>Ga0105045_10004398_pt1 | contig 12230 bp, 12 predicted proteins | sample MAT02_FD_78089 | JGI IMG/M metagenome (GOLD analysis project Ga0105045, IMG submission 78089) | Freshwater microbial communities from Lake Fryxell liftoff mats and glacier meltwater in Antarctica - MAT-02 (megahit assembly) | ecosystem: Environmental > Aquatic > Freshwater > Ice > Liftoff... | reverse complement strand
TTCCGGCTTCTTCGATACCCAAGCAAATAGCAATGGGTCGGAATTTGGACTTTGGATTTCCTCTCCAACCGGAGGACCGCTCATTCCGCTTTCAAACGTTACTTCTGTGAGCGAGCGCGAAGCCGTTTCGGGATTAAAGACGTATCCAAACCCGGCTGATGGTGGATTTACGCTGGAGTTTAGTTCCAGCACAAACGAGTCCGTACAAATGGACGTGTTCAATGTGCACGGCCAACAAATTGAGTCTTCTAACTATCCATCGCAGCAGACGCAACAACGTACCATAGCTACAGATGCATGGCCAGCAGGAGTTTACACCGTGGTGCTGAGTAATACGCAAGGACGAAATGCCACCCGCGTTGTAGTAATCCACTAAGGCCTATTTTAAAAATTTCAGCCCGCTTTTCGCAAGGAAGGCGGGCTTTTAAATTCCAAGAAGGCCAGAAATATAGGATATTTTTTAACTTACTGAAAATCAGGGCATCATGCAGAATTTGACGATTCTTAAGTATGCGACAAAAGGTTGACGATTCCACTTAGCATTCCTCGTTCTATCGATTTCTTGTTTAATGTGTGGTGGGGGAAACTTCCACAAAATTGAATTTATGTTGTCTTTAAATAACGACAAATTCTTTTTTTCAAAACCTAAACCCAAAATCATGAGAAAATTTCTTCCCTTATGCTTAGTCTTTTTTGGACTAAGTACCATTCTGAAAGCCCAGAGTATCGCCGATATAGTCGCTGGTAGTAATGTGCACAATATCCTTGAAGTGGCTATCGATGCGGCTGGTTTGCAGCCAACTTTAGATGGCCCCGGAACTTTTACCCTTTTTGCACCTACAGATGCCGCTTTTTTAGCGCTTCCGCAGGGTGTTATTGATCTATTACTTGCCGACCCTACCGGTGCATTAAACGATGTATTGCTTTACCATGCAGTAGGAAGCGTGGCTCTGTCAACCGATTTGAGCGATGGGCAAGATATTGTAACCATTAACGGTCAAAGCGTAACCGTTACCATTCTATCCGGCAACGTTTTCATTAACAATGCTCAAGTCACTACGGCCAATATACTTGCGGATAATGGCGTGGTTCACGTAATCGACGCGGTACTTGTGCCGGAAGGTATTATTTGCACAGATTTCGCAGCAGGTCCCTATAACGACTTCAATACCATTTTCGATGGTGCCCCGCAAACTGTAGGTGGCGTAGGTGAAGTAAACCAAATCACAGGTTTTCAGGCTTTCGCAAGCGAATCTTACCTGGTCAATAACTTTGTACAAGGCACAGAATACACGTTTTCCATTTGTAATGGCCCTGCAGCTGGTACTTGGGATGCGGAATTGACTATTTTTGGCCCTGGAGGTGGATTAGTTGCTATTGAGCAGAATTGTAGCATTACGTTCGTAGCTCCTGTCGATGGAACCTACCTCATCGGAATCCAAGAAGCGGGCTTTTGCGGAGACGATTCCTCAAATCTACTAGTGAATAATGGGTTTCCGACCTTATCGAGCAATGGCTCTATATCGGTTTACGACATAATCGCAACCAGCGGTGTGCACAATACATTGGAAGCGGCGATTGACGCAGCTGCTTTAAATGGTACCCTGAGCGGTGATGGTTCTTTTACTGTTTTTGCACCGACCGACGCCGCGTTTGCAGCCCTACCAGCTTCATTAATTGGAGCTTTGCTCACGGATCCTTCTGGAGTATTGACCGATATTTTACTTTACCATGTGCTCGATGGCCAAGTGCTTTCAAGTCAACTTCCTGCAACTGCAACCGTTCCAACGCTGAACGGTCAAACGGTAGATATCGAAGTAACGGCAGATGGGGTAACCGTAAACGGTGCTCAGGTAATTATCGCCGATCTTATAGGAAACAATGGTGTAGTGCATGTTATTGATGCAGTATTAATACCAAGCGATGCTACTACCGTTTATGATGTGGTTGTAGCTAGCTCTGACCATACTACCCTCGAAACAGCGATAAACCTGGCCGATCTCGATGAAACACTTGACGGGCCCGGCACCTTCACACTCTTTGCTCCAACCGATGCGGCCTTCTCAAATCTTCCTGACGGGTTGTTGAATTCGCTGCTCGGGGATCCTTCGCTCCTCGGCGATGTATTGCTCTACCACGCCCTTGGAGATATTGCTCTTTCAACCAGTTTGGTGAACGGTCCTGTTGCCACGCTGTTTGGCGAAACCGTTAATATAACGGTGAGTGGATCCGGAGTAATGGTAAACAACGCTATGGTTACAGTAGCCGATATTGTTACCATAAATGGCGTAGTGCACGTGATTGACGCGGTGCTAGTGCCCACAACTCTGGGTGTCGAAGAGATTGCATCTCTCAATACATTAAGCCTTTTCCCAAATCCAGCTGTGAATCAAGTGAATTTAGAATTTGACTTGGCTACAAGCGAGCGCATCGCAGTAGATGTAGTGAATCTAGCCGGACAAGTAGTGAAAAGCGTTGAATTTGGTCAGCGATCTGTTGGTTTCAACCGCATTACTTTCGACGTGAATGACCTGGCTGGTGGATTCTATTTCGTTAATATCCAAGTGGGTGCCGATCAAATCGCACAGAAATTGCACGTTTCCAAATAAGCCGAAACGTTTGAATTGGAAAAACCGCCTTCGGGCGGTTTTTTTATTTTAACAAGAACCCTTTTTTAGTGTTGCATACTCCTAATCAGCATTGTGCAAAAAGTTAAAAAGCAACATCTTCCTACCAAGCTTTGCCCCATATGCGGACTGTCATTTGCCTGGCGCAAGAAATGGGAAAAAAATTGGGATGATGTGCGCTATTGCAGCGAGCGATGCCGGAAAAACAAGACCCATGCCTGAAACCGGAATCGTTTGGCTTCGCAGTAATTTGAGATTAGCCGATAATCCACCATTGTTTCGTGCTTTCGGCGAATGTGAGAGGGTACGCGTGGTATTTTTACTCGACCCAATTGAGCTGAGAAAGCATGCACACGGTGCTGCCAAATGGGGTGCGCGAAGACTGAAGTTCACGATCGAAGCCTTAGCCGATATTGATGAAGCTTTGCGAAAAAAAGGAAACGCCCTGGAGATCATTCCCGGTGGTATAGAAAGCCTTGCGAAAAAGGCCGAGGAATGGGGAGCGAAAGGCATTTACTACGATGGCGGGGTTACTCCCGAAGAGCAATTGCTTGAAAAGGCATTGCGCCAAGCGATTCCAGCAGAAGTGGCGCTCCATTCCTTCTGGGGTCATACGCTTTATCATCCTGACGATATTCCGTTCGCGTCGAATGAAATACCTCCGATTTTTACCCAATTCCGTAAAGACGTAGAATAAAAATCCCTTGTGCGACCGCCACTTCCTATTCCCGAGATTTCGCCTTTGGCCGGAATCGGCGAATCGCGGGTGCCGACGTTAGATGAACTTGGTTTTCGCCCACCGAACCCAGACGATCGGGCGGTAATAAGTTTTAAAGGCGGCGAAGAATCGGCAGAGGATCGGTTACAGCACTACACATGGCAGAGCGGAGCTATCAAAACTTACAAGCTCACGCGAAATGAGCTGCTCGGAGCAAACTATTCTTCCAAATTTTCGCCTTGGCTGGCCATTGGCTGTATTTCGCCCCGAGCTATTTACAGCGAAATAAAAGCTTACGAAGCGACGCATGGAGCTAACGAATCGACCTATTGGCTTTACTTTGAATTGCTTTGGCGCGATTATTTTTGGTTCGTAGCGCGCCAATTTGAATCCCGCTTCTTCCGTCGGGGGGGCCCGCGGGGAATGGAACTGGAAATCAGTGAAAATGCAGAATGGCTTGCAGCTTGGAAAACGGGTGTCACCGGAGTTCCGTTTGTCGATGCCAATATGATCGAATTAAACCAAACTGGTTTCATGAGCAACCGCGGCCGGCAAAATGTGGCCAGTTACTTAGTGAAAGATTTAAAACAAGATTGGCGAAAAGGAGCTGCTTACTTCGAGCAACAACTTATCGATTACGACGTGCACAGCAACTGGGGCAACTGGGCTTATGTAGCAGGAGTGGGCAATGACCCGCGCGAGAATCGGTATTTCAACGTGTTAAGCCAAGCCCAGCGCTACGATGAAGATGGTGCTTTCGTAAAGCATTGGTTGACTCAGTTGCGCGATGTTCCTACCAGATGGATTCATACGCCCTGGCTGGCGTCTGTGGGCATCGATAAGCCCATCTATATTCCGCATCAGTGGAACGTAGGCTCATAATTTGCCGATTAGTTTGAAGTAATCTTTTAGCGTCATCCGTAGGTCTTTGCGCTCGGAATCTGTAAGTGTTTTGGTCTCGCCCGTGATTGGATGCACTAATTTCAGCTCCCCTTCTTGCTTTAATTCTTGAAAAAGGCGGTACGCAAAAGCGTATTGTTCTTCGTTTCCGTCAGTGGGCCAGTGGAGTGTATCGACCTTACTTGGGCTGATGCTCAGAAGAACCGGTCGGGGTGCGGGCAAGTAGGCGCTATCTATGCGGATGAAACACTCGTGCGCTCGCCAATTGTGGTAAATGGCCAGCGGTAAGGATGAAACCTTCCCCTCGTCGAAAATGCTGTTCAGGCGGTAGACTTCCAAAATGCCCTCTGCTTCATCGGTTTTGGTGTAGTAGAACGCCCGAACATTGCGAAAGTAGAGTTCGTCGGCAGCCCTCGTAGCATAGCCCGGTATGGCCATTTTGTCGGGTCGCTTTTCAGGTACCGTGGCAAGAATAATCGCAACCATTATTAGAGCCCAAAGAATAAGTAGTTTTGCCACAGGCGAAGGCCTCATGGGATATAAACAATTTTTAAATGCCCTTGTTTAATGAATCTAATTAGCTTAAAATTATGGGCTTTATCACCAATCGTGGGGAAGATTTAGATGTGTTGATGGCCGAAGAAAAAGTTCTTCTTGTTTTTCTTCGACACTTTGGCTGTACTTTTTGCCGGGAAACTATGAGCGAATTGGCCAAGGCAAGGCTCGAATTGGAGCGTAGCGCCGTCCATATAGTAGTGGTTCACATGGTTGATTTTGAAATGGCTGCAAGAATGCTTTCCGTTTACGATTTGCAGAATGTAAATCACATTTCAGATCCTACCCAACAATTATACACCAAATACGGCCTAGGTAAAACTGGTTTCGTAGCCTTGTATGGCATAAAAAATTGGTGGAGGGCTTTGGTTGCAGGTTTGGTGAAAGGCCACCTTATCGGCAAACCAGCTGGAGATCCTTTTCAGATGCCCGGCGTATTTTTTTTAGAGCACAACCGGATAATGAATAAATTTACATACCGGTATGTGTCCGATCGCCCAGATTTCGTTCGGCTCGCTTCGATAAAGTTATGATTGCAATTAATGTTTTCATTTCCATTGCTACCTTCTTGTTCATGGAGTTCATGGCCTGGTTTACCCATAAGTACGTCATGCACGGTCTTGGCTGGTATTTCCACAAAGACCATCATCAGGTACAACCAGGATTTTTTGAAAAAAACGATGTGTTTTTTCTCATTTTCGCAATCCCGTCCTGGCTCTTTATCATGTTTGGGATGATGGCCGACTACGATTGGCGTTTTTACATCGGCCTGGGAATTGCACTTTATGGCCTCTGTTATTTTCTAGTACACGAAGTGTTCATTCATCAGCGTTTTTCATGGTTCAAGCGCAGTGACAATGCTTATCTTCGAGCCATTCGTAAAGCCCATAAGGTGCACCATAAACATCAAGGCAAAGAAGATGGCGAATCATTTGGAATGTTGATTGTACCGCTCAAATATTTTCGCGCAGCGCGGCAATCGGCCCGAGCCTAAAAGCCACCCGGAGCCGTGGAACATTACTATTATCTCCTAATAGATCTTTTCACCCTGAGTTTTCCGCTTGCCCGCAGTTTTGAACCAAAAATTCGATTTGTGCGATTTTGGCCAGGTATTTTATTGGGAGTGGCAATTATGTCGATCCTTTTCATTCCATGGGACATTTGGTTTACCCAAAAAGCCGTTTGGGGCTTCAACCCCGATTATATTACCGGCTTTCGAATCGCGGGCCTTCCCGTAGAAGAGTGGCTATTCTTCTTTTGTGTGCCATTTGCTTGCGTATTTATTTATGAAGTCTTGCGCTATTTCTTCCCAGTCTCGCCCGTTGCGCCCTTAGAAAGATTTGCAACCATGGGGCTCATCTTCGTCAGCTTTGTGGTATCGGTGGTATTTGTTGAAAATATCTACACGTTTATCACTTTTTCGCTGCTTTGCCTGATCCTTACCTACCTCTTTCTGAACAAGAAAATAACCTTCATGGGCCATTTTTACTTCGCCTATATCGTAATTTTAGTTCCGTTTTTATTGGCAAACGGAGCATTGACCGGGCTTTTTACCGAAGCGCCGATTGTGTGGTACAATAATGCGGAGAATTTGGGCATACGTGTACTTTCTATCCCGCTCGACGATTTTGCCTACAACATGTTGATGCTTCTCCTTGTTATTACCACACATGAATGGTATAAAACGCGATATGTGAAAGCCGATTTATACCCCATAGCTAACTCTGAATTACCAGCCGATGCAATTGTCTGAGTTTGACATAGACCGAATTATTGAAATGGCCTGGGAAGATCGTACTACCTTCGATGCTATCGAGCTGCAATTCGGGATATCTGAAAGCGAAGTCATAACTTTGATGCGGCGCGAGATGAAAGCGAGTTCCTTTCGAATGTGGAGAGCTCGTGTTCAGAACCGTAAAACGAAACATTCCGCCAAAACGATGGTAGACGATCAACGGTTTAAATGCTCCCGACAAAGACAGATATCGTCTAATAAAATTTCCAAACGCCAATGACCGCCCAACAGATAGCTGAAAGGAGTGTGCTGCACTACGAAATCCATCCCATAGAAGGCCCTGCGCCTTGGATGGTTTTTGTGCATGGCGCTGGCGGGAGCACCCGCACGTGGTACAAACAAGTTGAATTTTTCAAAGGAAAATTCAATCTGTTGCTTGTTGATTTGCGCGATCATGGCTCTTCGAAAAATTTGGATGGCGATGGAACCGTTTTTGACTTTGAGTCCATTGCCGAAGACGTAGTGGTGGTGATGGATGAATTGAAAATCCGAAATGCCCATTTTATAGGTGTTTCAATGGGAAGCATCATCATTCGTCAAATTGAGAAAATGTCGCCGGAAAGGGTGCGCTCTGTAGTGCTGGCGGGAGGTATATTCCGAATGAGCAAGAAGATCAATGCCCTTTCTTATCTGGCTCGCACCTTGACGCATATTTTACCCTTCAACACGCTCTATCAGCTCTTTGCATTGGTGCTGCTTCCGCGAAATAATCATACAGCCAGTCGCAAACTATTCATTCGCGAAGCCAAAAAATTACAGCGCTCAGAAGCACGCAAATGGCTTCGACTCATTAAGAAGCTCGACCGCACCTTGCGCGAAATGTTTGCGCAACGCATTAACGCTCCTTGCCTGGTGGTAATGGGTGCTCAGGATCATGTTTTTTTAGAACCGGCAAAGCAATATGCCGAAAAGTACAAGGGCATTTTCCTGGAGGTAATCGATAAATGCGGCCATGTATGCAATATTGAGCAGGCCGCCGCATTTAACGGACACTGTTTCAATTTCATAGTAGAATTAGAAAGTAAATCCACACAAGCAATCGTATAATTATGGCAACTGCAACGAAATCAAGCGCATCAACAAATGGTCGCAAAGCGGGATCTACCAGTGGTCGTGCGAAGGCCAAGCCTACCGCCGAAACCATCCAAAAGAGTTACATCAACTATCTTTTAGAAGAAGGTGAACAGCCGAAAACGATTTATGCTTTCGCGAAAATTCTCGGCATGGAAGAAGCCGAATTTTACAATTTCTACAGCAGCTTCGAAGCTATCGAGCGCGGCGTGTGGGATGGCTACATGCAGCGCACACTCGATGCCTTAAAAAACGATACCGCCTTTGAAGGTTTTTCGGTGCGCGAAAAGCTTCTTGCCTTTTTTTACACGCATTTGGAAATACTTCGCGAACAGCGCAGCTACGTGGCCATGCGGCTGCCCGAATTGCGGAAATCACAATCCACCCCATTTTGGCTCAAGGGCTATCGAAAGAATTTCGAAGCATTTGCACAAGAGCTCATCTCTGAAGGTATTTACAAAAAAGAAATTAAAGAGCGCCCCATGCTCACCGATCGATACCGAGCTGCTATGTGGCTTCAGCTCCTATTCGTCCTTGACTTCTGGGCCAAGGATAAGAGTGCCGGATTCGAACAAACCGATGCCGCTATAGAGAAAGCGGTGAATTTTGGTTTTCAACTCCTTGGCGAATCAGCTTTAGATAGTGCAATAGACCTCGCCAAGTTTCTTTGGCAATCGCGATAAAACATGAAAGAACAAGACAAAATACCTGTGACCAAGATGGAGCGGGCGGCCAAGTTTATGGGCGCCGGCGTAAAGATGGGCGGCAACTACATGAAGTACTACGCCAAGAAGTTGGTGGACCCAAACCTATCGCGCGATACACTAGATCAGGCAAACGCCGCCGACGTGTATGAGTCGCTTAGTGCGCTCAAAGGAAGCGCCCTGAAGGTTGCGCAGATGATGTCGATGGACGATAGTCTCCTGCCCAAGGCATATACCGATCGGTTTCAAATGGCGCAGTACAATGCCCCGCCTTTGTCGTACCCCCTGGTTGCCAAAACATTCCGACAATTTTTCGGAAAAACACCGGAAGCAATTTTCGACAGCTTTTCGAAACAAGCCAAAAACGCAGCATCAATCGGGTAAGTGCACCTGGCTGAGAAAGACGGAAAGAAGCTCGCCGTGAAAATACAATATCCGGGCGTGGCCAATAGCGTATCGAGCGATCTGAAAATGGCCAAGCCCATAGCCTTACGGCTGATGAATATCAAAGGCAAAGACCTCGACAAGTATATGAACGAAGTAGAAGAGCGCCTGCTGGAAGAAACCGATTACAAGCTCGAACTCAAACGCTCCATGGAGCTTACGCAGCTCTGCGGGCATATCGAAGGTTTGGTTTTTCCCAAATATTACCCCGAATGGTCGAGCGAGCGGATCATTACTATGGATTGGATAGAAGGCATTCATCTGAGCGAATGGTATAAAACAAACCCCACACAAGCCGATCGAGACCGTATAGGCCAATTGCTTTGGGATTTTTACAGCTTTCAGATTCACGAGCTTAAAATGGTTCACGCCGATCCGCACCCCGGCAATTTTATCATCACGCCCGCTGGCGAACTCGCAGTAATTGACTTTGGATGCATCAAAGAGATACCCGATGATTTCTACCGGAATTATTTTGAGCTTATGGCTCCCGGGCTGAGCGATGATAAGCCAAGATTGATCGCTTTAATGCGTGAATTAGATTTTATTTTGGCAGACGATACCCCACAGGAGCAGATTTATTTTCAGGGTGTTTTCTCGAAAATGATTGAACTTTTAGCACGGCCGTTTGCTCAGCCCGTGTTCGACTTTGGCGACAAGGCGTATTTCGCTGCTATTCACGCCTTGGGCGATGAGGTATCGAGCGATAAGCAGTTTCGAAAGAGCAATGCGGCTCGGGGTTCCCAACACGGTATTTACATCAACCGCACGTATTTCGGGCTTTACAATATGCTCCACCAGATAGGCGCCCGCGTAAAGAGCGGATTACCCGATGGCCATTGGCTATTTGGAAACGATAAAATTGCCGAAACACCGGTAACGGGGAAAAAGCAAAAGGCCGCTTAAGTGTGAATCCCAAAACGCTCCGATTGGTGCTGGGCGACCAGCTTAACCGCAATCATACCTGGTGGAAAGAAGAGCCGGGAACGTTTACGGCTCTTTTCGTCGAGAGTCGGGGAGAGACAGATTATGCTGTACACCATATTCAGAAGGTGGTGGCATTTTTCATCGCCATGCGCGCTTTTGCAGACGAACTAATTGCCGCCGATCATAGCGTGCTTTACATTGCACTCGACGATAAATCCAATAAGGGAAGTATCGCAGAGAATGTGAACCATTTGGTAGAGAAGCACAGTTACCAGCGTTTCGAATACCAATCGCCCGACGAGTGGCGGCTGGATAAAGAATTGCAGGCTTTGGCCAAAACATTGAAGGTCGAAACACAGGAGTGCGATACCGAGCATTTCATTACAAAACGCGCAGAATTAGCTGACTTTTTTAAGGGAAAGAAGACCTATGTTATGGAGTCTTTCTACCGCATGTTGCGCAAGCGGGAACACGTCCTAATGGACTTCGACCAACCCGCTGGCGTCCAATGGAATTACGATAAATCGAATCGAAAGACACTGCCTGATGATCAAAAATGGCCGGAGCCGTTAGTGTTTGATCACGACGCGGCAGCCATTTTGGAAATGATTGACAAAGCCGGGGTTAAAACCATGGGGCGCATGCAGGGTGAGCATAGTCTGTGGCCGGCAAATCGGCAGGACTCGGAAGCATTATTGGCGTTTTTTATACAGCACTGCCTACCCAATTTCGGAAACTATCAAGATGCGATGGCATCAGATGCGTGGTCACTGTACCATGCAAGGCTCAGCTTTAGCATGAACACCAAAATGCTAAATCCAAGGGAGATTATCGAAGCAGTGGAATCAGCCTGGCGCGAAGATCCCGATCGTTATCCCCTGGCAGCGGCAGAGGGTTTTATTCGGCAAATATTGGGCTGGAGGGAGTACATGCGGGGCGTTTATTGGGCGCAAATGCCGGAGTATGCCAACAAGAATTTTTTCGATCATACCGCGGCCCTTCCCGCTTGGTATTGGACCGGCGATACGAAGATGAACTGCATGAAGCAGGCCATCGGTCAGTCGCTCGATTATGCCTACGCGCATCATATTCAGCGTCTGATGATAACCGGAAGCTTTGCCCTGCTTTTGGGGGTAAATCCCGATGAAGTCGACGCCTGGTATCTTGGCGTATATATCGATGCTATAGAATGGGTAGAGATTACCAATACGCGCGGTATGAGCCAATACGCCGACGGTGGCCTTGTGGCCACAAAGCCCTATTGTTCGACCGCCAATTATATTGACAAGATGAGCGATTATTGCGGCAACTGTTACTATGACAAGAAACTAAAAGTGGGTGAAAAGGCTTGCCCGTTCAATGCGCTATATTGGGATTTTTACGATCGCAATAGACGAAAATTAGAGAATAATCCACGCATTGGATTTGTGTACCCCACGCTCGATAAGATGAAACCAGCGCAGCGTCAGGAAATTATGGAGTGGGCGGAAGAGATTAAGAACCGAATCAACGATTTATAAACTCGATTTCTCGCCGAATGACCCGCGCAAGCCATTGAGTGCGGCGCGAACTTTTGCCGCCGATTAATACAGAAAATCCAACTGATCTTGTAAGCGCTTTATAAGGAGCGTAACAATTCTTTTGTTCAATTCTATTTTGTTCGAGCAATACACTTCGTATTCGCTAATAGTCATTAAACTTACCACGGAAGCGATAAGGGAATTCTTTATACGTGGATCTTTCTTCAACACTTCGTCGATGAAATTGCGCTGCGCGCCTTGATTGTAGGCGTTGAAGGCGGGCTTAAATTTGATCAGGTACTTTTTGAATTGCGCGAGAATTATTCCATTTTGAAACTTCAAAATAGGCCGCAGTGTTGAACTTTGAAAACTTTCGATCGCTCCCGCTTCAGCGGTCGAAACATCGATTTTTGGGCGAATGCTTTGCAGGCCTTCATCCCTTTCACTGATAATCCTTTCCATGGTCTGCCAATTTACAGACAAAACAATTAACTTCGGCACATAGTTTAGTTTTAACCCGCATTGATTAATCTTTAATAGACCGCTTCCAGCAATGAAAAGATTTTATGCTTGCTTGCTTGTTATTGGGTTGAATTTTGGAGCAAATAAGCTCTTTGCCCAGATCGGGATTAATGATGGAGCGGTGAAGTCGCTTTTCGAAGATACCACTGTTACGATGCCCGAAGTCTATGTTTTTGATACCGCGGTTCAGATGAAACTCACCACTGACCCTGCTGGGCCAGAACCCCTTTCCGAAATGGTTTACACCATGCGCTACAAGACGGAGGCTTCATACATTGGCTTATTTCCAGAAACGATTGATCGAGTGGCTCCTCCTTTGGAATCTATGGTTCTGGTTGATTTTGAAAGCAACCAAATGACCACCTTCATGCCTGCATCGCAACAGCGAATGGCCATGACCTACCAGCTTCCCGAGCAGAAGATCAATGACGAAAGTTTGTCGAATCT
>Ga0105045_10004397_pt1 | contig 12232 bp, 11 predicted proteins | sample MAT02_FD_78089 | JGI IMG/M metagenome (GOLD analysis project Ga0105045, IMG submission 78089) | Freshwater microbial communities from Lake Fryxell liftoff mats and glacier meltwater in Antarctica - MAT-02 (megahit assembly) | ecosystem: Environmental > Aquatic > Freshwater > Ice > Liftoff... | reverse complement strand
GGCCTTGCAGGAAAGCGCCGCCGAATTGCGCCGCGGCAACGAAGAACTGCATTTGAGCGAAAACCGGCTGGCGGCGATCATCAACTCGTCGTTGGACGCGATCATCTGCGTGGACGCCAACCGCAGCATCACCATCTTCAACCCGGCCGCTGCGGCATTGTTCCAATGTCCGTCGGACCAGGCGCTGGGGAGCCCGCTCGAACGCTTCTTGCCCGATGCGGTGCAAACGCTTGCGTACAACCAGCTTTCCTCGCATGCGCAGCTCGGAGAAATGGAAGGCCGCACCAGTGGCGGCAAGAATTTGGCGGTTGAAGTCAGCGTGTCGTTCGAACGCCGGCTTGACGGCGACATCATCACCGTGTTTGCACGCGACCTGACGGCGCGCAAGAAAATCGAGACCCAGCGCAACGTGCTGGAAACCCAGCTGCGCGAATCGCAGAAGATGCAGGCGGTGGGCACCATGGCCGGAGGCATCGCGCACGATTTCAACAACATACTGAGCGCGATCCTGGGCAATGTCGAGCTGGCCAAACAGGACGCCGGCGAGGACTCCCCTGCCTTGACCAGCCTGCTGGAAATTGAGAAGGCCGGGCGTCGGGCGCGCGATCTGGTGCGGCAAATCCTGACCTTCAGCCGCAACGAGACCACGATCCGCAGCACCATCCATCTGACCGAGGTGGTGCACGAAACCGCGCGATTGCTCAAGGTGACGCTGCCGCCCTCGATCGATCTGGTGGTGCGCATCGACGAGCATGTGCCGCCGGTTCTGGCTGATGCAACCCAGGTGGAACAGGCGTTGCTCAATCTGTGTACCAACGCCATGCACGCGATCGGCAACAACAAGGGCACGATCAGCGTCAAGCTCGGAAGTACTTATTCGATGCCGCTCAAGAAAGAGCGCCGCGGCACCTCGCGCGGGCATCACGTGACGCTATCGGTGCGTGACACTGGCACCGGCATAGATCCCGAAACGATGGAACGCATCTTCGAGCCGTTCTTCACTACCAAGCCGGTCGGCCAGGGCACCGGCCTGGGCCTGGCGGTGGTGCATGGCATCATGCGCACCCACCAGGGTTCGGTCGGCGTGCAGAGCACGCCCGGCAAGGGAAGCGTCTTCACGTTGTATTTCCCGCCAGCCAAGTCACCCGCGACCGCGGCGCAGGCCGAACTCCCATTCGCCAGCGCGGTACAGGGCAATGGCAAGCATGTGATGTATGTCGACGACGACGAGGCGCTGGTATTCCTGGTCGAGCGGGTTTTGACGCGCAAGGGTTTTCGCGTGAGCTCCTTTTCCGACCCGCACCTGGCCTCGATCGCCCTGCGCGAACGTGCGCGCGAATTCGATCTGCTGGTGACCGACTACAACATGCCCGGGTTCTGTGGCATCGATCTGTTGCGCGAAGCACGCGAGGTTCGTCCGGATCTGCCGGTGGCGCTGGCTTCGGGTTATGTCACGCCCGAAATCGAACAACAGGCCTTCGCCGAAGGCGCAGGTGCCCTGATCCACAAACCCAACGATGTCGAAGAGTTGTGTGACATCGTCCAAAAACTGGTGCACGGCCGCAAGGGGCACTGACACGGCGGCTGTGACCATCGTCCACGCCGATGCAGCGGTGCTGGTGCTGGACAAACCTGCAGATCTGCTCAGCGTGCCGGGCCGCGGCGAGGACAAGCAGGACTGCCTGAGCCGGCGCGCGCAGGTACAGTTTCCCGACGCGCGGGTGGTGCACCGCCTCGACATGGCCACCTCGGGCCTGATGTTGATGGCCCGTGGAGCCCAGGCGCTGTCACTGCTTGGCAAGGCATTCGCTGAGCGTCGCGTTCACAAGCGCTACCAGGCGCTGGTGCACGGCTTCTTGCCGCCGAGTAGCGGCCAGTGGCAGGCCATCGACCTGCCGATTGCGCTCGACTGGCCCCATCGGCCGCGCCGGATCATCTGCGCGGCAAGCGGCAAACCCAGCCTGACCCGCTGGCGCGTACTGGGGCAGATGGATAACGGCTGGACGCGACTGGAGCTCGAGCCTGTCACCGGCCGTTCTCACCAACTGCGCGTGCATCTGCTGGCCATCGGGCATCCGATCGTGGGTGACAACCTGTACGCGGACCCGGCGTCGATGCGAGCTGCCGATCGCCTGATGCTGCACGCCACCGAGATCCTTTTTGACCATCCATTGACGGGCGTACCGATGGCGTTTGCAAGCGCGACGCCGTTTTGAGCCCGCACTGTGTCGTCCCCCGCGTTGGACTCACAGCCCCAGCGGCAATGTCAACGTGGCCTCCAGACCCGGGTTGGCATTGCGAAAGCGCAGCGTGCCTCCATGCGCTTGCGCCACAAGACTGGCCAGATGCAAACCCAGTCCGACACCGCCGGTTTCCCGCTGACGCGCCTGGTCGGTGCGGTAGAAGGCCTGGCCCAGATGTTCCAGGTGCTGGGGTCCAACGCCAGGGCCGTCATCGCGTACAACCAATTGCACACCGTCATCCACGCGCCGGATGTGCAACTCGGGCGTGTGCGCGTCGCCGCCATGGCGCAGGGCGTTGTCAAGCAGGTTGCGCAGGGCGAGCCGCACGCGCACCGGATCGGCGTTGACCACGGGCAGATCGGCTGCCAACTGCAGCCGTACCCGCGCCAGTTCCGGATGCTCCTGCACCAGGTCCTGCACCAGCGCGCCCAGGTCCAGCGGCTGGCGCAAAAGCGCGGTATGCGAACCCGAGAGCCGCTCGCCTTCGAGCAGGTCGCCGATCAGGTCGCGCATCAGAGCCAGGTCGCGCAGCAAGGCCGAGCGACTGGCCTGCGTATCGTCCGACTCCGGTAACAATTCGGTATGGAGCCGCGCCCGTGTCAGTGGCGAGCGCAGCTCGTGGCTGATGGCCAGCAACAAGGCACGTTTGCCGTCGAGCATGCGGCGCAAGTCCCGCGCCATGGTGTTGATGTGGTTGGCCAAGTCGCCCAGCTCGTCGCGCCTGCGCACCAGGATGGGCTGTTCGAACTCGCCACGGCCGAAGCGCTGCACGCCGATCCGGATATCGTCCAACGGGCGCAACAGGCGGCGCACATAGGCATACGCAAGACCCACCGCCAGCAGCAGCGCAAGCAGTGCACCGGCTCCGAACATCCGGGGCTGGCTGCTCCAGGACACATCGCCCAGTCCCAGCACGATGCGGTGGCCATCCGCCGTCTGACGCTCCAGCAGGCGCGGCGACTCCGCGTGCCAGCGTCCCTCCCCATGTCCCCAGTCGCGCGCATCCTGCTCCGGATGCGACTGCCATTGCACCAGCGGTCCGTCGATACGCACCGACACCGGCAGGCGGCGGGTCAAGGCGCCGGCGCGTTCGATGCTCGGTGGCGTGCCGATGTCGGCCACCAGTCGATCGACGTAATCCGTCACCAGCGGTGCCACCGCCAGGCGCCAGCCTATACCGATCGCGCGCTGGGTCGTGGCCAGGAAGATGACCGACAGGCCCAGCGCCAGCAGCATGAACACCACCAACAGCTTGACGCGCAGCGAATGCCGCAGCGCCGAATGGGCGCGCCGGTGCCAGCCTCGGCGTGGCGATTCAGACACGGCCCGCCGCCAGTGCGTAGCCGGCGTTGCGCACCGTGCGGATGCAGTCCAGCGGATCGAGCTTCTTGCGCAGCCGGCTCACCAGAATATCCACCGCGCGGGTATAGATGTCGGCATCGTGGCCGCGCAGATGGTTCAAAATGTCGTCGCGCGACACCACCTTGCCGCTCTCGCGCGCCAGCAAAGCCAGCAAAGCGAACTCTGCACCGGTCAGCAGCACCGGCTCCCCCTGGCGCAGCACGGTGTAGGTGTCGAGATCGAGGTCGAGCCCCTCGAAATGCAGGCGCTTGCCATGCTGCGGGCCGCGTTGACGTCGCAGGATGGTCTGCACCCGCGCCACCAGCTCGCGCGGCTCGAACGGCTTGGGCAGGTAGTCGTCCGCGCCCAACTCCAGGCCGACGACCCGATCGGTCAGCTCACCGCGCGCCGTCAGCATGATGATCGGAATGTCGTTCTCCTGGCGGATGGTCCGGCACAGGGCAAACCCGTCCATCTCAGGCAACATCACGTCCAGGATCGCGGCATCGAACTGGCCCGAACGCAGCAAGGACAACCCCTCGCTCGGACGACCTGCCGTTGCCAGTTCCAGCTCGAAGCGTCGGAAGTACGCTGCCAGCGGCGGGCCCAACTCGGCATCGTCATCGATCAGCAGGATGCGGGACATGCCGCATTCTCCCTCAGCGTGCATCAGCCGCGACCGAACCAGCGATGGCGCTTTTGCAGATGGTCGCGCAGTTGCTGTTGCTGTTGCGGGTTCAGGCTATCAAAGAAATTGGCGGTCGCAGAGACCACGTCGGGGCTCTTCGATTGCAGGGCACGGGTCTTCTCGTCGATGATGGCCTGTGCGCGGGCCCGGTCGAATTTTGCGCCGCTCACCAGCGCCTGCACATCGGCCCGTGGGTCGGTCGTGGTGCCGATCAGCGCCTTGCGTTGCTCGCGGACCCGTTCGCCCAGCAGCACCAGTTGCTGGCGCTGCGCATCGGTCAGCGCGAGCTCGCTGCTGACCCGGTCGATCATCTTCTGCGTGTACTTGCTCTCAACTTCGCCTCCGAAGCGGTGGCCTTCGTGGCGATCTCCACAAGCACTGACACCGCCCAGGACGATACCGGCACCCAACAAGCCGATCAGGCTGCGTTTGATCCATGGTTGCATGATGATTCCTCTCTCACGTGGTTGAACATGACCTGATGGTGCCGAAGCAGGCCGTCCAAGTCCTTTCACGGCGGTTTCCCTGTGTTTCGTTTTGTTTCGCTCTTGCATCGCTCTTGCATCGCTCTTGCATCGCTCTTGCATCTCAGATGCCCAGGCGGTGACAATGGAGGGAACTACCTCCGGCCCAGGCACCTCCTAGCCGGATCACTCCCGAAAGCCCACCATGCCCCTGCTCCACCCGCCCGGACGATTGACGCGACGAACCGTGGTTGCCGCGTGCGTCGCCATGCCCGCAGTCTGGTTCGGCCCGCACGCACAGACCCCCGCTCTGGCGCGGCTCACGCCGCGCCAGGGCGAAGGCCCGTTCTACCCGGTTGCCATGCCGCCAGACAGCGACGCCAACTTGCTGGACAACGGCGGTCTTGCCTACACACAGGGTCAGCCCGTGTGGCTGGAGGGCAGCGTCCGCAATCCGCGCGGCGAGCCGATTGCCGGTGCCCAGGTCGAGATCTGGCAATGTGATATGGACGGGCACTACGACCACCCCGGAGATGGCGCACGCGCCGACCGTGCGTTCCAGGGTTTTGGCAAGCTGGTGGTGGGCGCGGACGGACGTTACCGGTTCCGCACCATACGCCCGGCCGCCTACAGCGGCCGCACGCCGCATATCCATGTCAAGGTGCGGCTGGGCACGCGCAACCTGTTGACGACGCAGTTGTACGTGCGCGGGGAATCCGGCAACGAGCGCGATTTCCTATGGCGCCGCCTTGCGACGGACGACCGCGACGCGCTGACGGTTGCGTTTGCTCCGTCAGCCGATGGCCTGCAGGCGCTCTTTCCGATCGTCGTGGCGGCCTGACAACCGGGCGGCGCAGCCCAGCTGTGCGGAATGTGGGAGCCCTACCCCGCACGATCCACCTGCTTTCTTGATCCGCATCAATTCGTTGGAGACACCGCTGCGTCGTGATGGGGCACACTTGGGGATTTGTTTCATTTCCCCCAAGGAGAATTCGCCATGAGCCGAGAAGTCGTCATCGTCAGCGCAGTGCGCACCGCCATCGGAACCTTCGGAGGCAGTCTGAAGGATGTGCCGCCCTGCGATCTGGCTGCACGGGTAGTGCGCGAGTCACTGGCGCGCGCAAAGGTCGAAGGCGAGCAGGTCGGCCATGTTGTATTCGGTCACGTGGTCAACACCGAACCGCGCGACATGTATCTTTCGCGCGTGGCCGCGCTGGACGGTGGCTGCGGCCAGGGCACACCGGCATTCAACGTGAACCGTCTCTGCGGTTCGGGACTGCAGGCCATCGTGTCGGCTGCGCAGTCCATCATGCTGGGGGATGCCGACATCGCGATCGGCGGCGGTGCCGAGAACATGAGCCGTGCGCCGTATGCCAGCCTGACCAGTCGCTGGGGTGCGCGCATGGGCGACACCAAGCTGATCGACATGATGATCGGCGCGTTGCACGATCCGTTTCACAACATCCACATGGGCATCACGGCTGAGAATATCGCGGCCAAGATGAATATCACCCGCGACGAACAGGATGCGCTGGCGGTGGAAAGCCACAACCGGGCGCAGCGCGCCACCCAAGAGGGTCGATTCAAGGCGCAAATCCTGCCGATCGTGCAAAAGACGCGCAAGGGCGAGGTTACGTTTGACACCGACGAGCACTTCCGTCCGGATTGCACGCTGGCCGACATGGCCAAGCTCAAACCGGCCTTCCTGAAGGAAAACGGCACTGTGACCGCCGGCAATGCCTCGGGCATCAACGATGCGGCTGCAGCCGTGGTGCTGATGGAGCGCGGCGTAGCCGACAAGCGCGGACTCAAGCCGATGGCGCGGCTGGTGGCCTATGCACACGCCGGCGTCGATCCGCAATACATGGGCATCGGGCCGGTGCCGGCGACCCAGAAAGCGCTGCAGATGGCGGGTCTGAGTATCCAGGACCTCGACGTGATTGAAGCCAACGAGGCCTTCGCCGCGCAGGCGTGCGCCGTCACCCGCGACCTGGGCCTGGATCCGGCCAAGGTCAATCCGAACGGCTCGGGAATCTCGCTCGGCCATCCGATCGGGGCCACCGGCGCGCTGCTCACCGTCAAGGCTTTGTATGAACTGCAGCGCATCCAGGGCCGCTATGCGCTGGTGACGATGTGTATCGGCGGTGGTCAGGGAATCGCAGCAATCTTCGAACAGATGGCTTGAAGTCACCGATGCGATCTGCAACCTGGCAAAAATGCAAGCGCAGCGTCATTGGAACCTGGGCACCAAGCTGACGCTGGTGGCCGCACCGTTCCTGCTGCTGGCACTACTTGCCATCGGCGTGACGCTGTGGGTGTCCTGGCAACTTGAAGGTGGCGCGGCGGCCGTGAACGAGGCTGGCCGCATGCGCATGCAGGCCTACCGCATGTCGCTGTCGATCAGCGCCGATCAACCGCAACGCGTATGCGAGCAGGCGCAGGCGTTTGCGCGCAGCCTGGAAACCCTGCGCGCTGGAGACCCGGAACGCCCGTTGTTCGTACCATGGGATGCGACCGTGCGCGCGCGATTTTCCACGGTGCAGAACCTTTGGGCGCAGTACCACGCGCACTGGGTCACCGGTGCCGGCGGGGACATGGCGGCACTGTAGGAGGAGACCGCCCGATTTGTCGAGACGATCGATGCCTGGGTGCACAGCATCGAGTCGCATATGTCGCGGTGGACTGCCTTGTTGCACCTGGCGCAGTTGTTCACGATGGCGCTGGCAGTGGTGGGAACCACCGTGCTAGTCTATACAGGCTATTTGTTCGTGCTTGAACCCTTAAGCTTGCTCAAACAGGCGATCGGACGCATCCAGGGCGGCGACTTCTCGGCGCGGGTCAATCGCGTGAGCAGCGACGAATTCGGCACGCTGGCCGACGGATTCAACGGCATGGCGGCGGACGTCCAGTCGATGTATCTCACGCTGGAAGCGCGGGTGTTGGAAAAAACGACCGAACTGCAGGAAAAGCGCGAGCGTCTCGAAGCCTTGTACAGCGTCACCAGCCTGGTAGCCAAAGCCGCCAGTCTGCAAGAACTGACCCGTGGTTTCGTCCAGCGGCTGCGACCGATCGCCCATGCTGATGCGATCGCACTGCGCTGGTCGGACGAGACCAATGCGCGGTTCCTGATGCTCGCCTCGGAAGGACTGCCTGTGCATATGGTCGAGGCAGAGCAGTGCGTATATGCGGGCGACTGCCATTGCGGCTCGTCCGATGGTCCGACGGGGCTGCGCGTGATACCGATCAATTCCGTGAAACCTGGACGCCTGCTGCAGTGTCAGCTGGCCGGCTTCGCGACCATCGTCTCGATTCCGATCCGTCTGCACGACCGGCTGATGGGCGAGGTCGACCTGTTCTTCCATGCCGATCACAGCATCACGCCTTCGGATCAGTCCCTGCTGGAGGCGCTCACCGCGCACCTGGCTGCGGCGATGGAAAACCTGCGTCTGCAGGCGCTGGAGCGGGAATCGGCGGTGGCGCACGAGCGCAGCTTTATCGCGCGCGAGTTGCACGACTCGATCGCACAGTCGCTGGCGTTCCTGAAAATCCAGGTGCAACTGATGCAGGATGCGCTGGCGAAGAACGACCCGGACCAGGTTCGCACAGTGCTGCAGGAGATCGACACCGGCGTGCGCGAAAGCTATGCGGACGTGCGCGAACTGCTGGTCCACTTCCGCACCCGCACCTCGGACGAGGACATCGAACCAGCGCTGCAGACCACCTTGCGCAAGTTCGAGCTGCAGTGCGCGGTGCCGACAAATTTCGCCATGGACGGTCATGGTCTTCCGCTGGCACCAGATCAGCAGGTTCAAGTGCTGCACATCGTGCAGGAAGCCCTGTCGAATGTTCGCAAGCATGCCAATGCGGCGCAGGTCTGGCTCGATGTGCGCCAGCAGCCGCACTGGCGCTTCGAGATTCGCGACAACGGACGGGGATTTTCCAACGAACCCGGCAACCACGATGAAACCCATGTCGGGCTGCGCATCATGCATGAGCGCGCAGAGCGTATCGGCGGTCATCTTGAAGTGCACAGCACGCCAGGGCGCGGAACCTCGGTGATCCTGAGCCTTGCGCCCGCGTCGGCACCACGGGCGAAGCGCGATGGCTCCTTGGTCGAGATACAAGAACCCGCGCTGGTCTGAGAGCGCAAGCGGCTTTGAACCCCTGCGACATGCCCGACGATCCATCCACCGCGATCCGTATCCTGGTCGTTGACGACCACACCTTGTTTCGCCGTGGCCTGATGGCGCTGCTCGGTCGCGATCCGCTCCACCAGGTGGTGGGCGATGCCGCCGACGCTGGTCAGGCGCTGCGTCGGGCGCGCGAGTTGCAACCCGACCTGATCCTGCTCGACAACCATCTCGGTGGCGTCAACGGTGTGGACGCGATCCCGGCTCTGCGCGAAGCCGCGCCACAGGCGCGCATACTGATGCTCACCGTCAGCGAGGACGGCGATGATCTGGCCGCGGCGCTGCGCAACGGTGCCAGCGGCTACCTGCTCAAGACCATGGAAGGCGAGGCGCTGACCCAGGCCATCAACCGGGTCATGGCCGGTGAGAACGTCGTTGCACCGGAGATGACCGGCAAGCTGGTCATGGCCTACCGCAACGCGGCCAACGGCACAACCGATCCGCCCACGGTTGACAAGCAACCGGCATCGCTGCTGACCTTGCTGACCCCACGCGAGCTCGACATCCTGCGCGCAATCACGGCTGGCGCGAGCAACAAAGAGATCGCGCGGCAGTTCGCGATCGCTGAAACCACCGTCAAGATCCATGTCCAGCACATCTTGCGCAAACTTGACGTCAGCTCGCGGGTCCACGCCGCAGTGATGGCCGCCGAGAGCGGCTTGCTTTGACCCACATCAAGCGCTAGCGCTTGAGGCACGCCAGTAGTTCTTTGGAACTAGGCCACTGGCTCTCGCCGTAGTTCCTCTCCCTCGCCCGCGCACGCCGTCAGGAGGATGGTGCGCCGACGCAGCCAAACCTAAAGTCATGGCATGCACAAAGGAGAAACTCCATGACCCGCAAAGGCCAAGCCTTGTCGGTGCTGATCGTCAGCACGCTGGCTTTCACTGTTTGTTTCATGGTGTGGATGATGTTTGGCGTGATCGGCATTCCGCTGAAGAAGACGCTGGGACTCAATGCCACCGAATTCGGCCTGCTGACCGCCACACCGGTGCTGACCGGTGCCCTGTCGCGCGTCCCCCTGGGAATATGGACCGACCGATACGGTGGGCGCATCGTGATGACGGTGCTGCTGGCGACCACCGTGCCCGCCATCTGGATGATGAGTTATGCCACCCAATACTGGCAGTTCTTGGTCATCGGCCTGTTCCTGGGCCTGGCTGGCGGCTCGTTCTCGGTCGGCACGCCCTACGTCGCGCGCTGGTTTCCGAAAGGTCAGCAAGGGTTCGCGATGGGGATCTACGGTGCCGGCAACTCGGGAGCGGCAGTCAACAAGTTCCTCGCCCCGGCCATTTTGGTCGCCTTCGGCTGGACCATGGTGCCGCAGGTCTACGCCGTCATCATGCTCGTAACTGTCGTTCTGTTCTGGTTCTTCAGTTACAGCGACCCGGCCCACCTGGTGCCACCCACCACCAAGTTCAGCGACCAGCTCAAGTTGCTCAAGGACCCCAAGGTACTCAAGTACTGCCAGTACTACAGCATCGTGTTCGGCGGCTATGTTGCGCTAAGCCTGTGGATGGTGCAGTACTACGTCGGAGAGTACGGCCTGGACATTCGCGCAGCGGCCCTGCTCGCCGCCTGCTTCTCGCTGCCTGGCGGCGTCTTGCGCGCGGTCGGTGGTTGGTTGTCGGACAAATACAGCGCCCACGCCGTGACCTGGTGGGTGATGTGGGCGAGCTGGATCTGCCTGTTCCTGCTGTCATACCCACAGACCGATTTCACGATCCAGACCGCCAACGAGCCCACGACCTTCCACATCGGCCTGAATGTCTACACCTTCACCATCCTGATGTTCGTGCACCAGCCTCGCCCACCGGGTGCCGGCGTCTGAAACGGAGAACACACCATGTTGATCGATGACACCTCCACCGCGCAAGTGACAACAATGACCCACGATGGTCCGGTAGCGCGCGTCAATGGCGTTGCTCTTCACGCATCGGACGAGTCGCCCATGACCGAGACCCTGCGCCAGCGCGCCTGCACCGAGTTGCTGCGCCAGGCGGCCCAGGCTGTGGGCTTGCTCGCTGCCGATGATCCGACCGGCACCGACGGCATCATCAGTGAAGCAGCCAGTGACGCGATCGAGAAGTTGATCGCGCAGCAGGTCGTCGTACCCGAGCCAACCGAGCAAGCCTGCCTGCGTCACTACCAGGCCCATGCTGCCAGCTATCGCACCGGCGAGAAGGTGCATACCCGCCACATCCTGTTCGCCCTCACGCAGGGCATGAACATTGCGCCCCTGCGCGACCGCGCTGAAGCCTGCCTGCTCGATGTGCGTTGTCATGACGGCAGCTCCAACGAAGGCTTTGCGCGCGCGGCGCGCGAACTCTCCAACTGCCCCAGCGGTGCCGACGGCGGCGACCTGGGCTGGTTGACCCGCGAAGAGGTCGCACCTGAATTGGCGCGCGAGCTGTTTGGCCAGGCACAGATCGGCGTGTTGCCGCGTCTGGTACACAGCCGTTTCGGCTTGCACGTGGTGGAGATCCTCGGCCGCGATCCGGGCAGCGACCATGCCTTTGAAGCCGTGCGTGGCGCAGTGGCGATGGCGCTACGTCAATACAGCTTTGTGACGGCCTTGCGCCAATACCTGCAGCTGCTGGCGGGCCAAGCCAAGGTGGTGGGCGTCGATCTGGACGCGGCGGACACGCCGTTGGTGCAATAGCTGCGCACCAGTCGCAGCGCGGCGCGGCTTGATGAACATCAAACCCGCCTTTCGCGTGGCTGATCACAATGGGCGAATTCAACTATCGACGCCACAAGGAGCCCAACCACCATGAGCCCGAGCAAAGATACAACAAGCGCAGGTACCCAGGATGCGCCCATCGCCAACTTTTCCCAATGCCATGTCGGCATCATCAGCCATCTGCATGCGCTGTCGGAGTTGCCCGATCTGATGGCACCGGCTGCGCGGGTACGCAAGATCGCCAGCGACACGCTGGCGTTTTTCGATGCGGTGATCCTGGAGCACCATCAAGAGGAAGAAAAAGACCTCTTCACTGCTGTGCTGTTCAGCGCCGCCAAAGGCCAGGAGCGGGCGCAGGTGCAGACCATGGTCGAACGCCTGACGGCCGAACACCGGCTGATTGAGGCTTGGTGGTCACGCATCAAACCGCAGCTCAAGCAGATCGCCAAGGGCCACGACGCGGAGCTGGACGCGCAGGCCCTGGACCAGTTGGTGAAAGACTACGACGCCCACGCCCAATACGAAGAAAACGAGTTTCTTCCACTGTCGCAAACCATCCTGGCGCGCAACGCCAACCACATGGCAGCGCTGGGCCTGTCGCTGCACATGCGCCACGCCAAGCCCAT
>Ga0105045_10004395_pt1 | contig 12233 bp, 9 predicted proteins | sample MAT02_FD_78089 | JGI IMG/M metagenome (GOLD analysis project Ga0105045, IMG submission 78089) | Freshwater microbial communities from Lake Fryxell liftoff mats and glacier meltwater in Antarctica - MAT-02 (megahit assembly) | ecosystem: Environmental > Aquatic > Freshwater > Ice > Liftoff... | reverse complement strand
GAAGCCAGTTTGGATAACTCGCAATGGGCTGATATCATGATTCGATTTGGCCTGGGTCTTTTTTGCATTTATTTTATTTTGATCTTATTTCATGTCAATGCCCTGAAAAAAAGGAAGATTTTAAGTCTGAATGAGCTTGAAATTTATGACACAAAATCCTTTATTCAAGCCTACGGAATTTTGGTCGGGGTTACCGTAGTATCCATGCTGATTATTCTCATTTTTGGCGGAGAATTGGCAGCCTTGGCAGGCGCCACATATGCGACTATCCCTTTCCTGCTGGGCTTCCAAAGACGCTATCGCAATAGAAACTACAACTTAATTAAAAACCACGAAGTGCCAGAAAAATTCGATGCGGAAGTGGCCATCGCTGAAGGCTATGAACACTATGTCAAAGAAGCCGAACTGGAGAAACGTAGCACCGATTATAAAGCGCCTGACCCTGCTGCTCCGGACTAGTCGTCCATTTCCGATTCATCACCTTCGAAAATTTTGGAAGAAGATTCCAATAGCCGATTCAGTCCGTCGAGTTCTTTTTTTGATAAATCGCGCCATTTGCCAACAGGCACATCGAGTTTCACATTCATAATGCGGGTTCTTTTGAGTTCTACCACCCGAAAGTCGAGGGCCTCGCACATACGCCGTATCTGTCGATTCAGACCCTGAGTGAGCACAATTCGAAATTGAAAATCGTGGACACGACTCACCTCGCATTTGCGTGTTACGGTATCGAGAATAGCTACACCCTGACCCATTTGTTTCAGAAATTCATCAGTGATTGGCTTGTTGACACGCACGAAATATTCCTTCTCGTGGTTGTTTCGGGCTCGGAGTATTTTGTTGACGATATCTCCGTCGTTGGTAAGAAAAATGAGCCCTTCGCTGGCTTTGTCCAAGCGACCGATCGGGAAAATACGGCTTGGATAATTGATATAATCGATGATATTATCTTTCTCAACTCTTCGATCGGTGGTGCACACAATACCTACAGGCTTATGAAAGGCCAGATAAACAGGAGCATCAACATTTTCAGTAATGAGTTTACCGTCCACATGCACTTCATCTCCAGCCGCAACCTTTGTTCCCATTTCTGGAACCTTTCCGTTTATAGTCACCCGCCCATCTTCGATCAGCTTATCGGCGGCGCGGCGGGAGCAATAACCGGCTTCGCTAAGAAATTTATTTATGCGGGTGGTTTCAGACATGAAATGATTGGTTTAGCTTAAAGCAAACAAAGATACGAGGGCTTTTGGAATGCACGACGGAGGGTCAATCACGGCAAAGTTTAAATCAGTAATACCGATTCTCCTGTAAACTGGCTCGCTAAATTAACTGCTTACGAGTGTGGAAATAATTCCGTAATGCGTTTCGCTACAGCGACAGTTTTCTACGCGTTTGCGCATGATGACGATTTTGCAATCGTTCCGTGTTGAGCAATAAAGCTTAATCAACTATTACTATCACTGTCAAGCGCGTTTTTCTGGTGCGACTTATGGATGTAATACCGCAAACAAGAATTATGAGCGTAAAGAACGAATACAACAAAGAAGCAAAAGCTAAAATCAAAGAGCTAGCAGAAGGAATAGATTTCAACATGTTTTTCAGTAAACTGGACGAAATACCTATTCATGCCATACCTATGAGCACGAAGAAAGTGGATGCGCTCGGGGACATTTGGTTTCTGAGCAGCATCAAGCACGACCACGTGCAAAATATTCTCGCTTCATCGGAAGTGCAACTCGCTTACGGAAAACCAAATTCGATGGAATTTTTAAGTCTTTTTGGCCATGCCCGCATAGTCGAAGATCGAAGAATTTTTGAAGACCTGTATCAATCTACCGATGATTCATGGTTCGACGGGGTAAACGATCCAAACCTTAGAGCAATAGCCGTAACACCGATGGAAGCCCAATATTGGGAGCCAAAGAGCAACAAAGCAGTGTCGCTATTCAAAATGGCGTACGGAGCCTTGACTGGTTCAAAAGTCGATGTCAGTCGAGAAGGCGAACTTCGACCCTAATCTGCCGATACATCTTAATACCAAGGCCGAAGCAGAATGCGTTTCGGCTTTTTTGTTGCATTATTGCGCCAATAATATCGCCATGCAAAATTTGCGCTTTCTTTTAATTGCTGTGCTCGCTCTTGCGATGGTAGTATGCTCTGTTCGTCTCTTTCAGGTCGAAACAGAGCGGCGTGAACTCAATGAAGATTTAATAGAAATATCAAAAATAAAATATGGGCTCTTCAACGCCGATGAATGGAAGCGCATTGCATCGGAAGTGATTGCTAAGAAAATTGACGAATTCGAATTGGGAAAGGGAAACCGACAAACCTGGGAAATTAAAATATCGAATTTCCTTTACAAACTCATATCCGACCTGGAAGATCGTTTCACAACGGACAACAACGCTACCTTTCTAGGAAAGATCAAAAATTTGGGTTCAGACTTTTTCGGTGTATTCGGAAAGATGAAAAAGGACGTCCCCCAATTCACCCAAGAAATTCTAAACTTTCTGGAGAATCCGGCAAACCGTAAGGAGCTAAAAAAATTTCTGAACGAGAAGGTAAACCAATATGCCGACAGCACCTTTACCGAGACCAATTATATAGCCTATGACGCCATTTTAGAGCAAGGCAATTACGCCGATGGAGCGCAAGCTAAAGCAGGTATGCAAGCAGATTTGGAAACCCTGTCTGCAGTGAAACGAAAATGGGAACTGGGAATGTATGCCTGCTTACTCTCCCTGCTTTTAATAGCCGTTGTTAGTTCTGCACTTCGTAGCAGCGAATTGCTCGTTCTCTCATCAGCTTCGCTTTTACCGCTCGCCGGTGGGCTTGTATTTCCCATGTTAGAAATCGATGCCCGCATTGAACGGCTGGCCTTCACGCTTCTCGGCGAACCAATTGTGTTTACCGATCAGGTGCTTTATTTCAAAAGTAAGAGTATTCTGGAAGTGGTGTCGCTTATGCTGAGCCAAGGGAAACTCGATTTGATGGCAGTGGGCATATTGGTGCTGCTGTTCAGCGTTATATTCCCGGTTTCCAAAATTATTGCGTCCATTTCTCTGCTTAGTTATCCAAGTTGGGGGCGCTACGCCGTTGTGCGTTTCTTGGTTTTTAAAACAGGTAAATGGTCGATGGCCGACGTAATGGTAGTGGCAATATTTATGGCTCATATTGGTTTTGCAGGCATTCTTTCCGAACAATTAGCCCAATTGGAGCGCATCAGTCTCGATCTGGACGTACTCACCACCAACCGCTCCAACCTGCAGACCGGCTTCTATCTTTTTGCGGGCTTCGTGATTTTTAGTTTGGCAATTTCGCATCAGATTGGAAAAATGAATCTCATTAATAAACCTTTGTAATTCAATTGAATATAATTTATTTCTAATTTATTTCTATTGATCTCTTGCCATTATCATTTCTTTGACGTTACCTTTGCACCCATCAGCTCACTCTGTGAACGCCACGATCTCAAATAGCTCTTTTAGCCCCGCCTGCGGTAACATGTGCACCATGTGTATAATGTGTTGTACCTGCATGTGTATGTGCTAAGAGCTAAGTAGATCCCCCTTTTTTTCGCGATTTACCACCTGCCGAAGCACAAGCATCGGGCGGGTTTCCTGCATTTCAGTTTCTCTCAACTTTCACAAAATCATAAATCACTTAAAACAAAAATTATGAGTACCCAAAACAAAAATTTCCGATTCGAAACCCTTCAAGTCCACGCCGGGCAAGACGTTGACGGCACGACCAAGTCGCGCGCAGTGCCTATTTACCAAACCACGTCCTACGTATTTGACGACAGCAGCCACGCAGCACGTCTTTTCGGTCTGCAAGAGTTTGGAAATATCTACACCCGCATTATGAACCCCACCACCGACGTATTTGAAAAGCGTGTTGCAGCGCTCGAAGGTGGCACAAATGCGGTTGCTACAGCTTCTGGCCAAGCAGCCCAATTTATTGCGCTCAACAATATCCTGCAATCGGGCGAAAGTCTGGTATCTTCTAATTCGCTTTATGGTGGCACCTACAACCAATTCAAAAACAATTTCAATCGATTGGGAGTCGAAGTGCGTTTCGCCAACGTGGATAAAGTGGATGAATTTGAAGCTCAAATTGGCGAAAACACCAAGGCTATTTACATTGAGACCATTGGCAATCCCGGCTTTAATATTCCCGACTTTGAAGCCTTTGCCAAACTTGCTGAGCGCTATGGGATACCACTCGTGGTGGACAATACCTTCGGCGCCGCGGGTTATTTAGCTCAGCCGATTAAATACGGAGCAAATGTGGTTGTGCAATCGGCTACCAAGTGGATCGGCGGCCATGGCACCGCTGTAGGCGGGGTAATAGTAGATGGCGGAAATTTCAACTGGGGCAACGGGAAATTTCCACAGTTTTCGGAAGCTTCTGATAGCTACCACGGACTTAAATTTTGGGAAGTCTTCGGGGAAAACAATCCCCTTGGTTTGCCAAACGTAGCATTCGGTATTCGCGCCCGAGTGGAAGCACTCCGCGATTTTGGTCCCGCTATTTCTCCATTTAATAGTTTCTTACTCATTCAAGGCCTGGAGACCCTTTCGCTGCGTGTAGAACGAACGGTTCAGAACGCCCAAAAGCTTTCAGAATGGCTCGAGCTTCAACCCGAAATAGAGTTTGTGAATTACCTTGGTTTGGAATCTAATCAGTACCACAACTTGGCTTCAAAATATCTTCAAAATGGATTTGGCGGAGTATTAACTTTCAAGGTAAAAGGTGGTCGCAAACAAGCGGATGCCCTTGTGGATAATCTGCAATTGGTGAGCCATTTGGCCAATGTAGGCGATGCCAAAACATTGATCATACACCCCGCATCTACCACGCATGAGCAGCTCAGCATCAGCGAGCAATTAGCTGCTGGTGTAGTACCCGGTTTGCTCCGCGTTTCGGTGGGCATCGAGCACATTGAAGATATCAAGGCCGATTTTGAACAAGCCCTCAAGATCAGCGCCAATGTAAATTCAGAATTATTGGCCTAATGGAATCAAAAAAAATAAAACTTTTGATCGATTTGGCCTTGGAAAATGGTGGGGTGCTTCGGCATCCCACCATTGCCTACCACACGCGCGGAACAAGGAATGCCGACGGAAGCAATGTAGTTTGGGTTTGCCATGCGCTCACGGCAAATTCCGACTTCGAAGAATGGTGGAGCGGACTCTTTACAAATGGCGGCTATTTTGACGACCCTAATTTGTTTATAATCGCCGCTAACGCACTAGGTTCTTGCTATGGAAGTACCGGGCCATTGAGTACCGATCCTGTAAGCGGCACCCCCTATTATTACACCTTCCCTAAGTTGACCATAAACGATCTCGTAGCAGCCCACCAAGCCTTGGCCGCCGAGCTGGGTATCGACAAAATAGCTTGTCTGATCGGAGGATCACTCGGCGGACAACAAGCATTGCAATGGGCGGTAAATGAACCCGCGCGATTTGAATACCTCGTGGCGATTGCAACCAACGCGGTACATTCACCTTGGGGCATCGCCTTCAACGAATCGCAGCGCATGGCCGTCGAACTCGATCCTACTTGGGGCGATCTTTCGCCAAAAGCCGGAGAAGATGGTATGAAGGTGGCGCGAAGTTTGGCTTTATTGAGTTACCGCAATTACGGAACGTATGCGCGCACGCAAACTCGAAATGCCAATGAGCCGCTTTGGAAATGGAAGGCTGGTTCTTACCAAATTTATCAAGGCGAAAAATTAGCCAAAAGATTTCGTGCGCAAAGCTATGTGGCGCTGAGCCATGCCATGGATAGCCATGATCTTGGCCGAAGTCATCCGAGCGGCGAAGCAAAACAAGCCTTGGCTATTATTCAGGCCAAAACATTAATTGTTAGCCTGGAAGACGACCTTCTCTTTCCGGCAGAAGAGCAATTGTTTCTTGCGAAACACATTGCGAATGCCGAGCAGAAATTGGTCAATTCCATCTATGGCCACGATGGATTTCTGATCGAAACCGATGCCCTTTCTCATCTGCTTGAATCATTCATCCAAATCAAAAGCAGTTTTAAAAAATCATTGAAATCAACACTTATATCGTGAAACAGAAAATAGGAATAATTGGCTACGGCAACGTAGGAAAATCACTGGTAAACCAATGCCGCGCGCTGCCCGGATTTGAGGTGGTTACGATTGCAGTGAAGCACCCAAAAAAGCATACCAGTTTAGGCAAGAACCTTCTAACCGGAGATGCATTGGAAATAATTAATAACCCCGAAATCGACGTCATACTCGAAGCCATCGACCGCGAAGAAGATGCCTTGGAATATGCGCAAACTGCGCTCCAATTGGGCAAAACTTATATCAGCGCCAACAAGAAGATGCTCGCATCACATTTGCCAAAGCTGCTCAGATTAGAAAAAGTTCATGGCGGCCAATTGCTCTTCGAGGCAGCCGTGGGCGGTGCAATCCCCATCATTCGCGTGCTTAGTACCCATCTTCGCGGTCAGGAAATTACGCGAATTCGGGGCATACTAAACGGCACGTGCAATTACATTTTAAGCCAAATGACAGCGCGCAGTATTTCTTTCGAAAAGGCGCTGGCCGATGCACAAAAACTTGGGTTTGCGGAAGCCCAGCCCACGAGCGATATCGACGGCCACGATGCCTATTACAAATCTTATTTGCTCGCATCGATCATCGAAGGGCAACAGCCCGACGTGAGCCGCATGAAAGTGGAAGGAATTCGAACAATTACCCAAGCTGATATTTTGGACGCGAAGAAGCGTTCACAAAAAATAAAACTCGTAGCTGAAATCGAACGAAGAGAAGGCAAACTTACCATCGATATTCGCCCTCGAATACTCAATGATCAAGATAGTTTATATCACATCGAAAATGAAACAAACGCAGTAGAAATCGAAGGGCCCAATTTCCAGAAATTGACCTTGATCGGACCAGGAGCAGGAGGCAAGCCCACGGCTTCGGCAATGGTAAGCGACTTAATAAACGCCCAGCAACCGCAGGTGGCAAAAATAAAACAATTGATCTTGGCTTTGCCGTAAAACTACGGTTTCGTCAAGAGAATTCCTTCGATCAAGGGACCGCCCGCCAACGCGATTTGCCTGCCTAATTCGGATGTTTGTAAATCCAACGTTTTAAGCTTATTCACCGACCGATTGAGTTCGCTTTTGACAATAGCCATACCATCTTGCGAAAGCGGAGTGGGCCCATAGGTGGACTCGCCATGAGCGATCTTTAACCGAAAAAGGCGCTCGCCAATTGTTGGATTGTTCTTCTCCCCTACTTGCTTTCTGATTTCGTTTCCGTAAACGGACGTTTTAAATGACGCAAAGTCGGAGCTAAGTTTTTCGACGTTTTTGATCAAAGATTCGTCGGTAGTGGTGGTGCGAGCCAATGCTTGGTTCAATGCTTTGACGCGTTTTTCGGCTTGTTCAAATTCGTAATTGAATGCCGTATTTAATCCCGAAAGACTGCTCCACTCTTTCCAGTATTCTTCGCGTTCCGAAAGCAATGGATTGACCAGCGAAGGCGATCGCAGCGGGACAAGCTCAAAAGTGCGGCTGGAGTCGAGCGCTGCTAAAACGCCATCCGATTCTCTAAAAAGCTGCGCAGAATAACTGCCCTCCTGAGCCAATACACCTTTTTCATTTTCGTCTTTTTCGCCACCATAAGCTATTGCCATACTCGGGTAGCGCATATCCCAAGCCATTCGGTGAAAGCCCTTTTCGACAGAAGCTGCCAGTTTGCGAATAGGCTTACCCTGCGCATTAGATATGATGAGCCAAATTTTATCGGCAATCTCTGTCTTTTCAGCTTGCAATGTATCCCAATTGGTAAAAGCTATCGGTTTTTTGTCTTTGATAGCCTGCTGCTCGGCTTCTTGTCTTTTCTTGGCCGCGGTGGTCAAGCCATCGCGGAGATAGTAGGTAAACTCGGCACCTTCGGGCGGATTGGACGCTACGTAGTAACCAGCCCCTTGAGATGCCTTCTTGTCGTAGGAGTCGATCGCACTTCGCGTAATAAACCATTTGGCATCGCGGAGATCAAAGAGTTTCACTTCAGCCTTTAGGGCTTCTGTATTAATTTCTCGAAAAGCGGAAATATCATCGAGTACATAGAAGCTACGACCAAATGAAGCACCGACCAAGTCATTATCTCTTCGATGAATAGCTATATCGCGAAACGAAATATTTGGAACACCACCTTTCAGCTTTGTCCAACGCTTTCCGCCATCTACGGTAAAGAAGATGCCAAATTCCGTGGCTGCAAAAAGCAAATCGCGATTTACATGATCTTGCACCACGCGCCATACCAAGTGCCGATCGGGTATATTTCCGACTAAGGAAACCCAGCTCTTTCCTTTGTTGGTGCTCTTGAAAATGTAAGGTTTAAAATCGCCCGATTTATGATTGTCGAGGGTAACGTACACCGTAGATTCATCAAACAAATCGGCTTGAATATTATTCACGAAGCTATTTGAAGGGACACCCGGTAAAAGATTTACTTCCATTTTCGACCAATTTGAACCACCATCGGTGGTGACATGGATGAGTCCATCGTCGGTACCCGCGTAGAGCACCTGCTCGTTAATCGGCGATTCGGCCAAGGAGGTTATAGAATTGTAATTCGACATTGCGAGCAAATCCCAGGCGTTGTCGGCGCTCTGAGTTTGCCCCATAATTGGCAAGTTCATGCGGTTTTGATTGCGGGTAAGATCGCCGGAAATGGCAGTCCAGGAGTCACCGCGATTCTCGCTTTTCCAAACCCGGTGTGAAGCATGGTAAATTCGGCTGGGCTTGTGGCTGCTCACCAATATTGGGGCATCCCAATTGTGGCGCTCATAAGGCTCTCCATTCAATGGCTGGGGTTGGATGTCCATCACTTCGCCAGTGGCCATATCGATTCGCGAGAGATTTCCCTCCTGCCGATTGGCATACATAATATTTGGATTGCCTGGTTCTGTAGCAGGTTGGTGGCCATCCCATCCGAGCACCACTTTCCAATCGGCATTGCGGATACCCTGTAAATTGTCTGTCCGCGAAGGTCCCCCTTGGGTATTGTTATCTTGCGTTCCACCGAATACATTGTAAAATGGCTCGCTATCGTCGAGTGCAAGCTTGTAGAATTGGGTAATTGGCATATTGTCGATAAATCGCCAATTGGCAGCTCCATCGAAGGTTTCATAAAGGCCACCATCGGTACCGACGAGCAGATAATCTGAATCACTTTTACGGAAAGCAATGGCGTGGTTATCGCTGTGCTTAAATTCTTCGGGCATTTGCGAAAAATTCTTTCCGCCATCGGTGCTAATCTGCACCCGCACATCCATAAGATAAACCTTGTCGAATACGTGTGGCGAAGCATATAACTCCTGGTAATAATGCGGTCCGGTGGCACCCGAAACTGCGTCTGACTGCTTCGACCAACTACTGCCGCGATCGGTAGATTTGTAGAAAGCTCCTTCGCGCTGATCCAATTCAATCGCTGCATACAACACATCGGGCTTTTGCGGAGAAATGGCCAAACCGATTTTACCCATGTTTGAAGTGGGGAGACCTGTGGTAGATTTCATCCAGGTAGTTCCTCCATCTGTACTGCGGTGAATTCCCGATCCTGGTCCGCCACCCATGTAAGCGGCCACGGTGCGGTGTCGTTGCCAGGTAGCAGCATATAAAATATCGGGGTTTCTAGGATCGATCGCGATATCTGTAACCCCTACCCATTCGGCATCGCCCAGTGTTTTAGTCCAGGTGGCTCCTCCGTCGGTCGATTTATAAAGGCCGCGCTCGCCGCCCTTTTTCCATAGCGGGCCTTGCGCCGCCACCCAAATTACATTCGAATTGGTAGGGTGAACGATAATCTTCGAAATATGCTCCGATGTTTTGAGCCCCATATTTTTCCAGGAAGATCCACTGTCTGTACTTCGGTAAATTCCATCGCCAAAACCGACGTGGCGGCCACCTACATTTTCGCCTGTGCCCACCCAGATGGTATTTCGATTGCTCGGATCGATGGTGATGCAACCGGTCGAAAAGCTAGCTTGTTCGTCGAAAACGGGCGTCCAGACAATTCCAGCATTTACCGTTTTCCAAACGCCACCCGACCCAACGGCCACATACCACGTATTTTCATGTTCAGGATCGATGGCTATATCGGCTATGCGGCCGGCCATAAGCGCAGGACCTATACTCCGAAATTTGATGCCCGAAAATGTTTCCGGCTTCCAAAGGCTATCTATATTTACTTGAGCAGATACAAGAATTGGGAAGGTACAAGCAGCCATGATGGCCGCACGGATTAAAAGCAGATGTGATTTCATGCCCGCAAAATAGGAAGAAGTACAAACGCCAAAAAAGATTTTTAATGAATGGAAGAAAAGTTTCTGCGATTAGGCACTTCCGAAATGGTTAGACTCTTGCTTCCTGCTGATCCAAATAAATGGTTACCAATACTTCACCAATATCCCGGTGAAAATTGCGATTCCGAAACTGAGTAAAGTTCCGATTAAAATGTACTCGGTAAGTTTGCGATCTTGAGCTTCTTTGAGATCGCCGAAGCGGAAAACAGACTTCGCAGCAATTAAAAATCCAACGCCTTCCCAATGATCGGTAACGATAAAAACAAATACCAACAGCCGCTCTAAGATTCCAATGTACTTTCCGGCTTCTCCAAGCGACCCGTTATGATCGGCGGCCAGCTTCCTCGACCAATTCGAGAGCAGCACCTGGATGATAATTCCCGATGCAAAAGTGATGAAAATCAAAGCCGTGGCGAACACCCAAATTTGGGATTCCTGGTAGGGGCTGAGTTCGATTACAGGTTTTTCCCAAGCGATGTAAACACCGAAAATTACGAGTAAATGCAAGGCTTGATCGCCGATAAACCATTGATTTCGGTTGCTTTGGTTTTGGAAAGTGAGTTTGGCGAGATCGATGAAATAATGGGTGATCAGAATAATTACCGCAATGAGCCAATAGCTAAGTTCGGCCAAAAACAGCAAGGTCAAAGCCGCGTGAATCGCTACATGCAAATACAGCCATTTGGAACGCGCTTTGAATTGCTCTTTATGCGCTACCCATTCCTTCCGCTGGAGGACAAAATCGCCAATAACATGAACAAGTAAAAGTTTGATTAGGATCATCTTTGTTGGATAGCCTTGAGCTTGGTTTTATACATTTCGTTCACAGCCATAAGCTCTTCGATATTGGCGCGATTCCAGCGTCCGCTTACAGAGCTCTGCTTAATACCCAACTCTTCTCCCAGCTCGGCCTGCGTAAGCTCCGGATTCTTGAGATAGATAGCTACCATCTCGGCCGAAGAAATACTCCACTTGTCCATATAAAGGGTCGAGAGTCGGAGATAGAGGTTCATCTCCGTATTGAAATCATCCCATGGCGATAGCAGGGCAAGCGTAGTCCGCTCTTTTTTTAGTGTTTCAAAACGCTCCCCAGAGTGGGTAAATGCGGGGCCGCTGCTTTCAGAAATGCGTTTACCAGTATACGTCTTATCACCAATACCGATGGCCATGCGCACGTCGATCAAACTCGATTTGCGCCCTTGATTCTTCGCATCAATGCTATTAATAAGCGCTTTTATAGAGAAACATTTTTGAAGGGCTTCGCTAGGATCGGCTACTTCTATTTGGAAAAAATCGCCCCATACCAGCTCCCAAGTCTTTGGGGTAGAACCCCAGGATTGCAGTAGGGCCTTCATCGGGGTAAGCCATTTTTCGGGCTTTTCAACCTTCCGCGATCCTATTATGTCCCCCTTAATTACAGCTATCATTTGTCAAATATCGTCGAAATCGACGATAATACAAAATATCGTTGAAATCAACAATAATCCAAAATATCGTCGATTTCGACAATAATCCAAAATATCGTCGATTTCGACGATATTACCAATTAGGAACGGAGCCGGCAGATTTGAGAAACACGAAGTGATCGACTTGAAAAAGCCAATGACTAGAGCTTCACCCATTTAAGGATTCGCGATCGATCGATAAGGATAAAGTAGATTCCCTGAGGTCGGTATGACACGTCGATCAACTCTCCGGGCGATAAGCGCAGCTTCTCTACTTCCTTTCCAGTCGCATCCAACATAGTCATCTCAGGGGGCTTAGTAAGACCCAAAAAGAGATGCGAACTTTGGGCGGATTTGGAAATAGAGAGATTCCCCCAAGCTTTTGGGTAGATTCTACATGCAGCACAGTGGCCGTAGCACGCTT
>Ga0105045_10004394_pt1 | contig 12236 bp, 12 predicted proteins | sample MAT02_FD_78089 | JGI IMG/M metagenome (GOLD analysis project Ga0105045, IMG submission 78089) | Freshwater microbial communities from Lake Fryxell liftoff mats and glacier meltwater in Antarctica - MAT-02 (megahit assembly) | ecosystem: Environmental > Aquatic > Freshwater > Ice > Liftoff... | reverse complement strand
GGCATGTCAAACTTGTCCCTCCCTGCCCGCACCGCAGCATCTTCTACCTCCCAAGACGCTGGAAATGCCGATCTTGCCGCTTTCTTAGATCACCTTTCAAACCATCCGAACGTCGGCCCTTTCCTTAGTAGTCTGCTGATCCAACGTCTTGTTACCTCGAATCCCTCACCCGCCTATATCGGCAGGGTTTCAGCGAAATTCTTGGACAACGGCAGCGGAGTGCGGGGGGACTTGACGGCAGTATTACGCGCGATTCTGTTAGATCCGGAAGCCCGGGATTACTCACAGTCCGTCATGCCATCTCACGGCCTCGTCCGTGAGCCGTATGTCCGCTTCCTTGCTATGGCGCGGGCCTTTGAGGCCGCTCCCGCGTTGGGAGTCCGCTACCGAGGTTTTGGCAGTCTCGATGGCGATTTCCTCCAACGCCCTCTCAGTGCTCCTAGCGTTTTCAATTTCTACTCACCCGAGAACAAACCCGCCGGGCCGCTGCGGGACGCTGGGCTAAACTCGCCGGAAATGCAGATCATAAACAGCGTGACTTCGATTACCGGGCCAAACCGCTATTCTTCCGCCCTACGGGTCACCAACACTACAATCGATTCTTCAACGATCCCCACAAACGGCGGTTGGACCCAACTCAACCAGAGTAGCCAGACAGACAATCCAGCCACTCCGGAAAATGAAAATCTCTGGAACACCCGCATCAATGAGCAGAGTTGGCTCGATCTCGCCGGAACAGATCCCGCCGCTTTAGCACCGGACGCGATGGTCGCAAAGCTCGATGAGATTCTGTGCTACGGGAAAATGCAGCCGGGAACCTTCCGCGCGATCACTCGCGCGCTCCAGCGCCTGAGCGATCCCCTCAGCACTGTCGATCCAGTGGTCCGCGACCAACGCATACGCGCCCGTCTGCGCACAGCTATCCATCTTGTAACCACCTCCGCTGATTACTCCGTTCTGAAATAAAACCGCCATGACCACTCCAGTTTCACGCCGCGATTTCCTTGGTCAGTCGAGCTGTGCGGCCGTCGGCTCGCTGGGCTTGCTTTCGACACTACTTAACCTCCGCATGGCAGGCTCCGCGTTGGGGCAATCAATACCGGCGGGCGATGATTACAAGGCACTGGTGTGTCTGTTTTTCGCTGGCGGCATAGACTCCTACAACCTGCTCATGCCCGTTGCAGGCAGTTCTGTTTATAACAATTATGTGGCGACACGTGGAGGCGTTTACCATCCAACAAACAATTCCGATGGACTGGCGATCAACGGTCTCGATCTCGCCTCGCACGCCACGGATCCTTTCGCCTTCGGTGTCCATCCCAGCTGCGCTAACCACAATTCTCTACCAGGAATCCAGTCTCTTTACGCCTCAGGAAAACTGGCATTCGTGAGCAACGTTGGAACACTCGCAGAGCGCGTGACTAAGGCGCAATACACTGGCTCCACCGCAAAACTGCCGCGCGGACTGTATTCCCATTCTGACCAGATTCAGCAGTGGCACACTTCGGTCACGACTGAGCCACGCTCGCTCGGCTGGGCTGGCTCTGCGGCAGATCTACTGCACGCGGGTAACACCGGCGCGAAAGTATCAATGAATGTTTCGCTCAGCGGAAACAACATCTGGCAGACCGGGAACAAGCTTTTCTCCTACAGCATCGGCACCAGCGGCAGCACGCTTCCTTCGGAATACAATTCGCCTTACGACGCCCCGACAGTCAGCGCCACCAGTCGCACCGCGATCCGGACGGCTGCAATCGACAACCTCCTGCAACAAGAATATCAAAACCTACTCGACCAGACTTTTACTGCGAACCTTAAAGAATCCATCGAAGCGAGCGCCGCGTTCCGCGATGCATTCACGGTCTCGACAGTGACCACCCCGTTTCCAGGAGATGCGGACTACGTTTACCCTGCGGGTTTAAGTGCCACGAACGATCCCGCGAGAAATCTCGGCCAGCAGTTTAAGGCGATGATACGCACGATGAGGGCTCGCCAAATCCTCGGATTACGCCGTCAGACATTTTTCATTAACTACGGTGGCTGGGACCATCACGACGAGGTCATCAACAACATGGACAAGATGGTCGATGTCGTGAATCGATGCCTCATTTCATACTGGCAGGCGCTTGGAGAAATCGGCCTGCAGGAAAAGGTCACTCTCTACACCGCATCAGACTTCGCACGCACGCTCACCTCGAACGGTGCCGGCTCCGATCACGCATGGGGAGGCAATGCATTCGTCCTCGGTGGCGATGTGAACGGTGGCCGCGTTTTCGGGAGTTATCCGGATGTGGCACTCGCCGGGCCGAATGTCGTAACCAGCCGCGGGATCACACTTCCGGCCATTTCGGTGGATGAATATTTCGCGGAGCTGGCTCTTTGGCTGGGTGTATCTCCCGGAGATCTTCCTAATGTGCTCCCACGGATAGGCACATTCTACTCCCCGGGCGGCAGCCCGCCGGTCGGCTTCATGAAGGCATGAAACGCTCTCTGGCGATTTTTGTTATCCTGCTTGTCGCGGCGGTTTCCACCTACGTTTTCCTTCAGGAAAAACACGTGCCACCCAAGCGAATCCCGTACATCCGATCGGAACAAGCCCCCATACCCTCTCCACCCGCTCTTCTTCCTGCCCGTGAAGCCACTCCGGAGTCTCCGCTATTTTCCTGGGAGAGGCTCCTTGTTGAAAATGGATCTCCCGCCGAGGACAGGGCGGCTCTTCAGGACATTGTCACCAGCTATCTTCAAAACACAAATACCTCGTCCAGACTGCCATTAGGACCAAACGAGGAATTTGCCCACGCCCTTACCGATCCAGATTCGATGGGCGATACAGCGATCCCTTTAAACCACCCAGCCATCAAAAACGGCCAAATCATTGACCGTTGGGGCAAACCCTGGTTTTTCCACCAAGAATCCTCGGGATCTGTGAGCACCCGAAGTGCCGGACCGGATCGTAAGCTTTTCACTCCGGATGATGTAACTGAGTGAGGGGCGACCGTTTCGCGATTGCCGTTTCCCCGCAGCGTGCTAACTATCTCCCCGAATGTTCGAAGTCAGACAGAAACCCGAAATGGTCGAGCGCGCGCTCGTCGTGCGCCTCTATTTCGATAAAAGCGAGGAACAGGAATCGTCCTCACTCCTTGCCGAGCTGGGCGAGCTTGTCTCGACTCTTGGAATAGAGATCGCGGAATCCGTCCTCGCGAAATCACGTGAGATGCACAAAAAATTTCTCTGCGGCACAGGAAAGGCGGCGGAAATCGTGGAGCTAGCCCGCGCACACGAATGCGATGTCATCGTGATCGACAACAACCTCGCCCCTTCCCAGCAGCGCGAGTGGGAAAAACTTGCCGACCTTTGCGTGATCGACCGCGAGGAGGTGATCTTGGATATTTTCGCAAAGCGCGCACATACCCGGGAGGCTACTCTCCAGGTGGAACTCGCCCGCATGCAATACGCTCTCCCCCGCCTTGCGCGGATGTGGGGACACCTTGACCGGGAATCCGCAGGCTCCGGCGGCGGCGGCAGCGGCGGAGCATCTCGCGGCATGGGTGAGAAACAGATCGAGGTGGACCGCCGCCTCGCACACATGAGCATCGACCGCTGCAAGCGCGAGCTTGAGGTAGTCCGCAAACAGCGCAAGACCCAGCGCAAGGAACGGGAAAAACTTGAGACCCCCCACGGTTCCATCGTCGGCTACACGAACGCCGGGAAATCAACCCTGCTCAACATCCTTTCCGACTCCGAGGTGCTCGCCAAAGACATGCTCTTCGCCACCCTCGACACTACCACCCGCCGCATCGAGCTGCCCGATGGCCAGCCGCTCCTTATCACAGATACGGTCGGCTTCGTCCGGAATCTTCCCCACAGGCTCGTGGAAGCTTTCAAAGCAACTCTGGAAGAATCCGTGCTCTCGGATTTCCTGATCCATGTCCTCGACGCCTCCGCTCCGGAAATCGAAATTTTTCACGCAACCACCCTCAAAGTTCTCGATGAGCTCGGTGCAGTGAATAAGCCGATCATCACCGTTCTTAACAAGATCGACAAGGTCACCGATCCGGAGACACACGCTTATCTCGACCGCACATTTCCCGATGCCATACGCGCCTCCTCGCTCACTGGCGAGGGCATGGAAACTCTGTTGAAAGATTGCTCCCGCGTCCTCGCTGACAGGGTCTCGCGCAAACAATACCGCATCCCTCAAAAACGCGGCGACCTCCTCAACATCCTCCATAATGATGCGAAAGTCCTTTCCACGGATTACGATCAAAACGATATCCTCATCAGCGCAGTCGTCCCCGCAGATATCGCAGGGCGGCTAGAGGATTTCGTCATTCCTAATTAAATTCCATCTACTGCAATCCCGTCACACCACAAGATCATGCGTTTCATCCAGACTTTCCTTCTGATTCCCCTCGTAGCGGCTACTGGCTTTTCCCAGATACCGCCTAACGACCAGCCGGTTCTTAAAGCGCTTCCCATCGACTTTGCAGAAACCACGGACGCACCCGTGCCTCCGCCGTCCATCGAGAAACAACCGATCGCGAATCTGACTCCGCTCGAGGTTCCGGAAATCGTCCCGACGCCCGTCATCGCTTCGCCCATCGATATGAAGCCGGTCGGCGATGATGCCGTCCGCCTCCAGATCTTCCTCGACCAATCAAACTTCGGCCCTGGCGTAATCGACGGCAGAATCGGCCAGTTTTCGGAGCTCGCTGTGAAATCTTGGAACGAGCGCTACGGCCATCCTCTTGACAGCTGGACCGCAGTCAACACAGAGGCACGCAAGGCCGTTCCAAATCCCTTTGCCGTAGCGATCGTCCCAGAGATCACTGCAAAATGGGTGAACCCAAACCTCTCCTACAAAAAGGCCGAGCAGGCAAAAGCCAAGATGATGGCTTACCGCTCCGTGGGTGAACTCATGTCGGAGCGCTACCATACCGATGTCCCATACCTGATAAGCCTGAACACCGCCGCGAAAATCAACAACCTCAAGCCGCGCGATTCCATCGTCGTCCCGAACGTCACCGCCTTCCAGATCGAGAACCTGACTGGAGCCGCGTTTACAAAGGATGAATCTCTTAGCCAGCGCCATGCAGTGATCGACACCAAGCTCAACCAAGTGCGTATTTACGAAGCGAACCTGCGCGCTCTCGTAGTCGCGGATCCCGATACCTCGCCCAGCGTTGCGAATCAATCTCTCATCGCCGCGTTTCCCATCACTCCCGGCAAGCCGCAGTTCATCCGCTACGGGAAATGGAAAATGCAGAACGCCGTCGAACTTCCAGTCTGGCGCTACGACCAGCAACTCCTGGAAACTGGCAAGCGCTCAAACAACTCCCTCAATATTCCCGGTGGCCCGAATAACCCCGTTGGCGTGCTCTGGTGCGGCCTTTCCAAACCCGGCATCGGGATGCACGGCACCTCGGATCCGGAAACCATAGGCCGATCACGCTCCGCCGGCTGCATCCGCCTCGCCAACTGGGATATCGTCCGCATCCCCGGCCTCCTCCGCCCGGGTTGCAGCGTGGAAATTAGATAAAATTTTAAACCCCAAGTAAGATTGCCTGCTCGCTTCCGTAGCTTCTTCGTCATCTCTTCATTGGAGTTTATAGTTTAAAATTTAAAGTTTCCCCCAATGCGCACTTTTACGAAATTTTCGCTCCGTTTCGTGGCTTACATTGTGGTTGTAGGCTATCTTGTTGCGGATCTATTTATCTTCAGTGGCCCGCTGCAAAAGCGCATCCAGGCATCGAATCCGAACAGCCCTGAATCCATCGCAAAGGCGAAGGCCAACGGGGTTGTCGCCCGCGTGTTCTACAACCACATCACACGCAAGCAGCTCGACTACACGATTTACGAGAGACTCTGGCTCGATGGAAAAAAGCTGGAAGATATTTCTCCCGGCGATACGAAACTCGTCACCTACGCAGCTCTCGGCGATCTCATCGACCACGAGATCATGCGCGTAAAAGTCGCCCACAACACCTTTGAACTCCCCGTCTCCGATGAGGAAATCAACGCCAGGCTTGAGCGCTTTGTCGGAAAATTCGAAACCAAAGGGCACTTGGAAACCGCTATGAAAGCAGTCGGCATCCCCAACGAAAAAGCTCTTCGCAACCGCACCGCCGCACGGATCCAGCAGGAAAAATACGTGGCGCTGCGGGTCGATCCCCTCGTCCAAGTATCCGAAGAGGAGATCTCCGCATTTTTCGAAGAGAACAAAAAGTCACTGGAGATCCCAGTTAGAATCCGGGCCCAGCATGTGTTCATCGCCACGCTCGGAACACCATCAGAAGAAGCGAAGCAAACCCTCACCCAGGCGCTCGCCGACCTGAACGAAAAGAAGAAGGACTTCGCAACCCTTGCAAAAGAACTCTCCAATGATACGGAGACAAAAGACCAGGCCGGCGATCTCGGTTGGATGTCCCTCGCCCGCCTTCCCGGTGACTTCGCGGAGCAAGTATTCCCACTTTCAGTTGGTGAACCTGCCCTCATCCGCACCAAGCTCGGATGGCATCTCGTGAACGTCACAGATCGAAAACCTGCAGAACAAAGAACCTTGGAAGACCTCCGCCCAGAAATTATTGCCGCCCTCTCGGCAATCAAACGTCACCAAGCAGTCACCGATTTCCGCACCGGGTTACGAAAGTTCGAAGAACACAAAATCGATATTTTCCACGACCAACTGGCTCCATAACAACACGCCCCTAACACATCCGTTCTTCTTGGGAAAATGTCGGCCAAACGGGTTCTCCCAGCGTTCTTTCTTGAAGTCTGGCTTCCTTAGTCGGAGGGTTCTGGAATGAATATCACAGCCCTCGACGGGCACACCCTCAATCCTGGCGACAACCCATGGGAGGAAATCGATACTCTCGGAAACTTCACCGTCCACGAACGGACTCCGGTTGGAGAGATTGTGGAGCGAGCGAAAGACGCGGACATCATCCTAACTAACAAGTGCCCGCTCTCCGCAGAGACACTGGCGCAGCTTCCGAAGCTGAAATTCATCGCTGTCCTCGCGACTGGCTATAACAACATCGACACCGACTATTGCGCCAAAAAGGCAATCCCGGTTTCCAATGTGCCGATATACTCCACCGATGCAGTGGCCGAATTCGTATTTTCAGTGATCTTGGATTTCTTCAAACGCCCGGCACTCCACAGCACCCTCAGCCATGAAGGTGCCTGGGAAAGCTCCAGTGATTTTTGTTTCTGGGAGCACCAGAATTTCCACGAACTCGCAGGAAAAACTCTCGGAGTAATCGGCTTCGGGCGAATCGGTCAGCGCACCGCCGAGCTGGGAGCCGCTTTTAAAATGAACATCCTCGGCCACTCGCGCTCCCGCTCCGCCGAGACTTCCTTTCCTTTCGAATGGGCCTCCATTGATGAGATCCTGGAAAAATCCGATGTCATCTCCCTCCACTGCCCCCTCACCCCGGAGACCCTCGGCCTGATCAACGAAGCCGCCATCGCGAAAATGAAGCCCACCGCGTTTCTGGTCAACACCGCACGCGGCCCCCTCATTGATGAACAAGCCCTCGCCGATGCCCTGAACTCTGGAGTAATCGCCGGCGCCGCCTGCGATGTCGTCTCCGTCGAACCCATCCTCCCCGGCAATCCCCTACTCCGCGCGAAGAACCTGATTCTCACCCCGCACATCGCCTGGGCAGCCATCGAGGCTCGTAAACGCCTGATGGACATCACCGCAGACAATATCCGGGCCTTCCAATCAGGTAAACCAATCAACACAGTTTGATATCCCTCCATTTATTACGAAATACCGGAATAAAATCATGTGATTTTATTCTTGTCTTCCATAAATTTCCAGATTATTGAGTCGGTGCCCCAAGAGGGGATAAAACGCATGAAGAAACATACACGGAAATTCAAGTCCGCGATGATGGCTCTCGTAAGTCTCATCCTCATCCCAATCTGCGCCAATACTGGCAACGCAAATAGCGCCACTGCTGCGAAAGAGCCTTACAAGGTGAAGTCCGTCCAGCATGGCAAGGCATCTTGGTATTCGATCAAGACCAACTACGGCACTAAGACGGCAAGTGGACAGGTTCTCTGCAACAACGCCCCGACAGCCGCCCACAAGACCCTCCCCATGGGCACCAAGGTCCGCGTGATCAACGTAGCCAACAAAAAATCCGAAGTCGTCACCATCAATGACCGCGGCCCCTTCATCAAGGGACGCATTATCGACGTGACCATCGGCACTGCGGAAAAACTCGGCTTCGTGAAAAACGGAGTGGTCGCGGTCAAAGTGGAGGTTCTTACCAAGGCGGATGCCGACGGGGAGTAGATTTTTCCACCGTCCTCAGATCATCCTTAAAAATATTTGGGGATCGGTTCTTCGTCAGTGCAATTGCACCTTTCCCGGCGAGCGAGCAGGCTCCTAGAGTCGCGGGGAAGAAGATGAATTTCACCTCCCACATTGAAAATCCTGATGTTGTCTTGATCGGCAGCGGTGTCCGCGAACCTTGGAGCGCTCCTCAAGCGGCTTGATCCCACACTCAAAATCCAAGTCTATGAGGCCAGGGCGGATGTTGCCGAGGAAAGCTCGAACGGTTGGAATAACGCAGGAACTGGACACGCCGGAATCTGCGAACTTAGCTATACGGCGAGGCGCGAGGCCGACGGCTCGGTCGATCCTTCGAATGTGATCAAGATATTCGAGCAGTTTGAATATTCCCGGCAGTTCTGGGGCTACGCTGTAGCAGAGGGGATGGTGGAAAATCCGAAGGAATTCATCAACCCGGTTCCCCACATCAGCTTCGTCCACGGAGAGGAACAGGTCGAATTTCTGAAAGAGCGGCACAAGGCCATGTCTGCCCACCATTTCTTCTCGGAAATGGAATAAACCACCGATACTGAAACCATCGCCGGCTGGTCTCCCCTGCTCACGGAAGAGCGGGGCAACGTGCCCATCGCCGCGACAAAAATGGACTCCGGCACCGATGTGAATTTCGGGAACATCTCCCGCAAGCTCCTAGCATGGCTGGAAAGCCAGTCGGATTGCGGAATCGCAACCTCTCACCGAGTCACCGATCTCACAAAAAGCGCAAAAGGCTGGGAGATCAAAATCAAAGATCTCAACACCGGTGAAACCCGCTCCAACACCGCCAAATTCGTCTTCGTTGGGGCAGGGGGCGGCAGCCTTCCGCTGCTCCAAAAAAGCGGCATCCCGGAAGCAAAAGGTCTCGGAGGCTTTCCCATCGGCGGCCAATGGCTGATCTGCGAGAACCCTGAAATCGTCGCCCGCCACGAGGCGAAAGTCTATGGCCAGGCGCTCGACGCAGCACCCACCATGGCAGTCCCCCACCTCGATACGCGGATTCTCGATGGGAAGAAAACTCTCCTTTTCGGTCCCTTCGCAGCTTGGACGACGAAGTTCCTCCACAAGAAAGGCAGCTTCCTCGATCTCCCGCTATCCGTGAAACCAGACAACCTCGCGACGCTTATCAAAATCGGCATCCACAACCTCGACTTGGTAAAATACCTCGTCCAGCAAGGCACCCAAAGTATGGCGGACCGCATGAAGGTGTTGCACGTCTTTTACCCTGGCGCGCAGGCAAAGGACTGGAAGCTCATCGACGCCGGTATCCGTGTCCAAGCGATCAAGAAAACCGATGGCGAGGCGGGAATCGTCCACTACGGAACCGAGGTGATCACCGATGCCGACCGCACAATCTCTGCTTTGCTCGGAGCCTCGCCTGGCGCATCCGTTTCGGTCCATATCGTTCTTGATGTCATCAAGAAATGCTTCCCGGAGCTTCTCGCTTCCGAGGAAGGAAAGGCGCGGATGAAAGAAATGATCCCAGTTTACGATGTGGATATCAAGCGCCCGGAAAATGCCAGCTACCACAGAGAGATGGCGGCTATGGCTACTGAGAGGCTTAGCCTAGGCCATCCTGCTTCTGAACCAGTCATTCCAGCAACTTCCGCAGAGTCGCCGTGATCTCCTCGCGCGAAAGTAGGCCGGCTGCGATCGCAAGCGTCAGGTTTTTCTACGCATCCACATCTAGGGTTTCCTTGAGAAGCAATCCATTTTCGCTAAGGACAACAAGGCACGTAGCCAGCGCTACCCGTTTGTTTCCGTCCACAAAAGGATGGATACTACAAAGATAGTAGGGATAGGCACTCGGGAACGGAAATGAGAAGGGTGTCCATAGCGGTCGCCTCACGACGCAGCAACAGCGGATTCAAGAAGATCCCGCTAACCTGTGCCTCTTCCTCCGCCATGCGCCGAAAAAACTTCAGAGATCACGATACGCGGCAGCTTATAATACATCCACGAGATCCATGAACGTCACCGAAACAATCCCCTCGCCACCCAACGCATTGAGGACATCGACGACGCGTTGCTGGGAGCTGGAGCCATCGACATAGAGTTGGACCATAGCTTCGTCGCCCGCGCTACGAGCAGCGGCTTGGTAAAGATTTAGCTGGCTTGAAAGCAAAGGGAGATCGCGGGTGGAAGGATCCGTATCCAAGGCCTGCTCTCCCGGCCCGGTTCCAGAATACACCGAACCGTCTTCAGCCACCCGAATGAACATTGGAGATATCGCGGCGCTTGGCGGATTCGCGCCTTTAATGGGAAGTCCCATTAGGAGATCACGTTCCCGTGGTTGAATCGTGGATGTCACAAGGAAATAGATGAGGAGAAGAAAGCAGACATCGATCAGTGAAGATATGTCGAGCTGCGGTTCTATTTCAGTTTCGAAATGGAAGTGTTTGTGTCTGGCCATGATAGTGACCAAACGTCTAGTCATCGATTTTCCTTAGAAAGACTCTTCCCTCAATTGAGGATTATAGTTTCGAGTTTAAAGTTTGATCCCGATACCTCTCCACACCCAGCCGTATCCCCGCCGCCTTCTGCAGCGTTTCGCGATACTCCTCCTCTGGGACAGAGTCGGCCACAATGCCTGCTCCCACTTGGTATCTCAGATTCGCACCTTCGCGGACAAGGGTCCGGATCGCGATGCTGAACTGACTTTCTCCATTGAATCCAAGCCAGCCGATCGCCCCGCAGTAGATCCCCCTTGGCGTGCTTTCCACTTCGGAAATAATTTCCATTGCCCGCTTCTTCGGCACACCTGTGATGCTGCCTCCCGGAAAACACGCGGCCAATGCCCCGACCGCATCCTGGTCTTCTCGAAGCGTGCCTTTTACAGTGGAAACAAGGTGATGCACTTGTGCTAGGCTTTCGAGCTGTAACATTCCGGCCACCTCCACGCTGCCAAACTCGCAGACCTGCCCCAGATCGTTACGTAGGAGATCGGTGATCATCACCAGCTCCGCCACCTCTTTGGGCGATGTCTGCAACTCTACGGCTGAACGCCTGTCCTCATCCGCATCCGCGAATCTAGGCCTCGTCCCTTTGATCGGGCGCGTCTCCACACCGCTCCCGGAAAATTTTAGAAACAGTTCAGGCGAAGTGCTGAGTATCTCCTTTCCATCGAGCGCCAACCACGCAGCCATAGGCGCGGGACTGGCCTCCCTCAGCACCTCATACAATCCGAGTAGGGAACCTTCGCCCATGACATCCGCATTAAAACCCTGGGTTACGTTCACCTGATAAATATCCCCCGCAGCGATCCACTCTTTCACGCGAGATACCGCTTCAAGAAACCTCTCTTTGATCATTTCCTCCCGGAATTTTCCGATCTCCACTTTCCCTTCGAGGTAATCTCCCATCCTCCCGGACAGCCCCCCCCGCTCCCACCACTCGCCCGTCCCCTCATCCCGAACCAACATCTCCGGATATTCCCCAAAAACAAATTCGCCCTCATAATCCACCCATCCACACAACCCACCCGCAGGAAAACCAAAATCCCCGCCGCTTGAGCCGTTCTCCTGGAGCCGACTGCGAAGCAGTTCCAAACTGCCTTCCGAATAAATCGAACCCCGGTAAATCGCCACTGGAGCAGCCGCCACAATCGAAACAGGCCTCTCCGCACCCTGCGGAACGTGACCAGCCGTATCGAAAAATACCATTCCTCCTAAGCCTTGCAAACGCCGCGCGACCTCCGGAGCCTCCACCCCATCCAATTCCCGGACCCGTCGCAGCCCCGCGCCTATCGTGTTCACATCGGTAGTGTGCACTCCCGACAGCCAAGTTCAATCCCCACTAGCAACTTCCAACCTCTCATCCTTTCCATGGCGACCAAGCCAAGCGGAATCCAAGTCCTACACCGGATTTTTCAACCGAGAATGCACGCGGATCAATG
>Ga0105045_10004393_pt1 | contig 12237 bp, 8 predicted proteins | sample MAT02_FD_78089 | JGI IMG/M metagenome (GOLD analysis project Ga0105045, IMG submission 78089) | Freshwater microbial communities from Lake Fryxell liftoff mats and glacier meltwater in Antarctica - MAT-02 (megahit assembly) | ecosystem: Environmental > Aquatic > Freshwater > Ice > Liftoff... | reverse complement strand
TTCGCGGCGACATAGTGCTTATTGGTGGGCCGAGGTTTCACAAGGGCGTCAAGGCACTCATCGGCGAGGCGACCGAGAGGGCGTTGAAGTTGGCCAAGGAAAGCGGCCAGGTGACGACGGCCGACGTGGTGCAGACCACGGCCGGTGTTGCGCTGAACGCCGCAGCGCTCAACGCCAGCCTGAACAACTTCACCCGCGGCCTGGCCATCAGCGACCTCGCCAACGCGCTGGGCGAAGCCAGAGGCATGCGCGCCTAGTTCAACACCGCCGTAGCCGGTGACCCGCGCGGCATCTGCCTGAGCCGGTGCGAAAGAACAAGGTCAACCAGACGGTCTACCTGTGGGCGACGCTGCACTCGAAGACATCCAGCCAGAAAGAGGTCCGCATCTTGTCGAAGGCATTTAGCGAAACGTTCGCACCGGAGCAGGTAATCTCCTTTGCCGTGGACAAGGCCATTGAGCTTATCCGCATTCGACCAGGCCGGAGTTAGAACCAAGTGAACTTGTAACGAAGCTGGGGCGCCCCCGTACGACCGCAGCGAGCCACCGGGATAGCGGCCCTCGACTTGATGTCACCCGCAAAATGGCCAGTACCATCTGGGCCGAGGGGAACCGCTTTGGCGGCTCCACCTATGGTGGCACCCGACCGGTCACGCCCCCGAAGCGGCCTGCTACGGACTGGTCGTAGCTTCGTTCAGAACAACGGCCAGTCGCAAGGCCAGCGCCTAGGTGGGCCTCACTTCCTTTCCTCACCTTTGTGGCCGCGCTCGATGGGCTACCCGCTGGACGGCGAAGCGGTACGATGAGGCCAGGGCGACTTGACCATTAGGGAGGCTCGGCATGAAGAAGCAAGGAGTTCCCGCAAGATCCGGTCGATCTGAAGTTGGACCCGCGCCCCTTTCTGAGGACCGGAGTAATGCAAAGGCACCGTCTGCGACGCCGGCCGTGCCGATCCTTGATCTTGCCGGCTTCGACCTGACAGACTTTGCAAGATTCCTGCGAGAGACTGATCCAGAGTGGATCAACGGAACGACAAAGTCCTTGTCGTCCACCAGTTTCCACAAGCGGTAACACGGGGTTTCGCCTTGTTATGCTGTAGACCTCTCCTTGCTTTCGAGACAGTGAGTTGCCATCCGGCTATTGCGCTCGCGGGGCGATAAGGCACCGACTTCATCAAATGTTTTTCAGCGAACGCCAAGTGATAATAGTTCGCTTTCGATGCTGAGAATCCTTTCATGGAAATGGCAGATCCAGCCTAGCTCTCGCTCTCTGGCCTTGACCAAAGAAGCCAAGTCGCTTGGTGTCAAGACTCCATCAATATCAGTGCGGGATCCTTCAATTGCCTGATTTGCCCAAGTCTTTGCCACGAGCGTTGCCCGGCCTACAGCGCACGATGGGTCGGCGATTATTTCTAGAACGGTGGACCAATGTACCACCGGCTTCCTTGGCCGCGCATCGGCATCCGGATACTCCAATTGCTCCAAGCTTGCGAATGTAAGTTCGATAAATACATCGATCTTCGACGACTTGTCAGGTTTGCGCTCTTTGGCGATCCCGAGAGTGAATTCCAGTAATGCTGGAATTTCTTCGCATTCGAAGCGTTGTAGGTAAACGGAGCAACCTCGTTTTGGGCGTGGCGTGCGATCTTTCCAAATGTCCTCGACGGATGACGCTGCCTGGGCCAGAGTACGCTTTGACGATCGCGCGGTGCCATCGCCAAAGAGAGCGTTCAAAATATCAGTTTGGTCGTCGTTGGCATCCTTGCGCCCGCAGGCGTCAATCGGCGGCTGTCTGGCAGACCGGCTTCGGTACTCCGCCAATCCGACTCTGATGATCCGGCGAAGATCGTTATGTAGACCGATTTGCTCGACAAGGCCTTTCCATTCAGAGATTGCTTCGTCTATCTCCCCCTGCAGGCGTTCAAGTTCTTTAAGTAGCTTTAGTGCGCGCCGACATTGAAGGATATTTGCGACGAGGACCATCAGCACAGCGACGCATAGCAACATTACAAGCAGACTGAAGTATTGCGCAGTGGGCATGATCAGATTAGCCAGTAATCACGCGAAAATCAATGCGGCCATGCATCCAATCCGGAACTACGGTTTCCTCCTCAATCACCCAGTGATTTCGGGCGTTCTTTGCCCACCGCCTCATCGGTTGACCGGGTTTCATGGCTTCGCGGTAGCGGTCAACGATTGGCTCACTGTCAGTGACGATTGAGAATGCGTCCAGACCGTTTGGTGCTTGCGCTGGATCGATCGCTGTCGCTATCGCAGCAATGAAGTCGTCCAGTTTCCGGCCCCACTTTGCCGAGAGCTCAAGTTCAATTCCAATTCTCCGACCATCGCGCAAGTGCCAGATTGCGTCAGGCCTCTTTTCGCCGCGCTGATCGCCGTCGTTGACTTCGCGCTCCGACTGCACCTTGGTGACCAAGCCTTCTCGCTGCGCGGTGATTGAAAGGCGCTGAACCATCAAGTCGTGCCTGAGCTTGGACTGGTTGACGCGGTACGGGTCTAGCTCGGGGTAAGCAATGAGGCTCGTTGCATGATGATGGGCTAGTTCAAGGCCCATTTCACTGAGGGTGTAGAAGACTGCTGGCACCCCAGACTCGGTCCGTGTGGACCTCAGAAGACCACGCTTCACAGCAATCGATGACCAGCTGGCACTCTCTTTGCTGAGGCAGAGCCGCAGCACCTGCGAGCTCGTACTACCCCACCTGTATATCCAGTCGACGGCCATCAACTTGTTCTGTTGTGCTCGCTGCAGTGGGGTCTGACCGTTCAGGAAGTCGCGCGGATTGACGGTCACGGTTGGCTGCCCTCGAAGTCATATTCGTCGTGGCTTTGGCCATGGCCGACGAGGCCCATGACGAAGCGAATTTCGAGTCGAAGTTTGTAATGAACGGTCGACTCGCCATGGACCGTGCACCGTGCTGGGCGGCGCTCCGCGCCGGCGGCTAGGGCCGCTTCCCCAGCACTGCCGCGGCTGGACGCCGCGTCTGCCCGCTCCAAGGCGACCTCACGGCCTTCGGCCTCCGGCGGGCGGCTGCGCCGCCCTTGGGGGCCCGCCGCGCAAAGCGCGGCTACCCCTGGCAGGGGCTGCGCCGCACGGTCGCTCCGCTCTCGTGCGTCTTGGGCTGCGCCGCCCGGCTGGACGCCGTGCCCTCGGCCCCTTCGGGTCCGACCTGCGCTTCGCGCAGGCCTGCCAGGGGTAGCCGCGCTCCGCTTGGCGGGCGGGGCTTCGCCCCCCGTCCGACTATCGGCGCCTGGGGGCGCCTGCTCCGCTGTCGCTACGCCACGTCGGTCGGCTCCCCCCGGCCGAAATCGATCGCGCTGGGGCGCGAGTCGATTTCGGGGCGGCGGCTGAACGCCTTGCCCCGGCTCCTCGGCTTCGCCGTGGCGCCGGCCCCTGCCGTTGGCCTGGCTGGGTCGATCAAGTGCTACGTTGTCGCCGGCCGAATCGACTGAATCAATGCTGGATCTACGCGGCGCGGTATTGGCAGGGTTGCCATTCACCCTGCATTCATCGCGGGCACACATCGAATTCAAGATGCCATCTCCTTCTGCCATCGTTCCGGTGATGACAATAGGAGCCCTGGCTATCAATTGCAACGCACCGACGCCGCCGTTTCTGAAGCCCGCCCAGCTGGGGCCGGTCCGAATACGGTGACAGAACAGATCAACTTCGATCTCTACAGATCTTTATTGATCATTCGAGTCCGCGCTCGACATCACAAGTATTTTTGTAACGATGCGCTAGCGCAACGGGATTTCCTTTGAGCGCCAACGCGCTGAGGTTCAGACGCGCTCGTCGCTAACCTCAAAAGCGCGCGCGATGACGGTCTGAGCGAGTAGGCTTCTGGGCAGGCACGAAGAGAACTTGATGGTCTCTGCGAACACACTCAGTTCGTCTTCGGTGAGTTCGCGCTGCGTGCCGTCTGCTGGCGCGAGCAGGGATGCCGGAGCCTGAACGCTCAACGCATCAAACTTCACTTTGCTCCCGGTGCCGGCAGCGTTGCGTGCGAATGTCCTATTCGCACGAGTGCCTGCGAAGGTCCAAGTACGAACAGTGGCTTCGTCCGGCCTCGAAGCGATGAAATACCTTCCAGCCGAGATGCTCATGTCGTCTCGCAAGAATTGCAGCGCGGTCTTCGCCCGCTGCGATAGTGTGACCAAGGCCGGTGCGCCGTCCGCCAACACCGTTCTGATGCCTTGACAAACTTCGCGGCTCAGGCTTCTTGCGCCGCCCATCCAGCGTGCCTTGCCGCCTTCCTTAGCTGGTTCGAGCCAGACCGTCTTCTTCGACCACTCGATACCGGTTACGCGCCAACTGCGACCTGCCAGCAAGATCAGTCGGTTCTCTTGTTCGCCCGTCAAAACCGTCGGGTCGATGTAGCCGACTTCTGCACTGCCGTGTTTGCCTGTGAGCAGCATTGATCCGCTGAACGATGCCAGCAGGTCGCGGAAGTGGCCTCGGCCGAACTCGCGTTCGAGCCGCGGGCCGACTCTCACTATGGCATCAGACCGATCCAGGTACTCGACCTTGACCATGTGCTCTACAAGTTCCCCGATCTGATTCTTCGGCAGTTCAGGAAATGAGCGCGAGAGCACGTCCGTCAATTCGTGCGATGGCAGCTCGCCGCGTTCCAACGTTGCCACCATGGCCTGCTGCGCCACGATCGGCCAAGGCATCTCAGGCGGCACCGCCGCTTCGACCCAAGCCTCAGACCAGCGTTGCGTGATTCCCAGGGCCAGCAAAAAGGCGTTGTCGTTCGTTGTCAGGAACAGGCAATTGCGTTTGCTGTCACCACGCCGGCCCGTTCGACCCATGCGCTGAAGAAACGATGACACGGTCGATGGCGAATCGATCTGGATGACCTTGTCCAAGTCGCCCACATCGATGCCCAGCTCCAGCGTCGACGTGGCGACGATCACGCAATCCTTCTCTTCCGAAAAAGCCGCCTCTGCCTGTCGGCGCTCGGACGCACTCAGGGAAGCATGGCTCAGGAAGGTCCGCACTTCGTGCGTCCGCAGCATGCTGGCGAGCTGCTCCGCGCTGCTTCGCGAGTCACAGAAAACCAAGCGCTTCTGCCCACGATGCAGCCGTGCAATCACGGTTGCCGCGTTCTCCAGTGACGAGACATGGTCAATCGTCACATCGGCATCAGTGCTCACGCTGGCACTACCGACGACTTCCCTTTTGCCAGAAGGCGCGAGCCAGTCGAGCAGCTCGTGTGGATTGCTCACCGTTGCCGACAGGCCCACCCGCTGAAGCGGGCGTTTCAGATATTGATCCAGCCGATGCAACACCGATCGCAAATGCCAGCCACGGTCATCGGCTGCAAAGGCATGCAGCTCATCGACGATCACGGCTTGCAGGTTTCCAAACCAGGCCTGCTGATCGACCCGGGTCGAGATCAACATGGCTTCGATAGATTCCGGTGTCGTCAGCAAGATGTCTGGCGCATCTTTTAGGGCCCGCTGTTTTCGCGATTGGGAAACGTCGCCATGCCAAACTTCGACGCGGCGCCCGACCAGCCCCGCGTAGTAGGTCAGGCGCTGTTCCAGGTTGTTCAGCAGCGCCTTGATCGGGCAGATGTACAGCACGCTGGCTGCTGGCCATTCCTCGCGGAGCATGCGCGACAACATTGGAATCGCTGCCGCTTCGGTCTTGCCGCCGGCGGTGGGTGCCAGCAACAGGCAATGCGTGCCGGCGTGAATCGGCGCGATGGCGCTCAACTGTGTTGGCCGCAAGGTGCTCCAGCCCAGCGAGTTGACGACGTGGTACTGCATCGCAGGATGCAGCTGGTCGAACTCCATCACAGCTCGATGTCGTCCACCGTTGAAGCGCCCGTCGCTGCGCGCTCAGCCACGGACATTTCGCTCTCGGCCAGTGTCAGGCTGTAGTGCTTCTTCGGGTCGAAGTCGGCATGCAAGTCCACCCTGTCCAGCACGTCGGACACGAGCTTCTTGAGGAACAGGCGCGGCGCAATGCCGACCTTGCCACCCAGGCCACCCGCCACAGCAGTGGCCAGCGTGTCGATGTAGGCGTCGTCCACGACCGAGCGAAGGCGCGGCTCGTGCGCGCGGCCGTCGGCGTAGATGTCGCGCACCCTTCGCCCGACGGACAGCAGGGCGCCATGGTCGAACGGTGACAGCCGAATCTGCACCGCCCGCGGATTGTCAAATCGCCTGTCGGTGCCGAAATCGACGTGCAGCCGCTGTGCCAGTGGCGCCAGGCGTTGCACACCCTGCGGGCCATCGAAGAACGCCGGTGTACCGGTCACCACGAGATACAGCCCCGGGTAGCGGCCAGCGTCGATCTCATCGATCCACTGGCGCAGCGCGTTCAGGCCCTTCTCGCGCGTGTCGGTGCGCATGCGTTGAAGCGTCTCGACTTCGTCCAGCACCAGAACCAGCCCCGCAAACCCGCTGTCGCGCAGAATCGTCAGCAAGCCGACGATAAAGTTCGTAGCGCCGAAATGGTCCAGGTCACCCTTGATGCCCGCCGCCCGCTTGATGCTGGCGGCCACGTTGGGCTGACCCGCCAGCCAGCTGATCAGACCATCGGCCAGCATCGTGTCGCCATCGGCCACCGCTCGGCGATAGGTGCGCAGCACTGCGGAGAAGGCAGGTGCCGCCTTGTTGATGGTGGCCAGCCGGGCCTCCATCAAGGCGTTGGTGCGGGCAAGCAAGTCGTCGGCGTTGCCGGCGTCCACCGATTCATCGGCCAGAACGTCTTGCTCCAGCGCGTAGAACCAGCCGTCGATCACGCCACGGAACGCGCCGATGCCGGTGTCCGCCGTGCCCAGCCGCTCGACCAGGCGGCGGTAGACCGTCTCCAGCTTGTGCAGAGGCGTCTCAGTTTCGTTGATCTGAACCTCACTGGCGGCGAACCCGCGAGCGCGCGCGCGTTCCTGTAACCAGCGGCCGAAGAAGGTCTTGCCCGTGCCGTATTCGCCTCGCACCGCTTTGAAGCCACCTCGGCCAGCAGCCACCGCTGCCAGTTCCTCGTCGAGCGTCGGGGCGAACGTTTCGATGCCAACGGCCAGCGCGTCAAGCCCGCTGCTTGGCACGGTGCCTCGGCGCAGGGCGCCGACGATGTCTTCGCGTCGGGCTTCGCTGATCATCGCGGCACTCCATGGGTACCGACTCGGAACTGCTGCAGCAGCAGCACTTTGTTCAGCTCGATCGTGCCGGCGGTTTCATCCACGGTCAGCACCGGTGCCTGGTCCACGTTCAACATGCGCCGCACGGCGCTCAGCAGTCCGCCCAGCCGCACGTCAGGCAACGAAAGCCGTTGCGCCAGCGCGGCACGCGACAGCTTGCCTCCGCGCTCCGACAGCGAGATGAGCAGCAAACGCATCTTGTCGTCGGGCAGGGCCACGCGTGCAGCCAACTGGCGCTGCGACGCGTAGATCGAGCTGGCCAGCAGCGCGCCGATCCAGTCGTCGACAGGCGCCGATGCCGTTGTTGGTTGAGCGGCAGGTACCTCATGCGGTTCGAACAACGAAGGCTGAGCCACCGGCGGCGCCGGTGCCTTGCGGCCTGTCGGGCGGGCCTCTGGAGCCGGTGCCATGGCGGGTGCAGGCACCGGTGCAAGGTGCGGCAACTCCCACCACTCGGGCTGCGCAGGCGGCGCCAACTGCCAGCCGACCAAGTTCATTCCCAGCGGCACGATCACGCTCAACGGCACCGTCACCTCCTGGGGAGACACACCGCCGTGGTACCCGTTCTTTCTGCCTGCGTAGCGCGTGCTTTCCCCCCACAGGCACACCACGGCTTTCGAGTTGTCGGCGGTCACCACCCGGCCGCCGCTGTAAGCCACCTCATGCGGGGCGCGTGCATCGCGGCCTGGCCGCCAACGGTCACTGATCTTGTCTGGCGCCGAAGCGCCAGACACCTGCGTCGTGCCATCCTCCAACAGGTGCCCGTGGTCGGCGGTGATCACCACCACCCGCCGCGCTTCGCGCGCCTCACGCAACAGCGGCAGCAACAAGCGCAGGTCTTCCAGCGCCCAGCGCTGATTCAACTGGTCAGGCCCGCTCAGGTGGTCATCGACCGCGTTGTAGACCACGCCCACCACCCTCTGCTGTGGGTTGGCGATCGTCGCGCGCACCTCTTGCGATAGGTTGGTCGAGTCGGCCAGATCACCCTTGTGGAAAAGGCGGGGCGGCACTTCGGTGCGGCTGTGCGCCAGCAGCGCAGGGTGGCTCGCGAATCCTGTTTTTTCGTTGGCGGCAGTGCCTAATGCAAGTCGCCCACATAGCAGGCTGGTTCGGCTCACTTCGGTGACAGTGGGCAGCGCCGCTACGCCGATCAGCGGATGCGCGGCATTGGCCGGCACCATTTCTACCCAGCCAAGGTTGTTGATGCGCGTGAACAGCTCGCGATAGATGCTGGTGCTGAGGCCATCCATCACCAGCAGCAAGACGGGCTGACTGGCGGCGATCGGGCCGAGCACGCGGTCCAGCACCGACTCAACCGGCACCACACGTGCGTCTACACCAGGCGTCTGTGCGTTCCACTGCAGAAGTGCTTGCGCGAATGGTTGGTCGAAGGCGTTGCGGCGGGCGATTGCTGCTGCGCGCATCGCGTCGTACGAATGATCAAGCTCGGTCAGCTCATCGCCGCCCAACAGCCTGAAGCGCGCCCAGTCGACGAATGCGCCTTCATCGGCCTGCCAACCCACAGCGATGGCCACGGTGGCGGCGGACGGCGCCGGCAGCATCAGCCACCGTGCCAGGCGCCTTGCCATCTCGACCCGGCCCATGCGCTGTTGTTGCTGCGCCGCCAGGGCGTGCTTCAGCACGCCTTCTGCCAGTTGCTCCACAGGTGCAAGCTGGGCTTCGCCCGGCGCAGCGACGTGTGCCGACAAGCCGCCTGCAAACGCCCGCATCCGCTGGTCGAGTGAGGACGGCAGCAGGTCGCTCAAGTGCGCGAACTCTGCGACGCGCAGCTCGTTGAGCAGGCTGTCGGCGCGATCCAGAGCACCTCGCATCGCATCGGTGCCGGCGGTGCGGACAGCCTGGTCCGCGGCCTGCGCCCACGCCAGGCCTTCGCTGATGCCGACATGCTTGTCCCCCACATAGCGCTCAAGGCGAATGGCAGCTTGACCCAGCGCCGCCTGGCCGACGCCCGCCGGCGCGTAAACCACGCCGCACACCAGCCCCAGTGCCAGCGCGTCCGCAGTGCGTCCCGCATCGACGCAGGCCAACACCATGGCACCTGCAGTGCCTGCGGCCTCGCCCAGCCATTTCGTGAGGTCAGTTCGCGTCGTAGCCGGTAGCAGCTTCAGTGCCGCCTCCGACCCCGGCTGAGTGCACCACTGCAACAGCGCCACGGCATCGGGCCGTGCCGACTTCAGCCCAAGGAACCGCTGAAGCACCTCACGCCAAGCGGTTTCAAGATCGAGAAATCCGTTGGCCACCGGACTGTATTGCCCTTGGGCCGCGCCGTCGATCAGCGCCTGCGGCATCCATGCGAAGCGACCGAGCCGTGCATCGGTTTCCTTGGCCTGGAAGAGCTGGCGGACGATGTCCCACCCTTCGGGTTGGTACACGCGCGCCCGTGCCAGCCTGGCGGCGATGTCTTCGGCCACCTCGTGTGTGGCCAGCGGGGTGATCACCACGAGACCGGCAGTGGCGGCGTCGTGTTGCTCGTTGTCGCACAACGCTTCTCGTATGGCCAACGACGATTCACACCACCGCAGCGCAAATTGACGCCCACGTTGTGTCAGCGACTCGGGCCATGGTTGCCGCGCGGCGGCGCGGATGGCCACCGCTGCTGCGGTCGGATCGCTGCTCAGCACCCGGTCCAGCTGCGCCGCAATCTGAGGCGTCGACAAACTCACAGCTGCGTTCCCTTGCGCTGCAGGCGCCAGCTCAGCGTCAACTCAAGGTCTTGGTCTTTCGCCATGCGAGCTTTCAAGTCGTCGAGTGCGGCAGCGGCTGCCGCACCGCTCAGGTGAAGCTGCTGCTTCTCTTCGACGACCTCGGGTCCCATCGCTGCGGGCGCCGGTGGCAAGGCCACAGGCGCGGGAGCCGGCGGCGTTCCTGGCGGCATGGGCGCAGGGGTGGGTGGCGGCGGCGCGGCTGCCGTCAGCAGCCGCATCGCGTCACGCTCCAACTCCTCAAGGCGCGACTTCAGGGGCAACACGTGCTCATCGCTCGTCAACACCTCGCTCAATCGGCTCAGCACCGAAGCGGCGGCGTCGCGCCGATGATCTTGCAGATCACGCATGGCGTCGAACATGTCCCAGCGGGTGTTCGTCAGCGTGTCGGCGCACGCCTGCGCCTGGCCCAAAGTTCTGCCAACGGCGGCATCGGACGTCAGCAACGTGGCCGAGGCCAACACGGCGACCACGTCGCCTTCGGCTGCCTGCGCCAACGATGCCAGCAGCGCCTGCGCCGATTCCGCCGTCTGTTGCCTAGCGCCGGTTACCCCCGGGGCGTACCGCGCCGAGCGATCGCGCACCTGAGCCACCAGCCGCGCCGTGGCATCGCGCTTTTGCGTGGCAGCCTGCCGCACGTCGTCGACCAAGCGGCCGACGTTCGCCGCATTCAGCATCTGTGCCGGTGTCAGACCAAAGAGACCTGACGCGCGCTGCACAGCGGTCTGCCAGTGACCCGTGCCGGGCAGTGCCTGCTCGCGCAGCTCCAGTTCATCGGGCAAGCTGTCGATGCTGGGCTCGAAGGGGCCACCGCGCATCACAAACCGCCGGTTAGTCGTGGCCGCGAAGGTCAGGATGATCAGGTTCTGAAGTTCTAACGGAAGGCCCATTGGGGCCGGCGTATCGATCCACTGGCGCAGCTTGGCCACGGTGATGACACCATCGCTATCGCGTGCTTGGCTTTGGGAAAAGTGCGTCTGCCAGTGCGGCTCAATCAGCAGGTGGGTTTCGCTGGTGTTGCCGAGTCTCGCAGCAGATACGATGGCCCGAACCTGCTTGCGTAGCGGCGAGTCCTGTTGCATCAAGCCGCGAAACTGTGGTGCCTCGGAAGCTCTTTGCACTTCCGACCAGACTCGGCGAACCGTCGTTGGCTTGATCTCAATCTCGAAGTCAGGATGCGCTGGGTACTGGTGCGCAAAGAGTTGGCCCAGTAGGCTCTCGAACGCGGCGCGGAAGTCGGCGCCGACCGGCGGCCTGGGCGACAGCGTCGGGTCCAGCGACTTGAACTGCTGGTCGGCCGACAACGGGTTGCTCACCGCATCGCGCGGCTCGGTGCTGATGCCGTAGGCCACCTCCAGCTGCGACCGCAGCTTGATGCGCAATTGGTCCAGCTGGTTCTTTGCCAGCGCCTTGGCCTGCACCTTGTCGACGAACGACAGATGGCCTGCATAGTTGTCGAAGCGGTCGCCTTGCAGGATGTAGTCCAGCACGACAAGACGCCCCAGATCGGTCAGCGCCTTGTTGCTCAAGAACGAGGGCAACCACACCAGCGTGCGCGTGTCGCCGCCTCGGTATTCGCCCAAACGGGCCAAGTCGTCAGCGGGGCCAAAGTTTGCGTCGTCGAAGGGGAAGTCCAGCACCACGGTCCACGCGCCACTGCGCCCGCGCAGCCGGTCGTCGGTCATCTCCCGCACGTTTTCGTACAGCAGCTCGACCTCGCGCTTGGTGCCTCGCCACGTAAATTCGTAAGTGGTGAACAGGCCGCCGCTGTCGGGGATGTTCAGCTCGCCGAACAGCGCTTCACGAATCCGCTTGCGGCGGTTGCCGGCGTTGTCGTTGGCCTCGGCCGCACGCAGGATGGGCTCGATGTCGACGCCCGTCACCTGGATCGACACCACCGGGTTCTGGTCCTCGGTGATCTTGATCTCGCCGATCTCGCTGGCCCAGTCTCGGCACTTGCGCAGCACATCCTGGGCTTCGCGCCCAGGAATCGGTGACTTGAAGGTGCCGTGGTTCAGGGCGGCCAAGCGCTGGGCCGTCAGGCCCTTGAGCGACTCGACCTCGGGCACCAGCGCACCGAGCAGCAAGGTCTTCAACAGCCGCGCATCGTTGCGCAGGTTCTTGGCCGCTGTGGCGTCGGCCTGACCCCGCTTGATCGCTTCCCAGGTCACGCCATGCTGGCGTTCCAGCATGGGCAGCAGCCGCTGCGAGTACAGGCGCTTTGCGTTGTCAAAGTGCAGGCGCATGCCTTCGCTGAATGGCTCATCGCCTTCGGCAATGGCATCGTACAAATCGCCCACGGGGATCAGCTGCCCCAGCTCCAGATCGGCACGCCGGTCCACCAGCA
>Ga0105045_10004392_pt1 | contig 12238 bp, 11 predicted proteins | sample MAT02_FD_78089 | JGI IMG/M metagenome (GOLD analysis project Ga0105045, IMG submission 78089) | Freshwater microbial communities from Lake Fryxell liftoff mats and glacier meltwater in Antarctica - MAT-02 (megahit assembly) | ecosystem: Environmental > Aquatic > Freshwater > Ice > Liftoff... | reverse complement strand
CTGGTCTCGATCCTGGCACTGGCCCACGCAGGCGCTGAGTGTTTTGCACCTCTTTCTGCCAAACAGGTGCTGGCGCATCTGTCCGCGCGCCTGCGAAAGCTGCACGGTCAGGTCACGCGCGACGGAACCCGCTTCGAGCGCCTACCCCTCGAACAACAGCACCGTGTGCGCAAGCGCCTGAAACGCTTGCGCTACCTGATCGATCTGACTGTCACGCTGTGGCCCGAGCGCGCCGTCAAGCGCTACCTGAAGAACCTGAGCAAGGCGCAGAAGGCGATGGGACTGCACAACGACGTGGCAGTGGCCGCGGAGGCCTTCCGAGCAGATGCCGCCACCCACCCCGACGCCTGGTTCGCGACGGGCTGGCTGCAGGCCCACCTGGCGGTTACGGCGCACAGCGCGCGCAAGACGCTGACCCCGGTGGCCAAAAGCAAAAAGTTCTGGGCGTGAAGGCCGTGCCGCGTTCAGGTCGGATGCCCGCCAGCCTGGACCGGGATCGGGCGTTGTGGAGCGAGAAACGTCTGAGGGACGGTTGCGAACGTTTGCAAGGTTTGCAAGGTTTGCAAGCGCATTCGTGCATTGCGGATCTCGAACACGCCCTTGGAGCAGTTGGGGACCAGCTCAGCCGAAGCGGACGGTGATGCGCACAGGCCTCGGCCGCTTCGGCGGCAAGGCCGGCGTGCATGAATTCACCGAACGGCGCTGGATCCCGGTGCAGACCACCGAGCGGCTTTGCCCGTTCTGAAGTCTGCGGGCCGCCAGCGTATTGCTGTCATGCCGCTGTCATGCCGTTGATGCAGCGGCATCGCCCAGCGCCAGCAGTGCGGCGTCGGCGTGCTCCAGTGTGCGGCCGCGTCGCACCAAGGCCTGCGCCGCCGCCGCGCCGAGCGCCGCTTCGGCCAGCGCCTCGGCTTGCGCCAGCGCCTGCACATCGACAATACCCAGCGCGCTGCTGCGGGCTTCGAAACGTGCACGTGCATGGCCGACGAGGTTCGCTGCGGCTTCGAATCGCCCCTGCAGCGCCGCCAGTTGCGCCAGCGTCGGCACGACCACCGGGGTGTCGAAGCGCCTGCAGGCGGCCCAGGCGCGCGGTGCCAGGGCCATCGCTTCGTCCAGCAGCTGCGGCATCACCAGCGCCTTCAGCAGACCTTGCAACACCCAGGGCAGGTTGCCCTGGTTGCTGGCGCCGCCGCTGTCGACACGCGCCAACAGCGCGCGGCCACGTTCGGCAGCCTCGGCGTGACGGCGTCAGGTTCGGAGGAACCGCGGGCAGATGTCGTTCGCGGCTTCTCAGCCTACAGCTGGCTGTGCAGCAGTGATGCCAGCCGTTCCAGCAAACGCTCGCTCCACGGCCGGGCCTGCCATTCGGCCAGCGTGATGCGCCGAGCCAGCACCCAGTCCTGGTTGAAGACGAGCTGCTGCGCGGCACCGAACTCGCGGCTCAACACGTTCAGGTTGGCCTCGTCGTTGAGACGGAACGACCGATTGTCGAAATTCGTCGAGCCCACCGATGAAAATGCGCCATCGACGACGAGGGTTTTGACATGGAACATCGTGGGTTGGTACTCGGCGATTTCGATGCCCGCCTGCAGCATCGGGCCCCAGCTTGCGCGAGACGCCTTGCGCACGGTTTCCGAGTCGATATGGCCGCTGGGCACGATCACGCGGACCTTGACGCCGCGGCGAGCGGCCTCGACCAGAATCCTGAGCGTCATCTCATCGGGAACGAAGTACGAATTCGCCAGTTCGATGCTGCTCCGCGCGGCGGTGATTGCAAGGTGGTACATCAGCTGCATGCTCTCGCTGCCGCCGCTCGGCGAACTGCTGAACATTTGTGCCGACAAATCGCCGGCGGGTTTGAGCGCCGGGAAATATGCGTCGCCATGCAGCAAGGCGCCGGTCGCGCGCATCCAGTTGTCCAGGAAGACCGACTGCATCTGCGCCACCACCGGGCCCTCGACACGAAAGTGGCTGTCGCGCCACTCTTCCGGATTGCGAGCCTGCCCGCGCCATTGGTCTGCGATGCCTACCCCACCGGTGTACCCAATGCGGCCATCGACGACCAACAGCTTGCGATGGGTGCGGTTGTTGAGCTTGTTCAGGTTCGTCCAATGCGGCTCGTGAAAGCGCTCCAGCTGGATGCCCGCCAGCTTCATCTCGTCGACCAGGCCCTGGTCCATCTTCAGGCTGCCCACCCAGTCGAGAAGCACGTGCACGCGCACCCCGGCGCGCGCGCGCTCGACGAGCGCATCAACGAAATCTCGGCCAATGCTGCCTGACCAGTAGATGTAGGTTTCGAAGGTGATCGTCGTCCGGGCCGCGCGGATGGCGGCCAGCATCGACGGGAATATCTGCGCGCCATTGAGCAGCGTCTCGACCTTGTTGCCCTCGACGATTTGCGGCCCGAGCAGGGAACTGAGCGAGCGTCTGAACTCGTCGTCGTCACTTTCGTACAACCGCGGCAGTTGCTGCTCGATCCTTTTCTCGGCACCGGCCCAGTTCTGCACGAGCAGCACGACCGCCAGCGTGGCCATCGCCGTCACCACGACCAGTACGACCGACTTCGCCCTGGACTTCATGGCGTCCCACAGCCCGATTTGCCCTTTGGCGCCACGCTGACCTCGCTCTGTCATTTCAAAAGGATGGAGACTGACTGTAGCCCGTGGGCAAGGTGGCATCCTGCATGCCGTCCTACGGCGTGCCGAGCACTTTGCCGCTGATGGCAAGAAGCACGGCCCAGCAAGATGGCCCTCTTCGGACGAGCTTCAGGATGAAAAATGAAAACTCACGGGCTGCTTTTCTCTGCCCTGATCGGTGCGGTCGCCAGTGCACGATCGATGACGCCCTTGGCGACCCTTGCGGCAGCACGCGTTCTGGGGGCGAGCACGCCGGGGCGGCTGGTGCTGCTCGACCGCCCGATGATCAAGTTCGGCGCCTTGGCGATGGGCCTCGGTGAATTGATCGGCGACAAGATGAAGAGCGCGCCGGACCGGACTGTGTTTCTTGGGTTGTTGGCACGTGTCGCGAGTGCAGGCATCGCAGGCGCAGCACTGGCGCCACGTGGCCGCGAACAGGCTGGAGCAATGACCGCGGTTGCCGCAGCAGTGCCTCTGGCCTACCTGACGTTGGCCGGCCGTGAACGCGCGATGGAAAGCATGGGTCAGACCCGCAGTGGCTTGATCGAGGATGCGCTCGTGATTGCTGCCGGTGTGACGGTGGTAGCGCTGGCGCTGAAGTCGAAGAACGGTGCAGCCCGTGCTTGACACCAGACGGTGAAGCCGGAGCAGTACTGGGTCCAGCGCGACCGCTTTACCGCTCTTGCTGCGACATGCTGAAGCGCCGCTTGGCGCATTGAAAGCGCTGTTGCCGGAAAGGTTGCAGCAAGAAGAGCAGCGCCGTTGCGAAGAGCTTGATCTCCGGGAGGCCCACTTGCCACGTCGCGAGATGCTGTTGAATATGCTGGTTCTGGTTTTCACCACCATCGCCATGGAAGGCGTGGCCTGGCTCGCCCACAAGTACGTGATGCACGGCATCGGCTGGCGCTGGCACGCTTCGCATCACCGACCTCGCCAGGGCGCGGTGGAAGCCAATGATCTCTACGCCATCGCCTCTGCGGCTGTTGCCATCACTTTGATTTGGTTCGGCACACGCGGCGCCTGGCCGCTGCAGTGGATTGGCGCTGGCATGACCTTGTACGGTCTGCTGTACGTAGTGGCCCACGACGGCCTGGTGCACCGCCGGTGGGCCCTGCCCTTCAATCCGCGCCGGGGCTATCTGAAGCGGCTGTTGCAGGCGCACCGTTTGCATCACGCCGTTGACAGCCGCACCGGCGCGGTTTCATTCGGCTTTCTGTATGCCCCTTCACCGCATCGATTGAAGCGTCAATTGCAAGCATTGCGAAAGAAAGAAACCAGCGCAGACTGATCGCGCTGACCAGATGAGCGCGCGCGTAGCTGCGACTGAGTGGCGTTCGCGGCGTTCGCGGCGTTCGCGGCGTTCAACACATTACTGGGGTCTGCCTGTATCGGGTGTGCGGCTGCCGCCCCCTGTGCTGCCTGCACTGTCCTTTTTGGGCCAAAAGCTCAAAGCCCTGGTGGCAAGTGCCACCCCTGCGCCGCGCGCAGTCAGCCTCCCCTTCTCGAACGATGAAGTGCGTGTCCGCACGTCCCAGGCTCTGGCACCCCGCTGTTTGACCTTGCGGCCTATGGCCCGATATATGTCGCGGGCTGTGGCCACCGACCAGGCGTTGCGCAATGGCAGCGCTCCAATGCCGCGCAACGCCGAGGCGTAATACGGTTCAGCGGCATCCACCAGGCGCGCTGCCACTGTGGCCAACGCTTCCCGAGATTCAGGTACGTGCAATGACTCGGGCGCGACCCCAGCCTCTTCCAGCCACGCAGCCGGAAGGTAGACGCGGCCGACTGCGGCATCATCGATGACATCGCGGGCAATGTTGCTGAGCTGAAACGCGATGCCGAGGTCGCGCGCGCCTGCGAGCACGGCCTCTCCGCGGGCGCCCATGACGCGCCCCATCATCAATCCGACAACGCCGGCGACCCTGTGGCAGTAGACCAGCGTGTCTTCCAGTGACTGGTAGCGAATCTGCTCGACGTCCATGCGAAAGCCAGCAAGATGTTCCTGCAGCAGTTCCGTGGGCAACTGGTGGCGTTGCACGACTTCGGCAAGGCCAATGAAGACGGGGTCCATGCTCGGGCGGCCTTCGCACGCCATCTTGGTTGCGTGTTCCAGAAGGCCCAACTTCTCGATGTCGTCGCAGCTGCCAGCTGCATCGACATCTGCGCATGCATGCGTGCGGTGACCCAGATGTTGCCCGTCGATCGTGTCGTCGCAGTGGCGGCACCACGCATAGAGCATCACGGTGCTTTCCCGCGTTGAAGCGTCGAGCAAACGGACGGCGGCGGTAAAGCTGCTGGACCCGGCCGCCATGGCCTGCGCGCCCCCCACCCCCGCCTTGAAGCGTTGCACTTCCCCCTGCTCCGTCCGCTGCCCTGTCGGCTGCCCGGTGCACTGCGACGGGACCACCGCGCGCTGAGTCATGCCGCGTCCTCCAGCATCAGCGAGGCCGTTGCCTTGGCCGAGCCGATCACGCCGGGCACGCCAGCGCCTGGGTGCGTACCCGCGCCAGTCAGGTACAGGTTCGAAACCACGGCGTCGCGGTTGTGAGGCCGGAACCAGGCACTTTGCGTCAGCACGGGCTCGAGCGAGAAGGCCGATCCGAGATGCGCGCCGAGCTCGTCGCGGAAATCGCTGGGGGTGAAGATGCGGCTCGTCACCAGGTCTTGGCGCAGGTTGGGGATATAGCGCTTTTCAAGGTAGTCGAACACCCGTTCGCGGTAGAGCGGACCTTCCACGGTCCAATCGACAGAAGCGTGGCCCAGGTGCGGCACTGGTGCCAGCACATAGTGGCTGCCGCAGCCGGGCGGCGCGAGCGAAGGGTCGGTTGCGCACGGTGAGTGCAGATACAGCGCAAAGTCTTCGGGCAACGGACCCGCAAAGATTTCGTTGATCAAGTCGCGGTAGCGGGCGCCGAAGCACACCGTGTGGTGTTGCAGGTGCGTGTGACGCTTTCGCAAGCCAAAGTGAATGACGATCAGCGACATGCTGAAGCGCTTTCTCTTGAGCTTGTGCGCCTGTGCGACGCCGCGGGCCTCATGCCCCAGAAGCCGGTCGTAGGTGTGAACAACGTCTGCGTTCGAAGCCACGCGGTCGGCCAGCAACTGCTCGCCGTCCTGCAGCGTGACGCCCGTGGCGCGCCCTTCGGACAGTTCGATGCGTTCGACTTTGGCGTTCAGCCGCACGATGCCCCCCAGGTCGGTGAAAAGCCGCACCAGGGCCGACACCAGCGCGCCCGTTCCGCCTCGGGGGAACCAGACCCCCCAGCGCCTTTCCAGCGCGTGGATCAGCGCATAGATGGACGAAGTCTCGAACGGGTTTCCTCCCACCAGCAGCGAGTGAAACGAGAACACCTGTCGCAATTCTTCGTTTCGAATGAACTTCGACACCATGTCGTAGACGCTGCGCCAGGCCTGCAGCTTGGCCAATTGCGGGCCGGCCTGCACCATGCTTCGAAAACTCAAGAAGGGCACGCTGCCCAGCTTCACATAGCCTTCGTCGAAGACCGCTTTCGAATACGCCAGAAAGCGCTGGTAACCGGCCACATCGGCTGGGTCTCGCAAGCGAATCTGCGCGTCCAGCGCGCCCTGTTCGTTGGCGTAGTCGAAATGCGACCCGTCTTCCCAGCAAAGCCTGTAGAACGGGGTTACGGGCAGCAGTTCGATGTAGTCCTCCAGGCGCCTGCCGGCCACGGTAAACAGCTCTTCCAGGGAAGAGGGGTCGGTCATGACGGTGGGGCCGGCATCGAAGGTGAAGCCGTCTTGCTGATAGACATAAGCCCTTCCGCCCGGCTTGTCGCGGCCTTCCAGCAAGGTGGTTTGTATGCCGGCCGCCTGCAACCGAATCGCCAGCGCAATGCCGCCAAAACCGGCACCGATGACGATGGCGGTGCTGCCACCGTTGATCTGTGAAGCAGCATGGCTCATGGCGCATTCCCTCGCGCCATGAGCGCATCGCGTGTCGTCAGCGCGGCGCGCACGCCGGCCCAGAACGGCACCGGCGGCTTGCCGGACACGATGCGCAGCTTGTCGTCGGCCCGCAGGCGCGCCCCATAGAAGCGCACGATCAGCGGTTCGCGCAAGCGATAGAAGCGCTGCATGACCTTCCAGCGCAGGGGCGGCGTTGCGGCCAGAAACAACATGCGGTTGAGCAGGCGAAAGAAGCCGCGTGCACGCCATCGCGCGATGGCGTAGTGCCGTACGCTCTGGAACAGCGCTTCGCTCGACAGGTCGGGCAGGCCTGCCACCATGTCTGCCATCGCCACCGCGTCAGGCAGCGAATAGCCGGTGGTGGGATGGAAAAGGCCTGCCGACATGCCCGACTGCGGCACCCCTTTCTTGTCGCGCCAGAAAGCGTGCGGGTCGCCGGCCAGGATGATCGGCAGCACGCCGTTTTCCTCGCGGATCACTTCGGCAATCTGCCAGCCCCGAGCGCTGGCGTAGTCGGCAATGTGGCCGCGCAGCTTCTCTGTATCGACCTGGTCGCCGTTGGCGTAGAAGGTGTCTTCTATCAGCAAGGTCGTCGCCGACAGCGGCAGCACGTACACGAAGCGGTAGCCGTCGAACTGGCGCACGCTGGCGTCCATCAGGATGGGCGCGTTCAGGCCATGTGGCGCAGCCAGCCGTACTTCCTGGCCCAGAAACTTCTGGAAGCCCAGGCACAGGTGGGGGCTGGACCGCACGCCGCGCCCGTCGATGACGGCATGCGCCCGAAGCACGCGGCCATCAGCCAACGTCACCTGCTGAGGCTCGACCCGATCGACGTCGACACCCATCAGTGCCCGATGACCCAACTCTGCAGACAGAACCGCATGAAAACGCTCTGACGTGATGCTGGCATAGCCGCCAGACAGCCGCCGCCGGTGGGCAGGAAAGATGACCTCGTGTGCCGACCATTCGTGCGTGATCAGCGGCGCCATCCACGCCCGCTGTGCGGCTGTCACATCCGTGGTGTGAAACGACCAAGTGTGGTTGCCGCCCAGTCGGGTGTCGCGTTCCAGCACCAGCAGCCGGCATTGCGGCTGGGTCATGCGCAGGCGCCAGGCAATCAGCCCGTTCGCGAGTCCTCCGCCGACCAGGATGAGGTCGGCGTCCACTTCGTTGCTGGGCCCGGGGTCAAGTGGCATAGGTGGCTTTCTCGGCTACGGTTTGTGACGTACGCAGGCGTTGAGGCAAACACAGTGCCTTCTCGATGGCATCCACGGCGGCGCGCGTGCCGCCAGCGGCAGCCACCGACGCACTGAGCACCGCCGCACGGTCGCGGAACGTTGGTTCGCCCAGCAGACGCTGCAAGGCTCGCGCAATCGATGCCGAAGTTGCAAACGCCGGCAGCATGCTCAGCCCGACGCCTGCGTGCACGGCGCGGGCCGCCACACCCGGCTGGTCGAATGCAATCGGCAACGCCAGCACGGGTGTGCCGGCTTCCAGAGCATCCAGCACGGTGTTGAGGCCCGCATGCGTGACGCACACATCGGCCCGAGCAAGGGCCGCACGCTGCGGCGCGAAGTCGGTAACCCATGTGGCGCCAGCGCGTTCGAGCGCGTTGCACTGCGCTTTGTTCAAGCGCGCGCAGTGCGCTATCAACAAGCGCGCATCTATGGCACGACAAGCCAGCGCAATGCGCTTGAAGAGCCCGAAGCGCCAACCTTGCAACGTGCCCAGAGACGCAAACACGAACGGCTTCGAATCGCGCTGCGCCAGGCAGCACAGACCGTCTACCAGATCATCGGGGTGCTGCTGCCGCAAGGGGCCCACATGCCGAAGCGGCCGCGGCGCCTGTGCGCGCGGAAAATCGAATTCGGCAGTCGTCTGGCTCAGCTGAAGCCAGGGTGAAAGGCCATCGACGAGCGACGTGCGCGAACGGGCGCCCAGCATGGCACAAAGTTTCTTCATCCTTGCGGCGTGCGGGCCCATCAGCCAGTCGTAAATTCGCTCGCTCACGGCGTTGCGGTGCAGCGCGCGTGTGTCTGTTGCCAGCCCCCAGTGCATGACCGGCAGCGGAACAGACGGCTCGCGCGCCAATGGCAACGCGCAGGCCACGGAGATCCATGGCAGACCGAGTGCATCGCCGAGCAAAGCGCCAGCCGCTTCCATCTCGTCCACGATCAGCACGTCTGCGCAGATTTGCCGCAAGATTTGCCGCCCTTCGTCGCAGAGCGTCTCGCTGTGGTCGCCCATGTCTTGAATCACGCGGCGCAGGCCCCAGGGGCTACTTGGGCGGGCCGCGCGGTTCACCATGCTTTGCGTCCAATCTGTCGGCCAGCGCGTGCGCCCGACTTCGCAGCGTCTTATTCGCTGGTCAACGATCTGCCGCAGCACCCCCGCTGGCCCCACCCACGAAACGGAGTGACCGCGGTCGATCAAGGCACAGGCAAGTGCTTCATGCGCCTGCACATGGCTCGGAAAAGGCACAGAGATGATGGCGAAATGAACCATGGACTGCTGGGGACCCGCCTGTAGAAATGCCAGACGAACCCCCTGAAGGCGCGCCGTTTGCTGGGAATGGCAAATGGAATACCCGTCCAATGCCACCCTAGACGCCACACGCAGGGTGTGCGCTGGATTCAGCAGCGATCTTCCTGTCTCCAGAGAGCTTGCCGCCATGTTCGACATCGTGGAGGCGCGTCTGCAGGCCTTGTTGCCTTTACCGCGTGACGCGAACGACAGCGTGACACTGGCATTGCGCGCAGCCGTGCTGTCGCCGGGCAAACGCGTTCGACCTTTGCTGATGCTGGCTGCAGTGCGCTCGTTGCGGCTGGACCCGCTGCCGTTTGCCGACGTGGCATGCGCTCTCGAACTCGTGCATGCAGCGTCGTTGGCCCTGGACGACCTGCCCTGCATGGATCACGCCATCACGCGGCGCGGGCGGCCCGCCTTGCACCGCGAGTTCGGGGAAGACGTCGCGGTGCTGGCTGCCATTGCACTGCTCAGTCTGGCCTATCGCATCGTTGCCGCGTCACCTGCGCTCTCGCCGTCGACACGCGCAGGCATGGTCGTTGCGCTGGCCGATGCTGTCGGCGTGCACGGACTGGTGCACGGGCAGTTGCGCGATCTGCATCCGGCGACCCAAGGCACGGACGCCGGTCACGCAGTCGATACCAACCACCTCAAGACGGGTGCGCTGATAGTTGCCGCATTCAAATTCGCCGCATTCGCCGCTGACGCTGAAAGCGCGGTGGCTGATGAGTTGCAGGGTTGTGCCTGGCAGCTGGGTCAAGCGTTCCAGTTGCTGGACGACTTGAAAGATCAGCAACTCGTGCCCTGTGAAGGCAAAGACCCGGGCCAGGATGCAGGCAAGCCCACCCTTCTGGCGCTACTGAAACCGACCGCAGCCAAAGTGGTTCTGGCCAATCACCTTCGCGCGCTGGATGAGCATTTCCATCGCACCTTCCAAGGCAACGACTGCTTGCCCACTCTCGTGCGGCAGATGTTCAGTGTCGTTGCGGAATGTCAGCCCGACGCGTCTACCCATGGAAGAAAACGCGCATGAACGCAAGCAGCCGCGTCTGCAGCAGCGCCGGTAGCAGCGCCTGTAGCAACATCACGCGAAGCGGCGGCTCGGGCCGCAGCGACGCCCCTGCGCCGCGCCCTGAGCCGCAACGGAAATGGCTCTGCTGGTTGCTTGGCAGCACGGTGCTGGCGACGTTGTTGTGGTCAGGCATTGCGCCCTACGACCGAATCACCTGGATGATGGAAGTTGCGCCGGCAGTCGTGATCGGCCCGGTACTGCTGGCAACCGGACGTCACTATCCGCTGACCACGCTGCTGTATGTGCTGATCACCGTGCACCTGATCGGGCTGATTGTTGGCGGCGCTTACAGCTACTCGCGGGTTCCGCTGGGCTCCTGGATTCAAGAGACATTCGAGCTGAGTCGCAATCCCTACGACCGCTTGGGCCACTTTATGCAGGGACTTGTTCCGGCACTTCTAGCGCGTGAGATCTTGCTGCAGCGCGGCTACCTGACCAGCAAATACATGGCAGGCTTTCTGGCGACCTGCGTGGCGATGGCGTTCAGCGCGGTGTATGAACTCGTCGAATGGGCCGCCGCGCTAGGCCTGGGCCAGGCCGCCGATGATTTTCTGGGCATGCAAGGCGACGTGTGGGACGCGCAAGCTGACATGTTCATGGCCTTGCTGGGTTCGACCCTTGGGCTGCTGCTGTTGTCACGTTGGCAGGACTGGCAGCGCGCGCGGCTCAAGTGAAGCGGCCTGCGCATGCTGCAGGCCACGGTTTTGAGCGGTTCGGACCTGGAGACCAGAGGGACCGGATGAAGATGCCCAGCGTGCAGCAGGAGGGGTTCAGCGCCCGAGCCATGGCCTGGGCGCTGAACCGCGTGGAGCTGCCTGACATCACCTGCGAATGCCTCTGTCTTCAGGGGCTGAATGCGCGCAAACCTTTGCCAAGCCTGGCTGCCCTGAGTCTTGTCCAGCGCGGGCGGAAAAGCCAAGGTGCTTCAGGCATTCACGAGGCAGCGCCGCCCGTCCGTGGCGACACGAAGCGCGGCTCAGGGCCAGCGCACCGCCACCACGCGGGAGCCGGGCAAACGCAGCTGCGCGGCTTGCGGCGCAACAGCGCGCCATTCCGGCAGGCCCAGCGGCGTGGCCAGAGCCGCACGAGACAGCCCGGAGCCGAACGCCACCAGCTGCACCACGCGGCGCGGCACCTGTGGCGACGCGCTGAAGGCCGGGGCCAGGTCCTCGGGCAGCAGCGGGCTAGCGCTGCACACACCAGCCGCCTCGCTGAACTGCGCCGGCACCGCGTGCGTTCGGCCCACCGCAGCGCCCAAGCCGGGTACCCCACTGGCTTCGCGCATCGCGTCGAGCAGCGCCTGCGCCGCCTGTGCCGCAGCGGGTGCGCGATCCGACGGCTTGCTCCGAAGCCGCCGTTCGGCTTGCTCTTCGAACCTTCGCTGCGGTCTGCCAACTCTGCCAGGTCTTGAGCTCGGTGAGAGCCCATCCAATGGCGTGGCGTCGGAGCTCCGTGCCGCAGCGTACTGTTCCACCTACGGATTCGACATGCCGTCGTCGCCTATCGCTCTCGATCGCCCAGTCAGCGCGATTGGCCCGGCGTTCGGCAAGTTCAACGCGCCACCCGCACCAGCCGATGTGGCCAAGACGGCCATGCAACGAGGGGGACCGCATTGCGACCCCCGCGGATGCGGGGGGTGCGGACCCTGTGTCCGCGGGGGGTGACCAGCATGGATTGCCCGAAGATGCATCGCGGCTTACTGCCGTTGCCCGCGTCAGTCCCGCCGTCCAGCCTTCACACCTTTAGGAGAGCAGCCATGCAGTTTCCCCGCCTCGCCCGCCAAGCAATTGCCATGGCCGCGCTGGCCCTTTCCGCCGGCGGCGCCCATGCCGTCCCGCTCGTGGGCCTCACCACCCTCAACGGGTTGGCCCGCTTCGACACCGCCAACGTCGCTGTCTCAACCACCGTGGCGATCACGGGCCTGGCCGCCGGCGACCGCTTCGTCGGCATCGACCTGCGGCCCAGCAACAACCTGATCTACGGCATCACGCTGTCGAACCAGATCTACACGGTCAACGAGTTCACCGGCGCCGCCACCTTCGTGGCCGCGCTGTCGTCGCCGATTATCAACAGCGAG
>Ga0105045_10004391_pt1 | contig 12240 bp, 6 predicted proteins | sample MAT02_FD_78089 | JGI IMG/M metagenome (GOLD analysis project Ga0105045, IMG submission 78089) | Freshwater microbial communities from Lake Fryxell liftoff mats and glacier meltwater in Antarctica - MAT-02 (megahit assembly) | ecosystem: Environmental > Aquatic > Freshwater > Ice > Liftoff... | reverse complement strand
CCGAAAGCCTCTACGAAGAGGTGCCCAAGGAAAACCCCCAAGGGTTGGGTAAGTTGTACTATGAGTGGGCCATCTCTTGCCACATGATGAGGGATATCGACAAAGCAAAAAAAATTTCTGACAAATTGGGGCAATTGGCCAGCCAACTGAACGACACCAGTTTGCTAAAGAAGTTCTGGAACGTGAACTATCAAATTGCCTTTACCCATAAGAATTATAGTGAGGCCCTTGATATGGTTACCCAAAGTTTGGCTTATAATAAAAGGTACGAGAGAGTTGACAGAATGCGTTTGTACTATGCCATTGACCTGAGCAACATGGCCGAGGTGTACCAAATGCAACAAAAATACCAAATGGCCGAATCTTTATTCCATAAGGCTCTGGCCCTGCACCAAGCCGAGAAGAATTACATTAAGCAACAAAGGTTAGACTATTTGATCGAGGCCGACAATGATTTGGGCGAGTTGTATTTTGATATGAAGAATTATCCGGCGGCGATTGACTTTTCGCGCCGGGCCTACGATTCGCTCAAGTCAAACAAAAACGTGCTCATGAACAAGAGAAATGAGCATGACATAGCCATCAATTTATACCGATCATACCAAGAAATAAAAGATTCCACCATTGCCCTGCCCTATCTCAAGCGGGCTTATGAAATCAAGGATACCTTGTACACGATAGAACTACAGAAAAACAAAAGGGTGGTGGATCTACAACTGGAACTGGTCCGGGCAGAAGAGCACAAAGAAGTCGAATACCAACGGCTGTTCGCTTGGAGTGCCACCCTAATTGGGCTGCTGGTCACGCTGCTAGCACTGTTGCTCTGGCGCAGCAACCGGCTGAAACAGCAGGCCAATCAAGCCCTCACCATGCAGCGCGATCTGGTGCAAGTACAAAAAACAGCGGTCGAGTCGCTCAACACCGAACTGGATCATCGGGTGCAAGACCGGACCCGCGAACTTAACCAAACGGTAGTTCAATTGCTGCAACAGAACGACGATTTGAAACAGTTCTCGTTCATCATTTCCCACAATATGCGGGGACCAGTCGCCCGGCTGCAAGGGCTGGTCGGCATTTTTGATTGGTCCGATCCCCAAGCCGAAGTCAACCGGGAGATTGTGGGGATGATCAAAAAAACCTCACTGGAAATGGATGAGGTGATCAGAGATCTGTCCACCATCCTCAGCGTCCGCCGGAGCATTAGCGCTTCGCGCGAAGTGGTGGACCTCGCTGAGTTGGTGGTCCAGGAGTTGGGCCACTTGAGCCTAGAAATCGCCTCCTCGGGCTGCACCGTCCAGCTAGCGCTTGCGGCCCCGACTTGTTTGGCCATCAAACCATACATCCAGAGCATTTTCTTTCAGTTACTTACCAATGCTATCAAGTTTAGGCACCCGGATCGGCCGCTCCAGCTATTGATCTCCACCAAGGAAGAAGCCGGCTATTTTTACCTACAAGTGGAGGATAACGGGTTGGGGGTGGACTTGACCGATCCCTACAAAATTTTTGGCCTGTACCAGCGGATGCACCTCCACGTAGAAGGCAAGGGGCTGGGCCTGTATTTGGCCAGTGCCCAGGTGAAGGCAATGGATGGCAAACTAACGGTGGAGAGTGTCATTGACCAAGGGAGCACATTTACGGTGAAGCTGCCGCTGTCATCGTCTCAAACCATGCGTTCGGCCAGTCAGGGCCTAGCCGTTGGTCAACCCAGCTAGGCCAGTTCCAGTTCCCCCGCTTCTTGGGCCAGCAACTGGGTGAGGGGAAAGCGGTAGGATTCAACCACTTCGTTGATCGCGTCGATGACCTCAAAGAAGGCCCGGAGTTTGTCGGGCGCAATGGTTTCGCACACTTTCCGGTTAAATTCTTTCACTACTTTGCGAGACACCTCGCGCTTGAGCCGCCCTTGATCGGTCAAACAAATCATCACTTTGCGCTTGTCTTTGTCATCTGGCTTGCGGTAGATCATGCCTTCCTCTTCCATGTTCTTGAGGATCCGGCTCAGGCTCCTGGCTTCCATGCCCATCAGCGGGGCAATTTTGGTGGCCGGAGTGCCCTTTTCTTTGTCGATATTGAGCAGCACAAAACCGTTGGAATGGGTAATGCCGTGCTCAGCCCCCAAGACATTGTACATCTTGGCGATGGAGAGCCACGCCGCTTTCACGCTAAAATCAACCGATTCTTTCTTCTTGTCCATGTGTAGCTCCCTTCCCAACCATTGGCCAGAAAACGGCCGAGGTGTACTTAACAATGTTCAAAATTACAAAACTTATTATGCTTGCATACTAATTTGGCCAAATTTTTTTTGCCCTGCCCGGTTTGACCCAACCCGCCAATCCTTTTGTCCGTATAAAAAAAGTGTTTACTCTTTTTTTCTCCATCTTTAACCAATTCCCTATTTATGATAAAATTATACTCCAGTCTCTTCATTGGTTTGTTCGCCGCCCAATTGGGTTGGGGCCAAACCGCCCAGAAAATTATTGACTCCAAAATTGAGCGGGCCACCGTGTTCCTCAAAGGGGCCCAAGTGACCCGCGTTGGCAAAACTCCCGTACCCGCTGGACGTTCTGAGCTAGTCTTCAAGGGAGTATCGCCCGATCTCGATGCCCAGAGCATCCAACTAAAAGCGGAGGGCCGGTTTACGGTGCTCTCGGTGGTGCACCAGATGAACTACCTACAAAAGCAGAATGATCGGCAAGAAATTGCCCGGTTAGAGGCGCGCAAGCAGCCACTCCGCGATCGCCGGGAGCAGGAGGTGGATTTGTTGGGGGTTTTTGCTAAAGAAGAAGAACTGTTGGGCAAAAACCAAGAGGTCAAAGGCGATAACAATAACTTGAAAGCCTTGGAACTGAAAGAGATGGCTGATTTTCACCGCGCCCGCTGGCTGGAAATCAAGGCCAAACAACTAGAAATAGCCCGCAGTGTGCGGCGCATAGACTCCTCCCTGCAAAAAATTGAGGCCCAGATGAAAGCCCTCAACAACCCCCGCGATGTGTACACGAGCGAAGTGATCGTCACTGTGTCGGCCAAAGAAGCCACCACGGGCGATTTCATCCTCGCCTATTTTGTGCAAAATGCTGGTTGGTTCCCCACCTATGATTTGCGGGTGGAAAACATTGCCAAGCCCATTGAGTTGACTTACAAAGCCAATGTACAGCAAAGTACGGGCGAGGACTGGAAAGAAATCCGGCTCACCCTCTCCAACGGTGACCCCAACCAAAGTGGAGTAAAGCCCGAGCTGAGGCCGTGGTATTTGGGCTACAACCAAACCACCGGTTTGGGGGGCACGGTCACGTATGGCAACCCGAGTGCCAGTTTCACCCAAGTTACGGGCAAAGTCTTGGACAGTGAAGGAAACACCCCCTTGCCCGGGGCCAACATCACAATCAAAGGCACTTCAGTAGGCACAGTGACCAATGCCGGCGGCAACTATTCCCTCGCGCTGCCCACTGGCGCCCGCGAATTGGTGTTCAGTCACGTGGGTTTTGTTACCCAAACGATCCCGATCAGGTACTATCCGATGATCAACGTTTCCCTTGCCCAAGAGGTAAGAACGGTTTCAGAAGTAGTGGTCAATGGCTACGGTACAAGCGGGGATGGTGGAAATACCCGCAGTGACCGCGATTATCAGCGTGAGCGCAAGCTAAAAACCACGGTTCCCATTGAAGTGGCCGAAGTGGAAGGCCAGACCAGTATTTCGTTTGACATCACCACGCCCTACACCATCCCGACCGATGGCAAGAACTACGCCGTGGAAATCAAGGAGATCGAGCTGCCCGCCACTTATCAGCACTACTGCGTGCCCAAGCTGGATCTGGGCGTGTTCATGGCTGCGCAAGTCACGGGCTGGGAAGCTTACAATTTGATGGAAGGCGAAGCGAACCTGTTTTTTGAGGGGACTTACCTTGGCAAAACCGTGTTGGACACCCGCAACTTGGACGATACGCTCAACATTTCGCTCGGACGCGATAAGAGCGTGATCGTGAGCCGAACCAAGCTCAAGAATTTTGGCAAACGCCAGTTTATTGCTAGCGAACGGAGCGAGGAGCGGGGCTGGGAAATCAGCCTACGCAATACCAAACGCCAGCGCGTAAGCCTGATTTTGGAAGACCAGTTTCCCGTGTCCACCAACAAGGCCATTACGGTAGAACGACTGGAAGCCAAAGAAGCGGAAGTGGAAGATGCCACGGGCAAACTGACCTGGAAACTTCAGCTTGAGCCCGCCCGGGAGAAAAAAATTGGCTTCAAGTATGTGGTCAAGTATCCCAAATCCGGCACTATTGAGGTCGACTGAAAGGTCGACTGAAAGGTCGACTGAAATAATCAAGGGGAAAGGAGCCAATGGGCGATCCAGACAAAAATTGCCCCGAACTGTGATTATTTAAGAAAAAATGCCCAAAATACCCATCGATTTCCAGTGGCAGGTGAATTGGCCAGTAAACGGCCATTCACCTACTATTTCCAATAGATATAAAAAATTATTTTCAACTCTATTAAAAAGGACATGACCATTGTAATTATTGTTCTTATTCTCCTTGCTGGATTCCTGCTGTACAGTTCGGCCTTCGACGTTAAGCCGGATACAGTGGCGGTTGTCACCCGGATGGGGGTGTATCATCACATGGCCCGCCCGGGGCCTAACTTTAAAATTCCGGGCTTGGAGCGGGTATTCCGCGAAATTTCTTTACAAAATCGTTCCACCGAACTGGCATTCCTAGCCACCACCGACGACCAAGCCAACGTGCACTTCACGGCCATACTGCACTACGCGGTACTGGACGATGCCGAAGAGACCCTCAAAAAGGTAGCTTTCGAATTTGTGGATGACCAGTATTTTGTGCAGGCGTTGGTGCACTCGGTCGAGGGTACAGTAAAGGCTTTGGTGGCCATCAAACTGCAGGCCCAAGTACTAGCCCTGCGCCGCGAAATCGTGGAGGAAGTCAAAACTCACTCGGTTAAGACCCTGAAAGAATGGGGCTATCGCCTCATTGATTTTCAGGTGAACGACATCAAGTTTGACTAGTCCCCGTGTCCACCAACAAGGCCATTACCGTGGAACGGCTGGCGGCCAAAGAAGCGGAGGTGGAAGATGCCACGGGCAAACTGACCTGAAAACTTCCACTTGAGCCCGCCCGGGAGAAAAAAATTGGCTTCAAGTGTGGTCAAGTATCCCAAATCCGGCACTATTGAGGTCGATTGAAAAGTTGGCCCAAGTGATCAAGGGAAAGGGGGCAATGGGCAGGCCGCACAAAAGTTTCTCCAAACGATCCTTGTTTGAGAAAAAATGCCTAAAATGCTAGCTGATTTCCAGTGATCAGGGAATTGGCCGACTTGCTGTCATTCGCCAGTAAATTGGGAGTGGTAATTTTTCATAACCCAACTAAAAAAGTAACATGGATATCGGAATTATTGTTTTTATAGCATTTGCGGCCTTTCTACTGTTCAGTTTTGCCTTTACTGTTCAGCAGGGCACAGTGGCGGTGGTTACCCGGTTGGGGCGCTACGCCCGCATGGCCCGCCCGGGGCTGAATTTTAAAATTCCGGGCTTTGAGAAGGTATTTCGCAAAATCCCCGTCCAGAACCGTTCCATCGAACTGGCGTTCCAAGCTACGACCAACGACCAAGCCAATGTGCACTTCACGGCCATGCTGCTCTATGCCGTATTGGACGATGCCGAAGAGACCATCAAAAAGGTAGCTTTCAAGTTTATGGATGATCGGAATTTTATGCAAGCCCTTGTCCGCTCGGTCGAGGGTTCAGTCCGGGCTTTTGTGGCCACCAAACGGCAGGCCCAAGTGCTGACCCTGCGCCGCGAAATTGTGGAAGAAGTCAAAATCCACTTGGACGTGACCCTCGAGGAATGGGGCTACCACCTCATTGATTTGCAGGTGAACGACATCACCTTTGACCAGACCGTGATGGACAGCATGGCCAGGGTAGTGGCTTCCAACAACCTCAAGGCGGCGGCCGAAAACGAAGGCCAAGCCCTGTTGATCACCAAGACCAAAGGGGCCGAAGCCGAGGGAAATGCGATCAAAATTGCGGCCGAGGCCGAGCGCGAAGCCGCCAAAATGCGCGGGCAAGCTGTGGCCCTCTTCCGCGAGGAAGTGGCCAAGGGCATGAAACAGGCCGCCATGGAAATGAAAGATGCCAACATGGACTCATCCATCATCTTGTTCTCGATGTGGACCGAAGCCATCAAGAATTTTAGCGAACACGGCAAGGGGAACGTCATTTTCTTGGACGGATCCGTGGATGGGATGCAAAAAACCCTGAAAGAAATGATGGCCCTCAACCAATTTGAAGCTGGCAACAAGTAAATCTTAGATAGAGCCACCGAAAACAAAAAAACGCCACCTCATTACGAGGTGGCGTTTTTTTGTTTTATACGATCCATGTTTTTTTACATTGAGTGGCTTTATTTATTTTATCCCTAAATGGTTTCTGATAGTGGGCCAATTTTGCTTTGACGTTGCCCCCGATCGGCGATCGCTGAATATCCCAATAAAGTGGCATATTTGCTTTTTCTTAACCCAACTTTTCAGGCTTTTGATATGACCGATTATTTACGCGGATTGTTTGGCATTTTGGTGCTATTGGGCGTGGCCTACCTGTTTTCGCTCAACCGCCGGGCCATCGACTGGCGATTGGTGGTCACGGGCGTGGCCTTACAAGCGGTTTTCGGCCTGCTGGTGATCAAAGTAGCCTTTGTGGCCGAAATTTTCAATACCCTCAGCCGAGGCTTTGTCATCTTTTTGGATTTTTCGCGGGCCGGGGCCAATTTTCTCTTCGCTGATCTGGCCCTGCCCGACGGCCCCAAATCGATGGGGGTGGTCTTTGCTTTCCAGATTTTGCCCACCGTCATTTTCTTTTCCACGGTGTCAGCCGGGCTTTATTATTTGGGCGTGCTCCAAAAAATAGTTTACGGGATTGCCTGGGTCATGGCCCGCACCATGCGGCTCTCTGGGGCCGAGAGCCTCTCGGCCGCCGGCAACATTTTCTTGGGCCAGACCGAAGCCCCGCTTTTGGTGCGGCCCTTCATTGCCCGCATGACCTATTCCGAGCTCATGTGCCTCATGACCGGGGGCATGGCCACCATCGCGGGGGGCGTGTTGGCCGCCTACGTGGCTTTCCTGGGTGGCATTGACCCGGTGCAAAAATCCATTTATGCCGCGCACCTGCTCAGCGCGTCCATCATGAACGCCCCGGCAGGCATTGTTTTTGCCAAAATGCTGGTGCCCGAAACCGAGTTTGACAAGGTGGATACCCAGCTCAAGGTCAACAAAGAAAGCCTCGGGGTCAACTTGATCGATGCCATGTCCATCGGAGCGGGCGACGGCCTGAAGCTGGCCCTCAACATTGGGGGGATGCTGCTGGCCTTTATCGCCATCATTGCCATGCTCAACTACTTGCTCAAGGATGTGCTGGGCGAGTTGCTCAACCTCAACGAGCTCATCGTGTCCAGCACCAACGGCCAGTTCAAGGGCTTGTCGCTCGAGTACCTGCTGGGCCAACTGTTCCGGCTGGTTGCCTTCGCCATTGGGGTAGACTGGCAGGATACCCTGCAAGTGGGCAGTTTGCTGGGCCAAAAAACAGCCATCAACGAATTTGTGGCTTATTTAGACTTATCCAAAATGAAAGCCGAGGGCACACTGAACAGCAAATCCGTCTTGATTTCCACCTTTGCCCTTTGCGGGTTTTCCAATTTCAGCTCCATTGCCATCCAGATCGGCGGGATTGGCAGCATGGCCCCCAACCAGCAGGGCAACCTCTCCAAATTGGGGTTCCGGGCGCTTCTGGGTGCAAGCATGGCCTGTTTGATGACGGCCGCCGTAGCTGGGGCCATTGCTGGGTAGGCTGATTTTTTCGTTGGACAAGCACAACCATCACTTTAGATCCCAGCGATAAGCGACTAACGCGTGAAAATAGGTTAACCTGGCCCTCGTAATGATAGGAAGGGGGAAAAAAATATTCCGCCCTCATTTTGTCAATTCCCATACATTGAGTAGCTTTCCTTTTTTTATTATTATTTTCTTTAACCATTTATTACCCATGTCAAAAAACTACTTTGCTAAAGCAAAATGGCGAACTTTCTGCCTCACTTTGCTCTTTACGCTGACCTTTACGGCGGCCTTTGCCCAGAAAAAAGTATCGGGCAAAGTGACCGACGGGGACAACGGGGCCGAGCTGCCCGGTGTGGCGGTGCAAGTGAAAGGCACCGCCAAAGGCACCATTACCGACGCTGACGGCAAATATGTGCTGGAAGCGGCCGATGATGCCATTCTAGTGTTCTCGAGCGTGGGCTTCACCACGCAGGAAATCGCCGTGGGCAGCAACTCCGTCATTGATGTCAAACTGGCCGTTGATGTGCGCACCCTGAGCGAGATTGTGGTCACGGGCTACGGCTCCCAATCCAAGCGCGATGTGACCGGGGCCGTGGCCACGGTGGATTCCAAACAATTGCTGTCAATCCCAGCGGCCAACTTGGGCCAAGCCATGCAGGGCCGCATTGCCGGGGTAAACGTGAGCAATGACAACTCCCCGGGTGGCGGGGTCATGGTGCGGATCCGTGGTTTCGGTACCATTGGTGACAACTCCCCCTTGTACGTGATCGACGGTGTGCCCACCAAAGGGAACCTCAATTCACTCAACCTGAACGACATCGAAACCATGCAAGTGTTGAAGGATGCCTCGGCGGCTTCCATCTACGGGGCTCGGGCCGGTAATGGCGTAGTGATCATCACCACCAAGCGAGGCAAAGCTGGCAAGCCAAAGTTTACCTATGACATGTACTATGGCTCCCAAAGTGCCTGGAAGTTTTTGGATCTGATCACCAACAGCCAAGACTACGCCAACCTTATATGGCAGTCGCGCCGCAATGCCGGGCAAGTAGGGGCCAATGGCAATCCCAACCACGCCCAGTTTGGCAACGGAGCTTCTCCGGTATTGCCCGATTATTTGCTCCCGGCCGGAGCCAGAGAGGGCGATCCGCGCGTGGCCCGCGATGCCAGTGGCAACTTTATCAACTACAACAACAACCCCAACACCAACCCAGTTGGCCGGTTCTTGATCACTAGGACCAACAAAGAGGGCACCGACTGGCAACGGGAAATTTTTGGCGCGGCCCCGATCCAGAACCACCAACTAGGGGTTTCGGGGGGCAACGAAATGGCTCGCTATGCCATGTCGGTCAACTATTTCGACCAAGAGGGGATCATGAAACACACCAGCTACAAACGGTACTCGGTGCGGGCCAACACCGAGTTTAACGTGAGCAAGAAATTTCGGGTGGGCGAAAACTTCCAATTCGCCTACGGTGAGCGCATTGGCCAGCCCGGCGGCAACAACAACGAGAGCAACCCGATCAACTTTGCCTACCGGATCCAGCCCATCATCCCGGTTTATGACGTGACCGGCTATTTTGCTGGCACTTCGGGCACCGATTTGGACAACTCGCGCAATCCGGTGGCCGAACTATGGCGAAACAAAGACAACAAGAACATTGAGCTGCGCTTCTTTGGCAGTGCCTTCGCCGAGTTTGACATTTTGCCCAATTTGACGGCCCGCACCCAGTTCGGGATCGACTACAACAACCAAAACCTGCGGAGCTTCCGGGCCAACGACATTGAATCGGCCGAGCAGGCACTGGTGAACTCTCTGCGGACTTCCAACAGCTACGATTTCTCTTGGACTTGGTACAATACTTTGACCTACAACAAAACATTTGGCGATCACCGGATCAATGTGATTGTGGGCACCGAATCCATCAAAACCTTTGGCGAATCCTTCTTTGGCCAACGCCAACGTTTTGCCGTGGACGACCAAGCCAACCGCTTTCTGGATGCGGGCAGCTCTGGCCAAATCAACGGCGGCGGTGTGCTGGTCGATTGGCGCCTAGCCTCCGAATTTGGTCGGGCCAGCTATGCCTTCAAGGACAAATACCTGCTGGATGCCACCGTGCGCCGCGATCGTTCGTCGCGCTTTTCGGCGGCCAACCGAGTAGCTGTTTTCCCGGCCTTGAGTGCCGGCTGGCGCGTAACCGAAGAAACATTTGCCAAAAATATTTCTTGGCTGAACGATGCCAAAATCCGGGCAGGCTATGGCCAAACGGGCAACCAAGAAATCGGGGATTACAATTTTGCCACTATTTTCGGCAGCTTGCTCGAGTCTTCGTATTATGACCTGCGCGGATCGCGCACTTCGGCCCTGCAAGGCTACGAAATTGGCCAGTTCGGCAATGCCAACGCCAAGTGGGAAACCACTACTTCGGTCAATGTGGGTCTTGATGCCACCGTTTTCAAAAACTTTGACGTGTCATTTGATTGGTTCCAACGCCGCACCAGCGACATGCTCTTCCCCGTAGAAGTGCAGTTCACCCAGGGCGTGGCCGTCAACCCGTTCCAAAACATTGGCCAAATGACCAATAAGGGCGTGGAAATGGCTTTGAACTACCGGGCCAAGATCAGCGATGACTTCACCATCAACGTGGGCGGCAACTTTTCCACTTACAAAAACAACGTGGACCGGACAACGGGCGATCCCAGAACGCAGTTCTTTGGCTTCACCACCCGCCTGCCACCCGCAACTGTGACCCAACAAGGCTTCCCCTTGTCCTCTTTCTTTGGCTACACCATCGATGGCATCCTCCAGACCCAAGAAGAGGCCAATGCCCACGCGGTGCAATTTGGCGGCGGGGTAAACAACCGCCCCGGCCAATTCAAGTTCCGTGACGTGAACGGCGACGGCGTGATCAATGCCAGCGACCGGACGATCATTGGCAACCCCCACCCCAAGTTTACTTATGGGATCAATTTGGATATGCGCTACAAGAATTTCGGGGTGACGATTTTTGGCTCCGGGGTATCGGGCAACGAGATCTTCAACTACACCCGTTATTGGACCGATTTCCCAACCTTTGGGGGCAACCGGAGCAACCGGATGCTCAACCAATCGTGGGAGCCGGGCAAAACTGATGCGGTGCTGCCCCAGTTGCGATCCAATGACAACATCAGCTCCAACCCCTCAACTTATTACATAGAAAAAGGTGGTTTCTTCCGCTTGCGCAATGTGCAGTTTTCCTATGCATTCCCCAAAACGCTCCTGCAACGGGCCAAAGTGGAAAACCTGACCGCTTATGTGCAATTGCAAAACTGGTTCACCTTTACCAAATACAGTGGCTTGGATCCAGAGATCAACTTGCGCTCCGCGAGTGCCGCCAACCAAGACCGCCAGATCGGGATGGACGAAGGGGCTTATCCTGCTTCACGTTCCATTTTGGTGGGGGTAAATCTTAGCTTTTAATCTGACAAATTTTTCACCATCTACACTACACATTGTTTATAAAAGTATGAAAAAGGTATTTTCAATTCTATTGACCGTGTTCTTCTTGGTGGGCATCTCCACTTCGTGCAAGAACGATTTTCTGGAAGTGGTCCCCAAAACCGGCCTGAGCGAAGCCACATTGTCCAACAAAGCCGGCGTGGCCTATTTGCTCATTGCGGCGTATTCGCTCATGGATGGGGTGCAGACCAACGCAGGCTCGCCCAATGCCGATTGGCACGGCTCGGGCGACAACTGGATCTATGGCGAAGTAAACGCCGACAATGCCTATAAGGGATCAATCTCGGGCGACCAGCCTGAGATCTCGTTTATCGAGCAGAAGCAGATCCTGCCCGACAATAATCATTTCCGGGGTAAATGGCGGGCTGTCTATGATGGCGTGGCCCGATCGAACGACGTGATCCAGATGGTGGGCAAGGTAAGTGACATGACCGATGCCGAAAAGACTTCGGCCATTGCCCAAGCCCGCTTCTTGCGCGGCCATTACCACTTTGAAGCCAAAAAAATGTGGAACATGGCCCCCTACATCGACGACAAAATCTATAATTCTGCCGATGCCAACAGCACCAAACTGCCCAATGACAAGGATATCTGGTCAAATATTACGGACGATCTCAAGTTTGGGTACGACAACCTGCCCGTCCGGTGGACCGGGGAGCCTGGCCGCGCCACCAAATGGGCTGCCGGGGCCTTGCTGGGCAAGGCGTTGATGTTCCAAAAGAAATTTGCCGAAGCCAAAGTACTCTTCGATGCCATTGTGGCCAGTGCGCAGTATCGCCTCATGGACCGCTACCACGACAACTTCCGGTCTGCTACCAACAACAATGCTGAGTCGATCCTTGAAGTCCAGTTCTCGGTCAATGATGGGGCCGCCATTTCCAACAACGGCAACCGGGGCGCGACCCT
>Ga0105045_10004390_pt1 | contig 12241 bp, 9 predicted proteins | sample MAT02_FD_78089 | JGI IMG/M metagenome (GOLD analysis project Ga0105045, IMG submission 78089) | Freshwater microbial communities from Lake Fryxell liftoff mats and glacier meltwater in Antarctica - MAT-02 (megahit assembly) | ecosystem: Environmental > Aquatic > Freshwater > Ice > Liftoff... | reverse complement strand
CGGTCGCTGCGCATCCGCCAAAGCAGCCAGGCCAACAGGAGCGCGATGGTGAACAGGACCAGCTGGAGCACGAAGCCCGCCGGCGATCCACCCGCCTGGGCCCAGGCGACGGCGGGGCAGCCAATGGCCAGAGCGCCTGCCACCGCGATGCGGGCTGCGGGAGGCTTGCCACGATTTTGCCACAGCGCCATTAGGCCCGGAGGTCCCCTGATTTCGATCCGTGCTGGGTTCCGAGTGTAGGGTGGCGCCAACAAGGCCACAAGCGGCCAGCGAAAGTGGACAGCCCGGCCTTGATAGAATGCCGGCATTCCCCAGGCAGGCAACCCATGTCCGAAGCCCAGCTTCCTGAATACGCCGCCGTCGTAGCCGAGCTCCAGGCCCTCGAGGCCAGTCTCGACGCCTGCGACCTGCACGGCTCGCTCTGCGGGTACCTGGCCGGCGGCGGCCGCCACGACCGGGCCAGCTGGTTCGCCCAGGTCATGTCCGATCCGCTGCTGTCGCCGCCCGAGGTGGGCGGTCCGGTGGACCAGCTTTACGCCGCGAGCACCCGCCAGCTTGATTCGCCCGATTTCGAGTTCGAACTGCTGCTGCCCGGGGACGACCGACCCGTCAGCGAGCGCGGCGACGGCCTGGTGGCCTGGTGCCGGGGTTTCCTCGGTGGGTTCGGCCTGGCCGCGGGCGCCAAGCCGCCGCTGTCGGAGGAATCGGAGGAAGCGCTGGGCGACATCGCACGCATCGCCGCCAGCGACCTGAGCTACGAAGACCCCGAAGCCGACGAGGAAGCGCTGGAGGAGGTGTCCGAGTTCATCCGCGTCGCCGCGCTGCTGCTGCACAGCGACTGCGTGCTGGGTCCACGGCACCGCCGCAAGCTCAACTGAGGCCGCCGCGATGATCAAGTCCGCCGAGTTCGCGCGCCGCCGCAGGCAGCTGATGCGCATGGCCGATGAAAACGCTATCGTGGTGCTTCCCAGCGCGCCGGTGCGGGTTCGCAGCCACGACACCCACTATCCGTACCGCCAGGACAGCGACTTCTGGTACCTCGGCGGCTTCGCCGAGCCCGAGTCGGTGCTGGTGCTGGTGCCCGGCCGCAAGCACGGCGAATCGCTGCTGTTCTGCCGCGAGCGCGACCCCGACCGCGAGGCTTGGGATGGCCCCCGCGCCGGGCCCGAGGGCGCGGTGGAGTCGCACGGTTTCGACGACGCCTACCCGATCTCCGACCTCGACGAGATCCTTCCCGGCCTGCTCGAAGGTCGCTCGCGCGTCTACTACCACTTCGGCCGCGACACCGACTTCGACCTCAAGCTGATCGGCTGGGTGAACCGCGTGCGCTCACAGGTGCGGCATGGCGCGCAGCCGCCGCATGAATTTCTCGAGCTGGGCCACCTGCTGCACGAGCTGCGCCTGTTCAAGAGCCCGGGCGAACTCAAGCTGATGCGGCAGTCGGCCCGCATCGCCTGCGAGGCGCAGCTGGCCGCGATGCGCGCCACCCGCGTCGGCGGCCGCGAGTACGAAGTGGAAGCGGCGCTGCAGTACACCTACCGCCGCCACAACGCCGTGGCCGCCTATGAGCCCATCGTCGGCGCGGGCGCCAACGGCTGCGTGCTGCACTACCGCGACAACAGCGCCCAGACCGCCGACGGCGACCTGCTGCTGTGCGACGCCGGCGCCGAGTTCGCCAACTACGCGTCCGACATCACCCGCACCTGGCCCGTCAACGGCCGTTATTCCACCGAACAGCGCGCGCTCTACGGGGTGGTGCTGGCCGCGCAGCAGGCGGCGATGGCGCAGGCGCGCCCGGGCAGGCCCTGGATCGCCGGGCATGAAGCGGCGGTGGCCACGCTCACCGAAGGCCTGCTGTCGCTGGGCCTGCTCAAGGGCACGTTGAAGGCGGCGCTGGCCAGCGAGTCGTACAAGAAGTTCTACAGGCACAAGACCGGCCACTGGATCGGCCTGGACGTGCATGACGTGGGCGAATACAAGGTGGCCGGCGAGTTCCGCGAGCTCGAGCCCGGCATGGTGTTCACCATCGAGCCCGGCCTGTACATCGCGCCGGGCACCAAGGGCGTGCCGTCGAAGTGGCAGGGCATCGGCATCCGCATCGAGGACGACGTGCTGGTGACGCGGGACGGCCACGAAGTGCTGACCGACGCCGCGCCCAAGAGCATCGACGCCGTTGAATCCGTACTCGCGTCGAGGTAGAGAGTTTTTTGCCACGGATTCACGCGGATGAACGCGGATCGAGCGAAAAGCGATTTAGGTTTAAACCCCGACTTGCCTTGGCTTTATCCGTGTTCATCGGTGTAAATCCGTGGCCAAACCAGCTTCACATATCGTGTTTGGCGACATTGATGCCGCGCGCCAGGTACTGCTTCCAACGCTCGCGCAGCGGCCCGCGCGCGGAGTCGTCCGCGGGCACCACTTCGAGCACGCGCTCGAAGCCGTCGGGGACCGCGGCATCGCGCAGGTTGAGCACCATCGGGCGCAGGGCGGCGTCGTGGCCGGGCGCAGCCAGCAGCACCGGCACCTCGTCTTCATCCTCGTCGGCGCCGACGATCTGGTGGGGCACGTAGGCGTCGGGGTCGAAGGACCACAGCAGGTCGTCGAGCTGTTCGGCCTGCGCGGTGGACGCGCACAGCACCAGCATCGGCAGGCCGGCGTCGCTGGCCTTCCGGGCCAGCTCGCACACCAGCAGCAGCGGCTGCTCCCGGAAGCGGGGCTTGCCGATCAGGTAGAAATCGGCGCGCGCCATCTCAGCCGGCCTGGTCGATCAGCCACTGGCTCAGCAGGCCGACCGGGCGGCCCGAGGCCATGCCCTTGCGGCCGTCGCCGTTGGCCACGCCGGCGATGTCCAGGTGGGCCCAGCGCTGGCCTTCGGTGAAGCGCGCCAGGAAGCAGCCGGCGGTGATGGCGCCGGCGTTCTTGCCGCCGATGTTGTAGACGTCGGCAAAGATCGATTCGAGCTGGGTCTGGTACTCATCCCACAGGGGCAGGCGCCAGGCGCGGTCGAACACCGATTCGCCGGCGGCCAGCAGCTCGTCGGCCAGGTCGTCGTGCTTGCTCATCAGGCCCGCGGCGAACTTGCCCAGCGCCACCACGCAGGCACCGGTGAGCGTGGCCACGTCCACGGTGGCCTGCGGCTCGAAGCGCTGCACGTAGGTGAGTGCGTCGCACAGGATCAGGCGGCCCTCGGCGTCGGTGTTGCCCACTTCGATGGTCTTGCCCGACATGGCGGTCAGCACGTCGCTGGGGCGGTAGGCGTCGGCGTCGGGCATGTTTTCCACGGCCGGCACCACGGTCACCAGGTTGATCGGCAGCTGCATCTTCGCCACGGCGGCGAAGGTGCCGATGACGGTGGCGGCGCCGCACATGTCGAACTTCATCTCCTCGATGCCGCCCTGCACCTTGAGGTTGATGCCGCCGGTGTCGAAGGTGATGCCCTTGCCGACCAGCGCGTGCGGCTTGGCCGCTCCGGCGCCGGTGTAGGTGAGCACGATGAGCTTGGGCGGGTTGGCCGAACCGCGGGCCACGGCGAGCAGCGAGCCCATGCCCAGCTTCTCCATGTCGGCGCGCTCGAGCACGTCCACGGCCACGTTGGCGTGCCCGGCGGCGATCTTGCGGGCGGCATCGGCCAGGTACGCCGGGTTGCAGATGTTGGGCGGCAGGTTGCCCAGATCGCGCGCCAGTTCGACGCCGGCGGCGATGGCCACGCCGCGCTCGAACTCGGCGCGGGCGTCGTCACCGGCCGGCAGCAACAGCGACTTCAAGCCCTCCTCGCTGCCCTTGCGGCTTCGGGTAGCGGTGTAGCTGTAGGCGGCGTGGTCGGCGGCGATGGCGGCTTGGCGCAGGTTCCAGCCGGCGTCGCGGCCCGGCACGGGCAGCTCCACCAGGGTCAGCAGGGCGCTGCTCGAGGGGCCGGCCTTGAGCGCCCGCACCGCGTCGGCCACCGCCTTGAGGTACTGCGGCACCGCGAACTTGCCGGAATCGCCCAGGCCCACGGCCAGCACGCGCGGCGCCTTCACGCCGTCCAGGTCGGGCAGCAGGGTGGTGCGGCCGGTCTTGCCCGACACGTCGCCGCGCTCCACCAGCGCGGCCAGCTTGCCGCCGCTGGCCTGGTCGATGGCCGTGGCCGAGGGCGATAAACGGCCGTCACCGAACACGCCGACCACGACGCAGTCGGTGTCCACGGTGGCGGGAGCGAGGGTGTTCAGGCGAAATTCGAGGGCCATGGTGTTTGATTCCGTACAATTGGGAGAGTGAGGACCTGAGCGACCATTGGCGGCCACGGTCCGTGACGACCCCGCGATTCTAACAAGGCACGGGCCGGCAAGGCCCGCCGCCCCGCCATTGATCCCCCCGCAAAGGCCACGCATCCCGGCATGCTGCTGATCGAACGACACTTGTTGCGCCAGTTCGCCCTCAGCGTGGCCGCTGTTGCGGCGGTGCTTCTGCTCGTGGGCCTGGGCGGGCTGCTGGTGGACCTGATGGCCGAGATCGCGCGCGGCAAGGTGCCTGCGTCGCTGCTGCTGTCGCAGCTTGGGCTGCGGTCGATCCAGGTGCTGCCGCTGCTGCTCCCGCTGGCCCTGTTCATCGGCCTGCTGCTGGCGGTGGGCCGGCTATATGGCGACAGCGAGATGGCGGTGCTGTCGTCGGTGGGCCTGGGTCCGCAGCGGCTCTGGCGGCCGCTGGCGCTGGTGGCGGTGCCGGTGGCGGTGGTGATCGCCGTGTCATCGCTGTGGCTGGCGCCCACCGGCGCACGCGTGGCGCGCGACATGGTCGAGAACGCCAAGCGCTCCTTCCTGGTGGCGGGCCTGGAGGCGGGTCGCTTCATTGAACTGCCGGGCCACGCCGGCGTGCTCTACGTGGGCGAGCTGAGCACCGACGGAACGCGCTTCCGCCAGATGTTCGTGCAGTCCGAGCGCAACGGCCGCCTGGACGTGATCACCGCCAGCGAAGGCGAGCTCTTCGTCGAGGGCGACACAGGCCGCTTCCTGCGCCTGCGCGACGGCTTCCGGGTCGAGGGCACGCTGGCATCGAAGGATTTCCGCCTGATGCGCTTTGGCGAGAACGAGCTGCGCGTGCCCGACGCCGAGCCCAACGCGGCCGGCGACGATCTCGAGGCGCGCTCCACCCTGCAGCTGCTGGCCCAGGCCGGGCCCGCCGCGCGCGCCGAGCTGCACTGGCGCATCGCCACCCCGCTGATGGCGCTGGTGCTGGGCGTGCTGGCCCTGCCGCTGGGCCGCGGAGAGCCGCGCCAGGCTCGTTACGGCCGCATCCTGGCCGCGCTGCTGATCTACGTGAATGCGATGGTGCTGCTGGTGCTGGGCAAGGGCTGGCTGGCGACGTCGGCGCTGCCCGCCTGGGCCGGCCTGTGGTGGCTGCTGGTGCCCATGGCGCTGCTGGCCTGGTGGCTGTTCCGCACCGACGGCCTCCTGCGCGCGCCCACGCGGGCGGCCGCATGAACCTGCGCCCGCGCATCGTCGACCTCTATTTGGCGCGCACCGTGCTGCTCAGCACGCTGGGGGCGTGGGCAGTGCTGGTGGGTTTCGACCTGCTGATGGCCTTCGTCAATGAACTCGACGAGATCGGCCAGGGCAGCTACACGCTCAGCCACGCCGTGCTGTTCACCGCCTACACGGTGCCGCGGCGCATGTACGAGCTGTTCCCCACCGTGGCCCTGATCGGCAGCGTCCTGGGCCTGGGCGGCCTGGCCGCGCGTTCGGAGCTCACCGCGATGCGCGCGGTGGGCATGTCGCGGCTGCGCATAGGCATGGGCACGCTGCTGTCGGTGATGGTGCTCACCGTACTTATGATGTTGAACGCGGAGACGGTGGCGCCGTTCGGCGAGCAGAGCGCGCAGTCGGTGGTCACCCAGGCCAAGACCGGCGACGTCGTGGTGGCGCGCGTGTCGGGGCTGTGGGTGCGCGAGGGCGACGTGTTCCTCAACGCCCGCGACGGCGCCAACCGCCGCACCGACGGCGTGGAGTGGACGGAGCTGCGCGGCGTGCGCCTGTTCGAGTTCGACGGGCAGGGCAAGCTGCTGTCCATGGCCGAGGCCAAGACCGCCGAGCACCGCGGCGACAAGTGGCTGCTGCGCGACGTGCAGCGGTCGCGCTTCGGCGAGCGATCGGTCACGACCGAGGTGCTGGCCGAACAGGCGTGGCAGAGCGCCCTGGACGACCGCGCGCTGGCCGCGGCCGCTTCGCGCCCGCGCTACCTGAGCTCGCTCGAGCTCGGCCGCAACATCGAGTACATGCAGCGCAACGGCCTGGACGCCAAGGCGTTCGAGAATGCCTATTGGGGGCGCTGGTTCTATCCGCTCAACGTGCTGGTGCTGTGCCTTGCGGGGCTGCCGTTCGCCTTCGGCTCGCTGCGCTCGGGCGGCTTGGGCAAGCGGCTGTTCGTGGCCATCGTGATCGGCGTGGCCTACCTGCTGGCGCAGCGCCTGGCGTTGAGCCTGTCGGACGTCTACCGCTTCGACGCGCGCCTGGCGTTCGTGCTGCCGCCGCTCGCGCTGCTGGGGCTGAGCTGGGGCGTGCTGGCCCGGCGCGAATAGCGCTCAGCGCGGCGGCAGGCGCACCAGCACGGTGCGGCTGGCGATGTCGTGCCAGGTGCGGCGTTCGCGATCCACCAGCGACCAGGCGAAGCCCAAGCCCGCCGCCGCGAGCGACACCGTCGCCACCGCATAGCGCAGGCACAGCGCCGGCGCACCGGCGATGCGGCCATCGGCACCCAGCACCTTGAGCCGCCAGGGCCGCATGCCCAGCGTCTGGCCGATGCCGCGCCACGACGCCACCGCGTACAGGCCGCTGACGCTCCAGCACAGCGCCCACAGCGCCAGCTGCCCGGGGCTCCACGGCGCGAACGCCGAATGGCCGGGCACCACCGCCAGCGCGACACCGCTGACGGCGAACCAGAGGGCGATGTTGAGCATCGCGTCATAGAGCAGGGCGAGCAGTTGCCAGCCCAAATGGGCGGGCAGGGCACCCGCAGGGGCCGGCGGCAGGGTGTCGTTCATGCGCACAGCATAGCGGCGCCGCCGTGGCGTCGCTAAGCTGGCGCCATGCCCGCCAGCCGCCCCGCCGACCGCCGCGCGCGCGCGCAGGCACTGCCGCCCGCGCCGCCGCAGGACCTGCGCGCCATCACCGCCTTCCTCGACCGGGCCTGGGCCGAATCGGGCCTGTCGCAGCTGACGCTGCAGAGCTACCGACGCGACCTCGAAGGCCTTTCGCGCTGGCTGGGCACCCGCGGCCGCGACCTGGCCGGCGTCGATCGCCAGGTGCTGTTCGACTACCTGGCCCAGCGCACCGCCGCCGGCTACGCCGCGCGCAGCAATGCAAGGCTGCTGTCGGCGCTTCGGTCCTTTTTCGTACAGCAGGTGCGGCTGGGGGCGCGCGAAACCGACCCCACGGCCCTGCTCGATCCGCCCAAGCTGGGCCGGTCGCTGCCCAAGGCCCTGTCGGAAAGCGAGGTCGAGGCGCTGATGGATGCCCCGGCGGTGGACACCGCCGCCGGCCTGCGCGACCGTGCCATGGTCGAACTGATGTACGCCACCGGCCTGCGCGTGAGCGAGCTGGTGAACCTGCCGGCCACGGCTCTGAACCTGCGCCAGGGCGTGGTGCGCGTGATGGGCAAGGGCAGCAAGGAACGCCTGGTGCCGCTGGGCGAGGAGGCGCAGCACTGGGTCGAGCGCTACGTCGCCCAGGCCCGGCCGATGCTGGCCGGGGGGCGGGCGGCGGCGGCGCTGTTCCTGGGGCGCGCCGGTGCGGCGCTCAGCCGCCAGCAGTTCTGGAACGTGGTGAAGCGGCTGGCCGCGGTGGCGGGCATCGATCCGGCCAAGGTCAGCCCGCACGGGCTGCGCCACAGCTTCGCCACCCACCTGCTCAACCACGGCGCCGACCTGCGCGCGCTGCAGATGCTGCTCGGCCACAGCTCGCTGTCCACCACGCAGATCTACACCCTGGTGGCGCGCGAAGGCCTCAAGCGCCTGCACCAGCAGCACCACCCACGGGCCTGAGCCGGCCCGGCCGTGCCACAATCGCCGGAACTTCCCGTACCCGTCCCGGGTCGGAACCGGACCCGAACCAAGGACGCCTGAATGATCCGCCACGCCCTCACTGCCCTCGCCCTGGTAGCCAGTTTGACTGCCTGCGCCGCCGAACCGCCGGCCAAGCCCGTCGCCCCGGCCAGCCAGGCCGCGGTTGCCGCCCCGCCCGCCGCCCCGGCCAACGACGCCACGCTGCGCGCGGCGCTCAAGGAAGTGGCGCCGGACGCCGAGGTCACCCGCATCGGCGACTCGCCCATCCCCGGCTTCAAGGAAGTGGCGCTGGGCGCGCGTATCGTCTACCTGTCCAATGACGGCAAGCGGCTGATCCAGGGCGCCCTGTTCGACATCCCCACGCGCGAGAACCTCACCCAGGTCAGCGAAGCCGGACTGCGCAAGGGTCTGCTGGACTCGGCCGGACCCGACCGCCGCATCATCTTCGCGGCGGCCAAGCCACGCCACGTGGTCACCGTATTCACCGACATCGACTGCGGCTACTGCCGCAAGCTGCACGAGCACATCGCGGTCTACAACCAGATGGGCATCACGGTGGAGTATCTGTTCTTTCCGCGCTCGGGCCTGTCCGGCGAGTCGTTCGACAAGGCCGTGGCCGTGTGGTGCGCCCCGGACCGCCAGAAGGCGATGACCGCCGCCAAGGCCGGACAGGTGCTGCCCAAGGGCACCTGCACCACCCCGGTCACCCAGGACTACGAACTGGGCCGCCGCATCGGCCTGGAGGGCACGCCGGCCATCTATGCGGCCAACGGCGAGCAGCTGGGCGGATACCTCGAGCCGGCCGCCATGCTGGCCCGCCTGGACGAGCTGGCGGCCAAGCCGGCCCGCTGAGGCCACCGGCCCGCGACGGGCCGGGCCTTGGGCCCGGCCTTCGTCTACAATGCGGCGCTCGTTTCCCACGGAATTGTGCGGACATGATCGTCCTTGAGGGCCTTCCGGCCCTGTCGCCCTTCCGGCGCGACCGTCTACAGAACCGCCTGCAGCTGATCGTGGCCGACCTTCGGGTCACCGGCGCGTGGCACGTGTACTTCGTCCAGCCCGAGTCCGGCGCCTCGCCCGACCTGGCGGTGCTGGGTCGCATCCTGGAGGGCTGCACCGGCCGGGACGACCCGGCCCCGGGCGCCGCGTCGCGCTTCGTGGTGCCCCGCCTTGGCACGCTGTCGCCCTGGGCCAGCAAGGCCACCGATATCCTGCGCGGGGCCGGCCTGGCCGTGCAGCGCGTGGAGCGCGGCCTGCGCCTGGACCTTGCCGGCTTGCCGCCCGCCGGCGATCGGCGCTGGCCGCAGCTTGCGCGCGCACTGCACGACCCGATGACGCAGTCGCTGCTCGAGAGCCGCGAAGACGCCGCGCGCCTGTTCCTGCGCCTGGCCCCGGGCCCGGTTGAACGCATCCCGCTGGCCGCGCTTGCGGAAGCCAACGAGCGCCTGGGCCTGGCGCTGTCGGGCGACGAGATCGAATACCTGCAGCAGCGCTACGGCGAACTGGGTCGCGACCCGTCCGACGCCGAACTGATGATGTTCGCCCAGGCCAACTCCGAGCACTGCCGGCACAAGATCTTCAACGCCGACTGGACCATCGACGGCGAGCCGCAGCCGCTGACGCTGTTCAAGATGATCAAGAACACGCACGCACGCTCCCCTCAGCTGACGTTGACCGCCTACAAGGACAACGCCGCGGTGGTGCAAGGCCATCCGGGCGCGCGCTTCCGCCCCGAGCCGGGCAGCGGCGAATACGGCCACAGTGCGCCGCTGGATTCGGCCTTCTGCATCAAGGTCGAAACCCACAACCACCCGACTGCCATATCGCCCTACCCGGGCGCGGCCACCGGCTCGGGCGGCGAGATCCGCGACGAAGGCGCCACCGGCCGCGGCGGCAAGCCCAAGGCCGGCCTCACCGGGTTTTCGGTGTCGCACCTGCGCATCCCTTCGCTGCCGCGCCCGTGGGAAGCGCAGCGCCCGCTCAATCCGCGCATGGCTACGGCGCTGGAAATCATGACTGACGGCCCGATCGGCGCCGCGGCCTTCAACAACGAGTTCGGCCGGCCGGCGCTCGCCGGCTACTTCCGCAGCTTCGAGCTGCCGACCGACCAGCCCGGCCTGACCCGGGCCTACGACAAGCCCATCATGCTGGCCGGCGGCCTGGGCGCCATCGACCGCGGCCAGGTGAAGAAGCTCGACCTGCGCGCGGGTGACCACGTGGTGGTGCTCGGCGGCCCGGCGATGCTGATCGGCCTGGGCGGCGGCGCCGCCTCGTCGGTGGCTTCAGGCCAGAGTTCGGAAGACCTCGACTTCGCCTCGGTGCAGCGCGACAACCCCGAGATGCAGCGCCGCTGCCAGGAAGTGATCGACCGCTGCTTCGCCCAGGGCGAACGCAACCCCATCCTCACCGCGCACGACGTCGGCGCCGGCGGCCTTTCCAACGCCATCCCCGAGCTGCTGCACGATTCAAGCGTTGGCGGCATCATCGAGATGGCCAGTATCCCCAGCGACGATCCCTCGCTGTCGCCGATGCAGCTGTGGTCGAACGAAGCCCAGGAGCGCTACGTGCTCGGCGTGGCCGCCGATCGGCTGGCGGATTTCGAGGCCATCTGCCGCCGGGAGCGCGCGGTGTTCGCCGCCGTCGGCGTCGCCACCGCCGACGAGCGCCTGGTGCTCAGGGCGCCCGACGGCTCGCTGCCGATCGACCTGCCCATGGACGTGCTGTTCGGCAAATCGCCCAAGATGCACCGCGACACCCAGCGCACGCCCGCCGCGCGATGGCCGCGCCTGGACACCGCCCCGCTGGACCTGCGCGAGGCCGGCCTGCGCGTGCTGTCGCACCCCACCGTGGCGGCCAAGAACTTCCTGGTCACCATCGGCGACCGCACGGTCGGCGGCCTGTGCTCGCGCGACCAGATGGTCGGCCCCTGGCAGCTGCCGCTGGCCGACGTGGCCGTTACGCTCACCGACTTCAACGGCGTGGCCGGCGAAGCCATGGCGATCGGCGAGCGCACCCCGCTGGCCCTGCTCGATGCCGCGGCGTCGGCGCGCATGGCCGTGGGCGAAGCCATCACCAACCTGGCCGCCGCCGGCGTCGCCTCGCTGTGGGAAGTGAAGCTTTCGGCCAACTGGATGGCCGCCGCGGCGTTCCCGGGCGAAGACGCGCTGCTGTTCGACGCGGTGAAGGCCGTGGGCATGGAGCTGTGCCCGGCGCTCGACATCGCCATCCCGGTGGGCAAGGACTCGCTGTCCATGCAGGCCCAGTGGCAGGCGCCGGAAGGCCCGCAGAAGTCGGTGTCGCCGGTGTCGCTGGTGATCACCGCGTTCGCGCGCGTCGCCGACGCCCGCCAAACCCTGGTGCCGGTGTTGGAGCGCGGCGTGGACTCCGAGCTGTGGCTGATCGGCCTGGGCGCCGGTGCGCGCCGCATGGGGGGTTCGATCCTGGCGCAGGTGCACGGTGCGTTCGGCGGTGCCTGCCCGGACTTGGACGAGCCTGAACGCCTTCGCCACTTCTTCGACCTGGTGCAGGCGGCGCGCGCCGACGGCCTGCTGCTGGCCTACCACGACCGTTCCGACGGCGGCGCATTCGCCGCGCTGTGCGAGATGGCGTTCGCCGGCCACTGCGGCCTCGAGCTCAGCCTCGACGGCTGGGGCGACGACCCGTTCACCACCCTGTTCAACGAAGAGCTGGGCGCGGTGGTGCAGATTGCCGCCGAGGACCGTGCGGCCTTCGCCGACCTGGTCAACCGCCACGAACTCACGCACTGCGCGCAGCGCATCGGCAAGCCGACCATGGCTCCGGTGGTGCGCATCAGCGAAGGGCGCGAGACCTTGGCCGAGTGGACCTGGCACGAGCTGTTCGACAGCTGGTGGTCGGTGACCCACGCGATCCAGGCCGGCCGCGACGATCCCGCCGGCGCCGCCGCCGAACGCGAGGCCAAGCTCGACTTCGCCGACGGCGGCCTGTCGCCCAGCCTGGGCTTCGATCCCGCCCAGGACATCGCCGCACCGTGGATCCACACCGGCGTGCGCCCGCGCGTGGCGATCCTGCGCGAGCAGGGCGTCAACGGCCAGGTGGAAATGGCGGCGGCCTTCGACCGCGCCGGTTTCACGGCAGTGGACGTGCACATGTCCGACCTCATCGCCGGCCGCACCACGCTCGACACCTTCAAGGGCCTGGCCGCCTGCGGCGGCTTCAGCTACGGCG
>Ga0105045_10004388_pt1 | contig 12244 bp, 11 predicted proteins | sample MAT02_FD_78089 | JGI IMG/M metagenome (GOLD analysis project Ga0105045, IMG submission 78089) | Freshwater microbial communities from Lake Fryxell liftoff mats and glacier meltwater in Antarctica - MAT-02 (megahit assembly) | ecosystem: Environmental > Aquatic > Freshwater > Ice > Liftoff... | reverse complement strand
GGGTGCTTTTTTGTGGACAAATAGATCGCTCAGGATCAGTTATTTATTTGATAGAACAACTGGCTGCTCCCGACCCCAGCAATGAGCAGTAGCATTGAAAAATGCGGTAGGCACATTGGCCCAACCGACGGAGAAATGAAAAAGCCGATCCATTAAGCAGTATGATTTTTGCTCAACTTGTCATATCATTCACTGAAACAGTTTGGGTATGTTGGATCAAATAGCTGGGTATGCCTTGGAAAGCCTGCACGCGTGGGGAGCCGTGCCAGTGGAAGTGCCACCAGGGCTGGGATTGCTCACGGCCACGGTGCGCGAAGCACCAGTGCGGATGGAAAGCCGCGCTTGGCACAACGACCACTTCCGGCTGTTCCGCCTCACGCGCTTGTACGGGCGGGTGCAAATGCTCAACTTCGTGGCCTATCCCCGGGCCGAATATGAACAGCCGATTTTCGCGACCGACATAGTGATTTTGGGTGACAAACTGCGGGTTTGTTATATTGATGCCATGCCATTGTTTCCCAACGAGGCGGAATACGATGCCCAATTTGTGGCCCCTTTCGCGCCCCTGCACGAACGGAGCTTGGCCCTGGCCCCGCGCTACGACCTGAAATTGGAATGGAGCAACCATTTCATCGGCCGGGCTGCCTGTCTGGCTACTGATCCGCCCGGTTCTGATCTGACTGCCTTTGCCGCGTTATGGCTCGGTTACTGGCAATTATATGGCCGTCTGGTGGCCCAAATGCAGCCCACCAGCCCCGAGCGGGCAACGGCAGTGGCCCAGTGGCACCACACTTACAACCACGAACACGCCGAAGTAGAGAGCAAGCGCAACCCGATTATGCACTATTTTGGCCGGGAAATGGGGGAGCGGTACGTGCGCGAGTTTCTATTCTCGGAAACTTTGGGCACCCAGCCAATAAAATAAAAGGGAGCCAGCAAGCAACCACCCAACGAACTAATCGGTTAAGTGTATAAAACCATTTTGTCATGCACCTACGCTTCCGTCCCTTTTTACTGCTCTTCCCTGGGCTGTTTTTTGCTTTGCTGGTGGCTTGCAGTTTGGACAAAAGCATCCCGATCAAACTGCCTGCCTACGAACGTCAGTTGTTTGTCGAGTGTTACTTGGAGCCGGGGCAACCCTACCGGCTTGCATTGCAGGAGAGCGTGGGCTTTTTCTCGTCACCTGAACTCCCGGCTGTATCAGGGGCCCGGGTGGTCATTACCCACCGGGGCGAGCAGATAGTGCTCCAAAACCGGATAGTGGTGGACAGTGCCCAGCGCCGGGCTTATAACTACGTGGCCAACCGCACCGTGCCCGCCAATTTTAGCAATAATTTCACCCTAGAGATCACTGACCAGCAGGGCCGGCGGCTCACTGGGCGCACCACTTTGTTGCGGCCGGTGGCGCTCTCGCTGGTCACGTGGGCCTTCCGTGAGCGCGACTCGGCAGCTTACCTCTTTTCCCGCTTCTGGGACAATGGGAACGAGGAAAACTATTACCGGTACGTTACCCACAAGGGCCGCGTCCAGCCGACCAGCCGGGAGCAAGACTTGGAACTGTCGGACAACTCGTTCAACGGTCAATTCATGGCCCTTTCTTCTAGTTACAATTACAAAACCGGTGACACCCTGACGGCCACCCTTTTCCACATTGAGAAGGCCTACTACGATTTTCTGGAATCGACCGAAGATGCTTACTTTGCCAACATCAGCCCGTTCAACCAGCCGTCGGCCATCCGGTCGAATGTGCAAGGCGGCATCGGGATTTTCACGGGGCTTACCTACGACCGAAGAACTGTTATCGTCCGTTGACCAAACCGGATTTCCATGACGGTTTAATATTTGCTCCGCAAATCAAAACGCCAAATATGGTTTGAGCTTGGCAATTTTGGCCGCATCGATCAGCTTGGTCTTGAGCAGATCTTCGGCGGTGGCATAAGGCCCGTGCTGCGCCCGATAGTTCACGATCACTTGGGCCAATTTATAGCCAATGTAGGTATGTACTTTCAGCGTGTTAACATCGGCAGTATTGATATTGAGGGTTTTAACCTCGGGAGTTGGGGCTAGAGTGACCATTTTTTGTAGCTCCGCCAATGTTTCGGGTGATAGGCCATAGATCTCTTGCAACTGCTCCAACTGATGGAAGCCGCCCAAACCGCTGCGGAATTTGACGATCCGGGCCGACAGCACTGAGCCGATCCCGCGCACGGTGGCCAGTTGGGCAGTATCGGCCAAATTAAGGTCAAATTTTTCGGCAACCACCCGTTTGGCTTCGTTTGAGTACCGGGGACGGGGATCGGCTACTGGATCCGCTGTTTTTCTGGTGGACTCGTCGCCCGTAAAAGCCGATTTCTCCCGTTCAAAGTTTTCGGGCAGATCGATAAAGGCAGTCAATCGCTGGTATTCGGCGGGCGGGAAGCCATAGATTTTTTGCAGATCGCGTTTGATCCGGAACTGGCCGCCTTTGCTGCGGTACTTGACTATGCGCTCGGCCAGCCAAAGTTTGAGCCCCAAGGCCCGCCACTGATCAACGGTCAACAAGTTGGGGTTGAAACTTTTGAGGGCAATATTGGCGACTTCGCTCGGGATTGGCCCCCCATCGTTTGGGGCAAAGTTTCCACTGGCGACTGTTGACTGGGCCTCGGCCACTTTGATCTCGGCCAATGCCTGTGCCAGCATTGCCTGATCTTGTTTATAATCGGCCCCGGTATAGCCGTTGGTCGGAAAACCATATTTGACAACCAGCGGGAGCAAGAGCGTAGCGACCAACAAACTACCGAGGATCAGGAAACCATTGACCTCTTGGGGGGAGAAGCCAAGCGTATTCTCGATCCATTGTTTGATTTTTTTGTCCATTTATGGCTTATTTTATATCGTTTCTGGATTATTGGTAAGTAAGAAGCCAGTTTGGGTGTTTTTTGGTAAAACGAATTACCTTAAATTTCATCAAATATAAATTGGAAATGTGAAACCCCCCAACTTTAAAATGAACTCACCCAACGACGAAGCGGGAAAGAGGTGGGTTTTTTCCTTTAAACTTAAAAAAATTTAGTAAATTTACGAAGAACAATCAGGGTAAGCGGCTCAAAAAATCGGTGCGCAAATTGCTAACTGCGGCCTAATTGCCACTTAACCAACAGGCTAAATTGGGCCAATCGGCGTTATGTACCAACAGGAAAAGTTCCAAGGATTTGCCCGACGGCTTGTTTTGATCATCAATGAGACCGTGGCTTTGCCTCGTGGTTTTTTACGCACAATACACCCGCACTTTTCAACCATGCGACAGCTTACTTTACTTTTTCTGATGGCAATCGGCCCGTCAGTTTGGGGGCAAACGATCCCCGTTTATACTTTCTATGACTCCGTGCGGGTGAATGTGGGCGGGCGGGCATTGCCCGATCCATGGGCGGGCGGGCTAAACTCCGCCCAGTTTTCTACGGTGGATCTCAACGGCGACCGCCGCCCCGATCTAGTGGTGTTTGACCGCACCGCCAATGTGCTGCTCACTTTCATCAACACGGCCTCGGGCTACCAATCGGCCCCTGAATATGCGGCGCTTTTCCCCCCTGAACTTGAAAACTGGTGCCTGCTGGTCGACTACGATGGCGATGGGCGCAAGGACATTTTCACCCATGCCAATCTGGGGGTGCGGGTGTTCCGCAACGAAACCCCGGTGGGAGGGCAGCTCACCTTCCGTTTGGCCCGCCAATCCCTGCCCGTTCGCGGTTTGAGTGGTAACGTCTTCAACCTCAGCATAGATGCCACCGATATCCCGGCCATTACCGATGTTGACGACGATGGGGATTTGGACATTCTCAACTTTATTCCGGCGGTTGGCAATTCGGTGGAATTCAACCGCAACGTGAGCCGTGAGCGTTTTGGCCATTCAGATAGCTTGATTTTTGAGCGGGCCACCGCCCGTTGGGGCAATTTTGACGAATGTGCCCAATGTAATGAGTTCAAGTTTGGGCCCAGCACCTGCCGCTCAGAAGCGGTAGAGCACGCCGGCTCCACCCTGTTGGCCTTGGATCTAAATGGTGACTCGATCAAAGACCTGCTGCTGGGCGATGTGAGTTGCAGCAACTTGATTGCCCTACAAAACGTGGGTACGGCCCGGGAAGCCAATTTCACCGGCTTCAACCCCGCGTTCCCCACTTCGCGCCCGGTGAACATTCCCGTGTTCCCGGCTGCCTACACTGAAGATGTGGATCAAGATGGCATCTTGGATCTGTTGGTCAGCCCCAATGCCGACCGCAATGACGGCCTGCAAATTGATTTTGTCAATTCGGCGTGGTTCTACAAAAATATCGGCACCAATGCCCAGCCCGATTTTCAATTCCGCCAAACCAATTTTTTGCAAGACCGGATGATTGAAGTGGGCGAGGGCAGCAAGCCCGCTTTTGTCGATGTGGACGGGGACGGGGATTTGGACATGCTGGTGAGCACGGCGGGGCAGCGGCGCAGTGCGGCCGAAGGTTTCCGGGCCCGGATCTACCTCTTTGACAATACCGGAACGTCGGCCAATCCCCAATTCAATCTGTTGAACGACAATTATTTGGATCTCAATGCGCTCAATGTACGCTTCGCCCGGATCAGCGTGGCCGACCTGAACAATGACCAGATGCCCGACCTAGTACTCAGCTACACGCCCAATGTCCCGCTGTCGTCGCGGGGGCAACTGGCCTATGTGCTCAACACCGCTACCACCGGGCAGGGGCTGCGGGTCAACTTGGCCAATTTACAGCCATTGATGGTGGAAGGATTTGGCACCAACGATGAGGCGCTGTTCATCAATGTCGATGCCGACAACGATCTTGATCTGTTAGTGGGCAAAACGACCGGGGCTTTGCAATACCATGAGAACACGGGCAATTTGGCTTTTTCCCTGCGCAACCCACAAGCGGGCGGGATCGCGGGCGACTTGATCAGTTTGGGCCTTAGCTTAGCGGTGGCCGACCTCACCCGCGATGGCCAACCCGACCTGATCACGGGGGATCGGGGGGGCAATTTGCTGATCTACCCCAATTTTTTGCGAAATTTCGGGGGAAACTGGACTCCACAGCGCGATTTTGTGCTCAATCGGCTCACCAATCGGACCAGTGCCTATGCTTTTGGCTATTTGGCGGGTGGAGTGTTGCCGGCCGTGTATCAAACCGACCTTGTGCTGGGTACTACGGCGGGCGGGCTGCGCTACCTCCGCTCCTCCGGGGTGATCACCGCCATTGGTGAGGACGGCTTGGCCAGCCAAGAAAATTATCAAGTTTATCCCAACCCGACGGCGGGCCAATTGCAGATCCGCGTTGGTCGCCCAGCCCAAGTGGAAGTGTTCTCCCTGATTGGGCAGCCCATTTGGGCCGGACGGGTAGTTGGTTCACAGCAACTTGATTTGTCAGGTTTGGCAAGTGGGATGTATGTCGTCCAGTTTACCCATACCAGTGGAAAAGTAGTGCGCAAAGTAACCGTTCAGCGCTGAAACCAAGCATGGAGCGTCGCGGGTTACGCTCATCATTGGAACTTTGATACTCGGTTTGGGTGGTTTTGCCGAAGCCGATCCATTGTTCCCTAAACAGTGGCTAAGCACGAATGCTTGCACGGAGCGGAAAAAAGCGGTTTTACTCAGCTAGCAGATTGGGCGTTGCTGGCGAACAAACCAAGATTGGGGCAAACTGACGGCCCAATCAACAGGAAGGGGGGAAATGGCCCGCGATCCGGCCAGACCACAACCAATTTCACCCCCTTGCCAATCAGTAATCTTGCTGATTAGTTCACGTCTTTGTTGTCGGACAGTTTTTGGATCATCGCATCAATGCCCTTTTTGTTTTGTTCATCGGGCTTTTGCGTTAGGGCCAACTTGGCCATTTTCAGGGCAGTTTTGTAATCGCCAAGTGCGGAGTAGCCCCGTGTCAACCCAACGGTGGCCACGGGATCGTTGGGGTGTTTTTGGGCATTCAGCTTGAAAACTTCCAAGGCTTCTTTGGGCTTCTTTTCACCGAGCAATTGCCGCGCGTACTCGTGTATTTCCATCATTTGGCCCAGGGGCAATGCTTGTTTCATTGCGGCATCAGCTTCTGATTGCCGCCCCAGCTTGGCCAATACCGCAGCTTTGGTGGACAATGTGCCAAATCTTTTCTCCCCAAAGTACGGCATAGAGATTGCGCCCTCGGCCCAAACGAGGGCTTCGTCCAAGTTGGCGTTGTGTTGGAGGCAATAATTGGCGGCCTGCTGCCAAGTAAGCGAACTAAAACCTTTGTCGCCCTTCAATTCTTCGCGCATGGAACTAATGACCCCGTTCACCACGTCCACCTCAATTTTGAAGGGAATCCGCCATTTTTCCCAAGCCAGCAGCACCGTTGCCGAGGTCTCGGTTTGATCGACGAATTCGTAACGCAAAAATTCTTGGCTAGTTTCAGCCTTCATTGGTTTGGTCGTGACGCGCAGCGCGTCCCTGGCGGGGTCATAATAATAGCTGCCCCAAGCTCGGTAATCTTTGGAAAAAATCACCGTCACTTCGCTTTCCGACAGCGCCATAAACAGGCCATACTTACCAGCCGGCAGGGTTTTGCCCCCGATTTTAACGTCTTCGCTTACGGTAAACACGGTATTTTCATTGGCCCCAGCCCGCCACGGGGCGGCTTTGCTCGAGCCAAAACCCTGATCCACAAAGCCGAAGTGGGCCAAATCGGTGCCCCAAACCTTGCCTTCGCGGCCTTTGACGGCTGGCCGATCATAGTCAATGGAGATTTTGGTCAGCCCCACTTGTTCACTGACCGAAGCTTTTTTGCTCCCGCCCCCGTGAGGTTCGGTCAACTGGCCCCAAACTGAGTGGGTAATCATTGAAATGCCTAAGATGGCGACGGACAAAAAGAATTGCTTTTTCATTTGATACGATACGTAAAAAGTAAACAGGAGGTAAAATTAGTGGACTACCCAAGATTTGGCAGATTCAAACAAAAACAGGCCAAGCGATTACACCCTTGGCCTGTTAAAGAATCTTAACCGTGGTTGGCCACCAATAGGTTTGAGGTTCAAACTTAGCATTTTTTCGCTTCTTTTGCCCTATGAAGACCACCTGTATCGACTTCCGGCAAACTGGAAAGTTCTCTCCGCTTTTTAATCAGTATATTAGCCAACAGCCTGATTTGGCCCCGTTTTATGGCCTTTTTCCTCAGCCGGAAAACTTTTTAATCCAGATAGCCCAAAAGCAGGTTTTCACCACTTCCGCCCGCGAAACCTTGCACGGGGCACTTTGTCGCCAGTATGCCCATTTGCCCAACCCGCCCCAACTGGCGCTCGAGCTGCTGCTCCAGCCCAATACCTTTACCATTACTACGGGCCACCAGTTGAATGTTTTTACTGGCCCATTGTATTTTCACTACAAGATAATTACGGTAATCAATGCGGCCAAGCGCCTGCGCCGGCTGTACCCAGCTTATCATTTTATTCCGGTTTATTGGATGGCCAGTGAGGATCACGATGCGGAGGAAATCAGCTATTTTAATTTGTTTGGCAAAAAATACCGATGGAATGCTGACCAGAAAGGGGCGGTGGGCCGTTTTGTGCCCCACTCGCTGGCCGAAGTGATCCGGCAAACGCCGGAGATGGAAAGCCTCTTTGTGCGGGCCTACACTGAATGCGCCACCTTGGCCGAAGCTACCCGGCTGATTGTAAATGAGTTATACGCTTCTGAAGGTTTGGTGGTCATTGATGGCGATGACCGGGAACTCAAGCGGGCCTTTGCCGGGGCCATGCGCGATGAACTGCTCCACCAGCCGAGTTTCCCGGCCATGAACGCGGCTTCGGCCCAGTTGGCCAGTCTGGGCCATGCAGCCCAAGTCCACCCCCGTGAAATCAACTTGTTTTACCTCCATGATCAATTGCGGGAGCGGATAATACGGGAACAAAAGGGGCTGGAACCGGCTACTTACCAAGTGCTGAACACCCAACTCCAATTTTCTGAGGCAGAACTACTGGCCGAACTGGCCCAGTGGCCCGAGCGGTTCAGTCCCAACGTGGTGCTCCGCCCAGTTTACCAAGAAATGATTTTGCCCAATTTGGCCTACACGGGCGGGCCCGGGGAATTGGCCTACTGGCTGCAGTTGAAGCCGGTGTTTGAACATTTTGCCGTCCCTTACCCCATTTTGTTGCCCCGCAATTGCGCGCTGGTGCTGGGCCCGCAGGTAAGTGAGCGCATGGCCCAGCTTGGGTTGAGTATCCCTGACTTGTTCAGCGATCTGGCCCACCTCAAACGCACCCTTACCGAACAGCGAACGGGCGAAGTGCTAGAATTAACGGCCGAAACAGAAGATTTAAATGATTTATTTGATCAGATAAGTGCCAAGGCCGAAAAGGCGGATCATTCATTGGTAGGGCTGGTGGCAGCCGAGAAACAAAAAGCCCTTCGTAGCGCGGCCAAAATTGAGAAGCGTATCCGCAAAGCCCAAGAGCAAAAAGCCCAAGTCGAGATCAACCAATTAACGGCCCTACTGGAGCGGATTTTCCCAGGCGGTGGCCTGCAAGAGCGATCTGATAATTACCTCAATTTTGCCCTCAACAACAAGCATTTTCTCCGTGAAGTAATGGCCGTGCTCAATCCGTTCGACCTGCGCTTTTTTGTTCTCGAGAGCGAGTAGCCCTTGCCCAGCAATGCAGCAAACGCCCGGTAAAAAGGCGGGCCGGGCCGACTGGTTTCGGTAAGATGGTGAGTATACTTTAAAGGAGTCAAATAAAAAAAGCCCAAACCCACGAACGGTGAAACGCTCACTGGTTTGGGATCGGGGACATTTTGCTGGCCCTTGACTTGAAAATCGGTCTATTTGGGGAACAACTTCGTCCGGATGGCCGTCACTCGCTCTTGGGTTTTGCCAGTTGCGTCGTCCTCATATTTATTGAGGGTTTGGCGGGCCGGGCCGCCCACGTCACCATAAATCCGGTCATCGGCCACATTGACGGGGCGAAGTTCGGCGTTGTTGTGGCCATTGATCCCACAGCTAAAAAGCGACAGGAGGAGAAAGAGGCTGAACAGATTTATTAACTTTTTCATTGTATTGTCAATATTAAGGTCGGAAAGATTATCGCTGGATTCACTGTGCAAATTTAAAACGAGAAATTGAAATTCGGGCCAAAAACAGGTTTGAGGCCAAGATTAAAGTGGTTTTGGGATAAGAACAGGTTCCATTGATCGCAAGCCTGCCAGTGGTGGTGACAAACTTCCGTTGCATTGACCATTGCTCACGATTTCCCTGATTTTGGGGCAGGGGCGGTCAGTGGCACCCCAAATTTGGCACAGATGGGGCACTGCCCGGGTTGGTGGCCCCGGGCAGGGCAATATTGGCGGCCAAAGAAAATGATCTGGAGGTGGAGCTTGTTCCAAATGTTCTTGGGGAACAGTTTCTTCAAATCGGCTTCCGTCTGTTCCACATTTTTGCCGCTGGTCAGGCCCCAGCGCTGGGCCAAGCGGTGGATGTGGGTATCGACCGGGAAAGCGGCGTGGCCAAACCACTGCGACATCACCACCGAAGCGGTTTTGTGGCCCACGCAGGGCAAGCTTTCCAGGGCGGCAAAATCTTCGGGTACTTGGGCCTGGTACAGATTGATCAGAATGTGCGAGAGATCGTAAATGGCCTGCGACTTGCGCGGTGAGAGCCCACAGGGTTTGATAATCTCGCGGATTTCTGCCACGGTCAACTCCACCATTTCGTGCGGGGTGTGGGCGCGGGCAAACAACAGCGGCGTAATTTTGTTCACGCGTTCATCGGTACACTGGGCCGACAGCAGCACCGCGATCAAGAGCGTATAGGCATCAGAATGGGCCAGTGGGATGGGCGTTTCGGGGAACAGCCCCTCCAATATTTCGGTAATGGCCTTGGCTTTCTGTTTTTTGGTCATAGGATGGTCACATCTGGGTTGGCGACTTTGGCAAGCCGGCGGCGCAATTTAAAGCAAGCTGGCTGGTTGGCCACCGACTGGGGCACGATATTTTCGGTAAGACTTTTGAATACTAAAAAACATTCCCAATATTGTTTTTCAAAGATCCACCATATGACCACTCTTTTGCGCAAAATCGCTTGTTTGCCCTTGCTTTTACTGATTACCGCCTTTGGCCAAGAAGAGCCAAAATTGTCGAAGGTCAAATTGAACGACCATGTGTCGATCATGTTGCCCAAGGATTTTCGCGTTATGACCGACAGTGAAATTGCGGAGCGTTATTTTACTTACCGTAAACCAGTGGCGATGTACACCAACCCACTGGGCGAAGTGGACTTCGGCCTCAATGTCACGGCCACGCAATGGCAAGCCGATGACTTGGAGATCCTCAAAAGTTTCTATAAATCCAGCATCAATAAAATGTACACCGAGGTCAAGTTTGAGCGCGAGGCCCTCGAGACCATCAACGGCAAAAAGTTCATCATCTTCGAATTCTCGGCCGTGGTTAGGCCAGATCAAAAGGAATCCTTACAAATGAAAGCCCGCTCCTCTTACACCCATATTCAGTACACCGTCCACAATGAAAAAGTGTACGTGTTTAATTTCACCAGTCCCTATTCCTTGCGCTCAAAGTGGAAATCCACGGCCGAGAACATGATGAAGACAATTAAGATTGGGGCAATCTGAGCCATTGTCATTTTTGGCCTTATCCTTGCTAATTGTACTTTGTGCACAGTTATTGATGTGTATAACATTGTACACCCTGATATATTTCCAGCAAAAAGCGCAAAAATGACTAAACACTTACATAACCAGCAAGCGAAGCCGCTCCCCGGAGTGTCAGCAAAATCTTTTGTTTCATTGGCTATTTTATTGATTCTTATTTTGTCATCCATTGCCCGCAGCACCAACTCTGCCACGGCCTATCCCCAGCATGTGCCGCACATTCAGTGGGCCGCTTTGGACAATGCCGCTGCCATTGCCGACCGGCAGGGCAAACCGTTGATGATCGAGGTCTACACCAATTGGTGCGGATGGTGCAAAAAAATGGAGGAAACTACTTTTTCCAATCCAGCCGTGATCCGATATGTGGGTGAAAATTTTGTGGCCCTGCGCATTGATGCCGAAAGTGACAAAAAAGTACTGTTTGAGGGGCGCGAAATGACTTGCCGTGAATTGGCCAATTCGGTACTCAAAATTAGCAATTATCCAAGTGTGGCCTACATCGAGAGAGGGCGCATATCAGTCATTCCCGGTTACCAAAAACCAGCCGAACTGCAAACTTTTTTGGCTGGGTTTCTGGCCAGTTCAAACCCTCGCTGATCATTGGGGAATCCCAAATTGGCGGGTCTCCACTGCACAATCGGGGCCGCATCGGCCAGTTGGACTCGGGTAGATTTGAGCTAGGATGTGATCGGAGTGAGCAATCACAAGAAATTGCCCTTTTGGTGGCCTAGACCACGAAAAGGGCAATTTTAACTTGGCAGTGCCAGCCAAGGGCCAATATCCCCCAACCTCAAAATAAGTGGTGGTTAATTGCGGATGATGACCTGACCGCCTTGCCCACCCCCCATGTTTTTGAACTGCTCTTTCATCGCCTCCCGAAATTCGGTGTCGTTCACTTTTTTGCCCGAGGTGGGCACTTTGATGTCATTCTTTTTCAGCGGCTTCAACTGGATTTCCAGCGGAATAATGGCAATTTCGCCATCGTTGATATCCACGGCCAGCACCAGCCCGGGCAACCCATGAAATCGGTCCGGGCCAGTCGGGACAAACACCGCGTCGGTGTACCACGCAGTAATGTTCTGGGGCCGGTTCCGTTCTTGGCCGGTCATGGTGGCTTTTTTGCAAGTGTAGCCCTTGATCTGCTTGGTTTCCTCACTGAATTTCCAAGGGAGTGCCCGCAGCGTGTCCGCGATCAGGTATTCCTTGCCCATTATCTCGCGCTGCTCGGTGCGGGCAGTATTGGCAAAGTTGAGGTGGGTCTTGCCTGCCCCGCCCATGCGCATCATCATGCCACCACCGCCACCACCACCGGCGGCGGCATCTTCCTCATCGTCCACGTAAGGTTGGTAGAGCGACTCATTGGCGGTGAAATACAACTCGTTTTTGACCGTCCTGAACTCGGGGATCTGGCTTTTCATGGCCTCGCGCTCCTTGGGCAGCATCTTGTGCATGTTGATCTTGGATTCATAAACGATGTGGCCCTCAGGCTGTTGAGCGGCAGCCCAGTGGGCCGCTATCACTAATAAAAACGGACCGATTAAATTTTTCATAAATTAAAGCATACATTTAGGTGGAGGGATTGGCCACTTGGGGG
>Ga0105045_10004387_pt1 | contig 12249 bp, 10 predicted proteins | sample MAT02_FD_78089 | JGI IMG/M metagenome (GOLD analysis project Ga0105045, IMG submission 78089) | Freshwater microbial communities from Lake Fryxell liftoff mats and glacier meltwater in Antarctica - MAT-02 (megahit assembly) | ecosystem: Environmental > Aquatic > Freshwater > Ice > Liftoff... | reverse complement strand
TAGTTCGCAAAATGCGAACCGTCAATTGAGAATTCGTGTTTCACGAACTGTTCGGGACGACCCTAATACCACCTTCTTGCTCTAAAGCAGGCTGGATCAGCTATGCGGGGGCGTAAAGGTCCATTTCAGTTTTGGGCAAGAGAAGCGGACCGACTCCCGACCGCATCAGCTTCTTAGCCACATGCAGTGAAACACGAATGACAACCACTTCGACGATTTTTTTGTTCGGCGGTGCGGGCATGTTTCCTCAGGGCATTAAGGCTGGTGACCACTCGCTCGTTTGGACCTTTAAGCCACGGTTGTTTTGTGATTTTCGTTTTGAAATTCAAATAGGTTAGTCCTGAATGCCGCGTGGTTGAGACGTAACCCTTAAACGCGCAACAGTTGCCGCACAGTATTCATCTCCAGCAAACTTGCGTCAGTCAATAAGTACCTAATGGAAACGAATTTGGCACCCAATAGGCTGATAGGTTTTATTGACACTACTTACCCATAGGCTTCGCAGTTTTGCCCACTGCCTGCGGTAGAGTTTCCTTAGCCGCGCCACGCTCGGGTCAGGCTGTTAAAAAACGACCTTTGAGTGCGAACACGATTGATGTGGAATCACACGGCGCGTAATTCGCCACGTTTGGTCTCTTCCAAGAACGCTTGGAAGGTGTGACGTAGTCCGTCGGCCAGTTCGATCTTTGCCTGCCAGTGAGTCGCGCTAAGCTTTGCGACGTTGGTGCATTTGATCGGTGTGCCATCGGGACGCGATGGGTCGGTGAGAATGTCGCCGTCGAATCCGACAACTTCGGCAACCATCGCAGCAAGTTTGATGATCGTGATGTCTTTTCCCGTGCCGACATTGATCCAGTCGGGCGCGTCGGTCATCGCCAACAGATGCACCAGAGCATCAGCGAGGTCATCGACGTGCAAGAATTCTCGACGTGGCGTTCCGGTTCCCCAGATCGTGACGGATTTGTTACCGCGCTTGGCCGCGTCGTAAAATCGGCCGATCAGTCCGGGCAAGACGTGACTGTGTTCGGGATGATAATTATCGCCGGGACCGTAAAGGTTTGTCGGCATCGCGCTGGTGAAGTTTGCACCGAATTGGCGACGGTAGTATTGGCACAATTTCACACCCGCAATTTTCGCGATCGCGTACGCTTCATTCGTCGGTTCAAGTGAACCACTGAGAAGCGATTCTTCCACAATCGGTTGCGGACAGTTTCGTGGATAGACGCAGGTGCTGCCCAGGAATAAGAAGCGTGACACGTCGTGCTCGTACGCCGATGAGATCGCGTTGACGGCCATGTTGATGTTGTCCGTCATGAACTCGACCGGATACGTGTTGTTGGCTACGATCCCGCCGACTTTCGCGGCCGCAAAGACGACTTCGTTGATCGACGAAGTCGCGAAGAATCGATCGACGGCGTGGCGATCGGTCAAATCCAATTCCGAGCGTGATGCCGTGATCACGGTGACTTTATCGTCATCTGCGAAGCGACGACAAACGGCAGCGCCGACCATGCCACGGTGTCCGGCGACAAAAACTCTACGATTCACTTTGACTATTTTCCTTGGCGATGTTTTGGTGAGTGCTTGAGCATAATCGCTTCGAGTCGAGGGACGATGTTTTGCGGGCAAAGAGTTTCACGCGCGAGCCGCTTTGCCGATTGTTTTCGCGAATAAGTGGCAGTCGCATTGAGCCACAATCGACGGATTTTTTTGGCGAGGTGAAGCGGGTCGTTGACCTGATAAATCGCCACGTAATCTCGCCCGCGTCTATCCCAACGCGGGTCCAATCGCCCGAGCGAACGGACGACGGGAAGGTTTGACGCGATCACGGGGGTACCTAGTGCCATTGCCTCTAGCATGACGTTGGGGAAACCTTCAAACGTCGATGGCAGGCACAACGCATCGGCAGCGGCGATCCACGGTGCGGGCTGCGCGACATGACCGATAAAATCGATACAATCGCGCACGCCTATCGCAAGCGACTGTTGTTCCAGGGAACCCCGAAGCGGGCCATCGCCTACCATCCAAATTCGTGGCAATGGAAAATCGGGATATTCCCGTTTCAGAAACCCAAACGCCGCGATCAAGCACGCGTGTCCCTTCTCCTTCGTCATCCGGCCCACACAAACGAGCGTGTAACGATCGTCACGATCAGGTGCCGTGGCGCTCGCGACTGCGGCATCGAGCGAGTCAGCATCGACGGGGTTAGGGAGCGTGATGATTTTGTGCGGCTTCAGGTGGTAATAAAGACGAGCGTCCTGGGCAGTGGGTGCGCTGACCGCGATCGTTTGTGCGGCCTCGGCGTAGTATCTCGCGAGTTGCCGTTTTTTCAAACTCAAAAAACGTCCGGCGTTCTGCGGCACCGCGTGACTGGGGGGACTGACGATCGTTGAAACCCGTGGCACACCGACGACTCGGGCCGCGGGGCCAGCGATCAAAGTCATGTGAAACGTGCGGTCGTAGACGACGTCGATCTGGCGTTCTCGCAACAACGATTTGACAAACGCGACTTGGTCACGATGGATCCCACCGGGCAACCGCAAACCTGGAATGTGCCATCGGCTTGGTGTCGTCGAGTCGGCGAAGCAGTGTACAGGCACATCGGAGGGAATTTGCGAGTAAAGCGATCCGCCGCGACGAAGGACGAACAGTTCAGGTGAGAATTGATCCCTGCGTAGGTGGCGAAGAATAAGCAGGGTTTGCCGCTCGCTGCCGCCTCCGTCCATGGACGAGATCATTAGCAGGACGCGGCATCGTTGGCCTTGCTCAGTGGATCGGCGGGAGGGTTCTTGGGGCATGAATGTCAGAGTTGAACGGCTGGGCAGATTGTCCGGTCGCACGATTTTTCGCGCCGGTACGGTCGTAGGGCCTGTGAAAAGAGGCGTGTATGAGCTCGATCGAATTTCCCGATGAACCAACTGGGCCGCTCGTTTCGGCCGCCGCTCCACCCAACGCCCGGACGATTCGATGCGACGGAAAGCCCGCTTGAAAGTACTCTACTGGCCAATTTTAGCCAGCACCTGCATCATTCTGATCCTATTCGCTTCGGGTCCTTACAGCCGTTTCCTTCGTCCGGTCATCGCTCGCGTTTGGGCCGGTGGTGATCTTAACGGCCCCGCCGCTCGATGGTTCCCCGGGGCTTACTTTGGCACGCAAACCGAGCCAACGTCGTGGATCCAAATGGCCAGCGATTCTCGCCACAAGCGGTCACTGACGCCGCCGCGAACTCTCGTCAAACAGGGCGGACAGCCTTCGCCCGCCGCAGGTTCTCGATCCCTGGACGCGCGGGAAAATTTTGAAGTCGCCTCGCAACCTCGTTCGATCCACTCGCCGCACGCGCTCCGGATGGAGGCGGCAAACGCTTTCTCGCAATTGGCTCAAGCCAGGCTGATCGCGCCAAAACGCGATGATGCCGAGGAACTTGCGGGCATGGAAACAGGTCGTGGTGCCAAGAGCCTGCTCGTTTCTCAGCGAGAGTTGACGTCCGGCGAGACGACGACGTCAGCATCAAGTTCAATCGCCGCGCACGTCGGTGACGAGCTTCGCGACTCGACCAAACGACCCGCCGACGCAACGCACCGCGCCCGTGGGATTGGTGCATTCCCCGAAACTCCCGAGTTGCTTCGTGATTTGAACAGCGTCGTCCGCGTGGCAAAGTCAAAAAACGTCACTCGCTTCGCTTCGACGAAAGACTCCTCGTTCTCGATCGAAGTTTGGCAAGCAGAAATCGCGACTCTGCTCAGCGAATTGTCCTCGCTTCCAGCGGTCACGTCACCTGAAGCCGGTGCCATACTCGAGCATTTGCGATTCCTTGCCGCAGAAGGCCACGAAGCGGGTGAGTCGATTGAGGATCGCGAAATCCAAATTCGGATGCTTCGCGCGGTACACGGACTCGACCGCCGCTTGGCGATTTGGGCAGCGGTTTGGAGGACCAATCAAAGCACCGTTTCAAGAGTCACCGATCACGGACTTGATGAAGATTTGACTAGTGGAGGCATCGCTGAAATTGAGCGGTTCCTCACCGCACTTCGCAGCGAAGTTCAGACGACCGAAGACCCCGAGGGTTGGGCGCGTTTTCTGATGCTTGAGGAGTTGACGGAGATCAACCTCGGCGATGACGTGGACGCTCGCCGCATCGCTGCCCAACGTTTCCTTTCGCGTTTGACTTGGCACCGGCTCAGCGAAGTGCATGACGCGTGGCTCGATCGTGGCACGGTTCGTAATCTCGCGATCTCGCTTCGGCGTTGGGCCGCGACGCCGCTGGATTACGCCGCGCTAATGGCCCAGATCGAACGACAAGAATCGGACGCGATCGACTTGGGTGCGATTGATGTTGCCGCTGCCGTGCAATCGCTGCGTTTTGCGGAATCACGCGAAGCCAATCGGATCGCCGATTCGCTCAACACGCATTATCGAAACGCGAATATCCGTATCGCCGTGACCAGCGAATTGATCTCGCGAATGATCCCCGAAGTCGACGCGAAGGTCCAACCGGTACGAGACAATATCCTTGGGGCGGACGTCCGCGGGACCAGCGTCGCGAGCAGTGACTTGAGGTTGCGATTGGTGCCCAGCCCCAACACTTGGAAGATGGTTTTAGAAAACAACGGCCGGGTCGAAACGGGCGCGTCCAGCCGCCAGTGGCCCGTCGTCATCCGCAGCGATTCGGACGCGTCGTTCATCTCCTCGACGCCCCTTGAGATCTCGCCAAGCGGTGCGGTCGCCGGCACGACGAGTGTCGACATCCGATCGACGACTCGGATTCGTGGCGTGAAGACGGAGTTCGATTCGATCCCGGTTCTGAATTCGCTGGTCCGTGAGCTCGCGATGAACCGTTATGACTCGATGGCCCCGCTTGCCAGCCGAATTCAAAAGGACAAGATCCGCAGCGGCGTGACGAGCGAAGTTGACACAAAGGTCAACGAACAGATTGACGCTGCCGCGGTAAGCATGTCGGAGCGTTTGCTCGGGCCGCTCGCGTCGCTGCGATTGAGCCCGTTGATCGTTGACATGCAGACGAGCGAGTCACGGTTGTCGGCACGGTACCGCGTCGCGGGCGATTGGCAGTTGGCCGCGTTCACGCCTCGGCCCCGCGCCCCGCAAACGAGTCTGATGAGTGTTCAGGTTCACCAGTCGGCAATGAACAACACGCTCGAAACCTTGTTGCCATCGGGTGAAGCGAAGACGGTCAACGACGTCATTCATGACATTCGCGGACTGTTCGGAATCCAAACTCCGATCGCGATTGGGGAGGATGACGAATTGGCCGGTGACATCGCGATCCAGTTCGCGTCCACGCGTCCGATCACGATCGAAATCGAAGATGACATCCTCTGGGTGACGATGCGAGTCGTCCGGCTGAGCCAAAGCCGCGGCCTGGATCTTCGCCGCTTCATCGTTCGCGCTGGGTATCGTCCGATCGTCGAAGGCATGTCCGCAAAACTGGTTCGTGAAGGTCACTTGCGGATCAGCGGTCCAGACATGTCGATGCGAGACCGCTTGCCCGTGCGGGCGATTTTCAACAAGGTCTTTTCGCCGCGGCGGGCCCTTCCGATCGTTCCCGATTCGCTGGCCGAACAACCCACGATGGCGGGCCTTTGCGTCACCCAAGCAGAATTGCGAGACGGCTGGATCGCGGTCGCAATCGGTCGCGCCAGCGACGCCGTCGTCGTGCCCCAAGTCGCGAGGGCCGAAGAAGACGCTGACGGTTCGTCTTCTTTCTGAACGGTTAAAACACGTTTTAACTGGCCTTCCAGCCGTAAACTTCGCGGAGTCCTTGCATGACAGTTTCGCGGAGTGTGGCGATGCGAAGCGGTTTGCTAAGGATTCGATACGCCTGCATCTGCTCGGCTTCGCGCTGGATCGAATCCGTCAAAGCTGCTGACATTAAGATGCAGGGTATATTGTTTTTGAGTTGACGCACATAACGCATCACTTCTAACCCGCTGACCCGCGGCATGTGGACATCCAGCACGAGCAAGTGTACGTCGCCGGATTTAATCACCGAAATCGCTTCGTCCCCATCGCCCGCCGTCGAAACGTCTAAACCGCGACCGCGGAAAACGTCTTCGATCGCTCGACAGATCGCCGAGTCGTCGTCGGTTACAAGTAAACGTGGGACAACCATGGGATCGCAAAACAGTGGAACGAGTAAAACTCACCAGACTGCAGCATTGGCAGTTCAAACGGCTATAATATAAACATAGCAACTGCAAGACCGATCACCAAAGATTGCTTCGACTTTTCCGGCGGCGAATGTTTTTTGGTCATGACTAATCCGAATCCTCCGGGAAAACCTGCCCGATTTCGTCAACCGCCGGTCGCGGCGCCCGGAAATACTTCCGGAAATACATCTGGCGGCGGTCTGCCTTGTGCGACCGCGGGCGACGTGGCCGCGGTCAGCGACTTTGCCAAACGCGTGATCGGCAACGTCGAAAAAGCGATCGTTGGAAAACGCAAACAGCTCGTCCTCTCGCTCGTCGCGTGGCTGTCCGGGGGACACATTTTGCTCGAAGACGTCCCCGGTGTTGCGAAAACGATGCTTGCCCGCGCACTGGCCAAGAGCGTCGGGTGCCATTTTAAACGCGTCCAGTGTACGCCCGACCTGTTACCCAGCGACGTGACGGGGACTTCGATTTTCAATCAGAAGACAAGCGAGTTTGAGTTTCGGCCCGGGCCGGTCTTTACTCAGATATTGCTCGCCGATGAAATCAATCGCGCGACACCACGAACCCAAGCGTCGTTGCTCGAAGCGATGGCCGAGGCCCGCGTCACGGTCGATGGGACGACCCACACCCTCGAACAACCGTTCCTCGTCATCGCGACCCAAAACCCCGTTGACCACGAAGGCACGTTCCCGCTGCCTGAAGCGCAACTGGACCGATTCCTGATGCGGTTCACACTGGGGTATCCGACGATGGAAGAAGAGTTTCGGATGCTATCAATGTTGGAACGAAGCCATCCGCTCGATTCTTTACAGAGCGTCGCACAGGCATCGGAATTGGTCGCCGCGCAGGAAGCGATTCGCACCGTTCAAGTGGATGCACGTATTCGCAATTACTTGTTGCAATTGGTTCACGAAACACGCTCTCACGAAGACCTCGCGCTCGGCGGCAGCCCGCGAGCGACGATCGCGCTGTTTCGATGCGCACAAGCTTTCGCCGCCATTCAGGGTCGTACCTATGTATTGCCTGACGACGTCAAACGGATCGTCGCACCGGTGATGAACCACCGGATCATTGTCCGTCCGGAAAGTCGTTTGAGGAAAATCACCGCAGAGAAAACGATCGCGGACATATTGGCTGAGATCGCCGTCCCGACGATCGAACCCCCTTTGCGGTGAAGGTGCGACCGCGTCTGGCCTTCCGACGAAAGGACTCGAAAACATCCGGCGATCGGCTTTGAATCCAAACGGATTTCGATGGGCGACGTATACTGCGAGGCCACCTTTGCCTTCATCGCCTGAACTTATCGAGCAAAATCAATCGTGATCCCCGCGTCGCAACCGTCGAGTCCAAAGACGTTGGGCGACCGTGTGGCGCGATGGGTGGTGCGACATCGACTCGCAATCGTGGTCGTATGGATCATGGCCGCGGCGATCTCAAAAATCTTTGCACCGAGCTGGAAAGAGATCGCCTACGACGGCGATTTTGATTATCTGCCCGCGACAATGTCGAGTGTTTCAGCGGAACGTCTGCTCGATGAAGCGTTCCCGGTCAGACGATCGCGAAGCCAGATTGTGCTGGTGCTTGCTCGCGATCAACCCGGCGGTGGCGAGGCAAACAAGCTTGACGATGCGGACGAATTGGTGGGACTTGATCTGCTCCGCCGACTCTATCACCGGATGGCCGAGTTGACCTTGGTAAAGGACATCGAGAATGTTCACGCGGACAATTTTAAAAAAATCGGCAAGGATGAATTGTTTGACGTTCGCACGTTCTTGGATGAGTCGATTCGTTTGGATCAACTTTACTTTGACAAGTTGACCCGGGCCGGAAAGGTCGATGCGATACCACCGGAACAATTGCGACTGACGCTGGCGTACTGGGACCGTGGTTTATTGCTCGACCAGCTTGGCGAAGAAGAGTTGGCGGCGTCGGACACGCAGGCCGCGCTCATCTTAAATCCTGACATCGCAGCCAGCGCGAAGCCTTTTTCGCAGCGGGATTTAACGGGTTGGAACACGGTCGTTGATCTTCGCGCATGGTTGGAGGCCGTTATCGGGTCGCAGATGTCTTCGCCGTCGGCGAAGCTCGCGATCCTGCTTTCTGATGCCGAGTTAGCGGCGACAAGCAACATTGATTTCCTCGCCGCCGTTCATGAACTGCGAGACGGTGTCTTGTCGCGGCATCAATCGATCGTTCGTCCTGGTTTGGAATTATTAGCGACGGGATCGGCGGCGATCGGGGGCCAAACGTTGACCGCCGCACGCGACGCGATCCGGTATACCGAACTGCTGACGGTGCTGATGATTTTATTGATCCTCGCGGCGGTTTACCGGGCGCCATTGTTGGTTTTGATTCCAGTCGTCTCCATCGCAATCGCGGTCATGGTGTCCAGCGGATTAGTCGCATGGCTGACGGTCGCGTCAAAATGGGCTGATTCACCGTGGCTCGATTTCAAAATCTTTACGACCAGCCGAATCTTCGTCGTCGTCATTCTGTTCGGGGCAGGGACCGATTTTTGTTTGTTTCTCATTTCCAGGTTGCGGGAAGAACTTGACCAGTGGTCTTGGGACGAAGCATGCCAAAGAAGTTTGTCGGGCGTATCGGGAGCGTTGGTGGGAAGCGCAATGACGACAATCGTGGGACTGGGCATGTTGTGGATCGCGGAATTCGGAAAGTTCGCGTACACCGGTCCGATCGTGGCAATCTGTTTGGCAATCGGACTATTGGTTTGTTTGACCTTCACCCCAGCGATTCTGTCCCTGGTCGGTCCCAAGGCGTTTTGGCCATCAAACGTGTCGGTCATCACGACGCCCGTCGGGGAACGTCTACCGACAAAAACGAACTCGGGACTTTGGGGGTTGATCGCGTTAAAGCTTACCCGATATCCCGTCGCAACTATCGTTGTCGGTTTGGGGTTGCTTTGTCCCCCAGCGATTTTTGGGTATCTGAATGAAGACAACGTGACCTATGACATTAGCAGCCAATTAAACCGATCGGCGGAAAGTCGGCGGGGGTTGCGACTGGTGCAAGAGCATTTCGATATCGGGCGAGTCAATCCACTGACGCTATTGATCGTGTTGCCAAAAGCGATATCGAACGAGCGATTGCGCGACGAGGCAAAATCATTAGCGGAGCAACTTTATAAGATTGATGGAGTCGTTGCGGTCCGATCCGCCGATGATCCACTGGGTGATTTTCCGCCCGACAGAGCGATGAGTTTGCTCAGCGCCGATGCGTGGAAACGCCGCGCGCTGAAGACTCACCGAATCACTCGCAATTACTTTTTCTCCGATGAACTTAGTTTTCAGAATCGCTTAGCAAGGTTGGATGTCGTGATGGAGGGCAATCCATTCGATATCGGTACGGCGAATAAAGTCAAAAAACTCGAAACAAGCTTGGGCGAGATCACCGATGAAGCTTCGTTTTGGAAAGGTTCTAAGGTTCGTTTCGCAGGCACGACGCCTTCAATCATCGACTTGCGGACGGTGACGTTGTCGGACAACCGTCGGATAAAGATCGCGGTCGTCGCGGCTGTTTTTGTCGTGCTCGTGATTGTAATCCGGCGAGTGGTGCTTTGCGGTTATTTGATCGCGACGGTTTTGCTCAGCTTTTACGCCACGCTGGGCCTAAGCATTCTCTTTTTTCGCTTCGCGTACGGAGATGATTACGTCGGCTTGGATTGGAAATTGCCCCTGTTTTTATTTGTGATCCTGGTCGCCGTTGGTCAGGACTACAACGTTTACTTAGTGACGCGCATCATCGAAGAACAATCCGAGCGTAGCGGGTGGTTGTCGGCACTTCGTCGGGCGGTCGCGCGGACAGGCGGCATCATCACAGCCTGTGGCCTTGTGATGTCGGCGACATTCTTCAGCATGACCGCGTCGGCGTGGTTGCCATGGTTGGCCAATTGGATTGGCTTGGGCAGCCAACACGAAACGACATCGCTTCGCGGGATTGTCGAACTCGGGTTCGCGTTAGGCTTGGGTGTCCTGATCGATACTTTTTATGTCCGAACGATTTTGGTGCCATCGTTCGTGGCGCTGACCGATCGATTTACCAACACGCGACGATTGCCAAGCTTTCCCGGTGACGACACGGCAGTTTAATGTTCGAGGCAAGACTCATTCGCCGTAAGTAGCCAGCGGTGCCGTTTAAAGTCGACCACTCGCGTCGATACGTTTTGGTCGGGACACCGCCTGCTTGACTCCGCCATTGTCGATAATGTTCCGCTGCTAACCGCGGCATCGAACTGTAAAAGGTGCCGATAAACGACCCGTTTTGGGCTTTGCTGGCGTTTTGTGCCGGGACCAGCGGAAGTTGCCTGATCATCGATTTGGCCGCGGGAGTCCCGGCGATGGGGCTCGAAAAAAACAATTTCGTTTGGTATTCAGAAAAATCAGCCCCTGGGCGATGCCCGGTTACGTGACCGGGATCGCCGTTTTCATGGCTCAGGCTTTTTTAAGCGGGGCATTGTGCGCCAAGGAATCATTCCGATTTGGTTTGACGGCGAACTTGTCGATTGCGTAGACTTGGACGGTCTTGAAGTCAACGAACGTAGAATTTTGGAGAAAACATGTTGAATCGTAAAAATCTGTTGTCGGCGTTGTCCGTCGTCTTGGTCGCCAGCGTGACCGTGTGGGCGGGCGAAGTGAAGCTGGAAGGCGTCAAGTGCATCGTCGCACCGAAAGCGGCTAACGCGTCGAAGTCGGCGGATTATAAAGACGGCAAGGTTTATTTTTGCTGTGGAAATTGTGCTGGCAAGTTCGCCGAGTCACCCGAGAAATTCACCACCAATGCCAACATGCAACTCGTTGCGACGGGACAATACGCACAAAAAGCTTGCCCGTTCAGCGGCGGTGATTTGAACGCCGAAACGAAGATCAAAGTCGGCGACGCCGAAGTTTCGTTCTGCTGCAACAATTGCAAAGGCAAAGTCGAAGCAGCCGAGCCTGCCGATCAAGTAAAGATGGTTTTCGATGCCAAGCCGTTCGAAAAAGCCGGATTTGCCAAAGTCGAAGGCTAAAGTGTTGTCTTGCCATCGCGGCAATCCTGAGTGACAATTCGCGGGTGCCTTGGATCAGTAAACCAAGACACCCGTTTTCGTTTCTGGTCCGTTGACCTAACCGGTTATCAACGAGCCCCGCGAAAACAGGCCGAGTGGTGGAATGGCAGACACAAAGGATTTAAAATCCTTCGGGGAGAAATCCCTGTGCGGGTTCGATCCCCGCCTCGGCCACTGACGTTGCCATCGTCGCGTTTTGATCGCAATAGACAGCCTTCCGGTGATGGACCGGAAGTCTTGGCTGGTGCCCACTTTCCACTCGGTTTGTACGTCACGGTCCTGGGCGCTCGGCCGCGAGTAGACTTGTCTCGTCCACAGTGATCTAGCCATCCATTCGCAACTCGTTTTTTGAGATGCTTTCGCACGGTGGGAATTGGCAATTGAGCGACTTCACTAATCCCTTCGACCTTTGAAAATATGTTTCCTTCCTTTTTATGCCAAGCGATGTGCGCCATGGCGGCAAGCGTATGAGCCGCTTGCCCAACTTGTGTAATCGCGTTCTGGTTAAGCCGAAGGTGATCACGGTACTTCTTTGATTCGGGGTCAACGCGTCAGTGGAATATCGCATCCTGATTGTTCAACATCGATTCGTTCTGCAAGGTAAGAACCGGACACACGAGCCATTGTAGGATATGAAGATCTCAGGCCGACATTATCTCGAGAGTTCAATGATAACGGCTTCTGGCTGGTACATGCACCGCCGCCCGATCCGCACGACGGGTATCAGCCGCTCTCGCTGTGATCGCTCTATCGTGGGGACAGCACGCCCAGCACACGCAATAGGACATTGTGATCGACTAGGCGGGGAGACGCAGCAAGCCGACCCGCGACGGCATCGGCAATTAATGCTAGGTCCGCAGGGGAGATGATCATGGCTTCACCTCGTGATTTTCCGGGGCCGATCGTTGCTATTCGGCTTTTTCACGACGATAGCGGGTTAATGCTCGTTCAATCGCGAGTGACGCTCGGATCTCTCAGAGACGTTTGGCAATGGTTCGCCAAATCTCAGGTTCATTCCGT
>Ga0105045_10004386_pt1 | contig 12251 bp, 6 predicted proteins | sample MAT02_FD_78089 | JGI IMG/M metagenome (GOLD analysis project Ga0105045, IMG submission 78089) | Freshwater microbial communities from Lake Fryxell liftoff mats and glacier meltwater in Antarctica - MAT-02 (megahit assembly) | ecosystem: Environmental > Aquatic > Freshwater > Ice > Liftoff... | reverse complement strand
GAAGTGATTTGGGGAATCATCAAGGGCATCGGAAAAGCGTTCGTAAGAGTTCGGGTCGATCGAATTATCGCGACGGTAGCAGTCATAGCGGATCCGATATACGTCGTCGCGAGTCTGGCGGCTTCGGGCTTCGGTGCAATAGAAATGGTTTGTGTTCATCATGCGTCTCCTTGCACTATGGAGCGCGTGAGAGTGTGCGAATCCGCCAACTATTTATTAAATTTAAAACCGGAAATCAGCAAGCGAGTGGATTGGGAGGCAAATTCAAGGGCTTCTTTGCGTGAAGTCAGACCGGCCTGCTGGCGGGTAGCGAGTTCGGCAATGCCGTGGATATTGGCCCAAAGCAAACGGGAGGCAGCTTGTGCGTCCACCTTGGGGAAGGAGCAGGCCTTGACGAGGGCTGTGAGGGAAGCGAGAGGTCGATCCAGAAGAGCTGCAGAATCAGGCTGGAGCGAAAGGAGGAGCCGGAATTCATCGGGACGGTCCAAGGCAAAGCGGAGATAGGCCAGTGTTCCAAATTCAAGGCACTCTGAACTGCTATGACCTTTTAGAGAAAAATATGTAATTCGATCAGCGATTCGACCAAAACTGGCAGAAACAAGTTCGACCACAATCTGTTCTTTATTGCGGAAATGGCGATATGGGGCGGTGTGAGAGACACCTGAGAGGCGAGCGACTTCACGCAGCGTAAAGCTTTGTATCCCATTGCTCTTGATCAATCCAAGGGAAGTTTGGAGCAAGGTCTCCCTAAGATTGCCGTGGTGGTAGGGTTTTGCGGCGGGCATGTGAAGTGTTTTCACTTTATCTTAATAAATGCCGCTAATTGTTCAGCGAAGTACAAAATAATCCTTCTATACTGGCTGGGGCAGATTCAGTTGCTGATTCAAGAAGCGCGTGGAGCACCCGATATGAGGTTGCAAGATTGGAAATGAACGCAAAGTGCATTCGATGGTTTGCCGGGCTGCTACTCTGCGCAGCGTTGCCGCTTTGTGGCCAAAGTGGGGAAGGCTGGCGTTATTGGACAATCAGCGACGGAATGCTGGAATCCTTTAGCCGCTACTTGAGCCGCAGCAGGAATGGTGAGATCTGGTCGCGCCACGGGATGGTGGGGAAGCTAAGCGTTCTCGACGGGGAGAAGGTAAGTTTGATCGCCGACCCTGTGATGAGTACACATGCCTGGCAAAACTGGAGATGCCGGGTTTGGCCCGATGGCAATGGAGGGGCCTGGAGCCTTGTCAATCAAAAGATATGGCGCCTTTCCGGGGGCACCTGGAAGGTGGAAGCTGCCGAAAGAGAAGGAAGGGAAAGGCTGGATGTAGCCCCTCTCGAAGACGGAAGATTGTTGGTATTGAGCCCGGATCGAATTGAAACCTACGATCCAGCTTCAAAGCGGTGGGAACTCAGAAGAAAGGCGAGTGAATCCGGGATTGGGAGTTACCGGGAACTGATCCCTGGTTTCGGTGGGGAAGTCTGGATCGCCGGAGAGGCGGGAGTGGGGAGACTCTCGCGTAAGGGTGAGTGGGAAGCGCGAAGTAGCCAGAAATTGGGAATGGACCGGTTGGATCATCTGGAACCAGGCATGGACGGAGAGTTAGTATTTTCAGGATCAATCGATGGGCGGCGCGGAGTGGTGCAGTGGAACGCAACAGGGCTGAAGCTGGTCGCTCGAGATTTGGCACCAGGCAGTTTCGGCTGGCTCGGGTCAGAGGGGGCAGTGTGGATACTGGATGGGCGTGATCTTTACCGCCTGGCTGGCCAGGAAAAAGAACTGGTGCCAAGACGCGGGCGCTTATCCAGCGAGATCCTCTCAGTGGTTACCGAGCCCGATGGGGGCTTCTGGCTTGGCACTGTGGATGGACTGATTCACCGCAAGCCGAACCTTTGGTCGACGCCAGTGGAAGTGGCGGATTTGAATCTGCCAGTGCATGACATCGTGGAAGACAAGATGGGGCGGCTGTGGTTTGCGGCAACAAATACCCTTGTGCTCCTGGATGGCAAAAACTGGGTGAAGTATCGACTGCCGGCAGGACTTCCGACCCATAACTTAATGACCCGCGCTTTGCTCCCAATGCCTGATGGCAGGATTCTGGTAAAGGTACAACCGGCAGATCGAAGCGATGCGGTATTGGTCTTTGACCCGTTGAGCGCCAAATTCACGACACTCGAAAGGCCTGAGGATCAGCCAATCCGATTCTTCAAAATCAGGCAGGATGGATCTGCGGTGGTGAATACGGGGCCTGGGTTTCGAATCGAAAGGTTTGATGGCAAAAACTTTCAACTCATAGCTGATTTGACAGCAGATTGGCATGGTGGAGTACTCAAGGATTTGATGGAAATGGAGGACGGGAAATTCTGGCTGGCAGGAGCGGTTGGAGGAGGAATTCTGGAAGGCGGCAAATTCCGAAAAGTCACGCCGGAAAAGGATTGGAGTAACGATGGATTCTTTGCGTTGTGGATGGAAAAAGATGGAGCTGCATTGGTCGGTGGAAGACGAAGTTTGATGGAGTGGCGGGAGGGCCGATTGAGAGGGATTCGAGTGGGGCTGGACCGGGTTCGAAGTGTGATGAGAGACCGCGCGGGATGTGTGTGGATGGCAACGGCATCGGGGGTTTTCCGGCTGACAAAGGAACAACTGATTCGAAATGGGGATGAAGATGGATTGCCGTCCGGAATGGCTCACAAAGTATTTGAAGACAGCCAAGGCAGAATTTGGGCTGGGACAACTCAGGGGCTCAGCCTCTATGGAAAGAACAGGGACAAGGATCCACCACATACGAGGTTGAGCCTATCGAGAAACTCCAAACAGGCATCGGCTAGCGGGTTCATTCGCATCGCACTGGGGGGCATTGACCGCTGGAAGCAAACAGACGAAAAGCAGCTACTATTTTCCTGGCGGATGGATGGCGGCGAATGGACCGAGTTTGCAGAGTCGGATGAAGCCCAATTTGAAGGATTGGCAGCGGGGCGGCGCAAGTTGGAAGTGAAGAGCATGGATCGCAATGGCAACATCGAGCAGCAAGCTGCGGAGTATTGGTTCGAGGTGCCGCTGCCCTGGTACCGGGAAAACGGTTTTCTGGCGCTGGCTTCAGCAATGGTCCTCGCACTGGGCGCACTATTGCTGATGGCGATTCGTAGTTATCGAACGCGGGGGAAGATGGTTGTCGAGTTGAGGAACGCCCGCGAGGGCGCCGAGGCTGCCAGCAGGCAGAAGAGTATTTTTCTTGCCAACATGAGTCACGAGATACGTACGCCAATGAATGCCATTCTGGGCATGAATCAGTTGGCGCTTGAAACACCCGCAGGCGCCGAACAGCAGGACTATCTGAAGATGGCTTCGCAGTCGGCGGCAGAATTGCTGAACCTGTTGAACGACATCCTGGACTTGTCGAAGGTGGAAGCAGGCAAGCTGGATCTGGTGGAGAAGGATTTTGACCTGTCAGCGTGTGTGGCCGCAGTGGTGGCAACGCTGGGACTTAGAGCGAGAGAAAAGGGATTGAAGCTGGAGTGGCAACTGGATGAAGCGATACCGCAATATGTAGTGGGCGACGAACATCGCTTGCGTCAGGTTCTGTTCAATCTGGTTGGTAACGGATTGAAGTTTACAGAGCAAGGTGCAGTCAACATCGAGGTAAGAAAATCAGGTGACGAGTTGCAGTGGGCGATTCGGGATAGTGGCAGCGGGATCCCGGTCGGCCAGCAAATGAAAGTGTTTGCGCCATTCGTTCAGGCAGACGGAACAGCCACACGCAAACATGGAGGTACAGGCCTGGGGCTGGCGATCAGCCTTGAACTGGTAAAAAAGATGGGCGGAAAGATCTGGGTGGAAAGCCCGTGGAAACGGCCAGGGTCCGATGTCATGGTTGAGGGGAGCACCTTTCATTTCACACTCCCTCTCAATGCCGGTCAGGCAGCCGAAAAGCTTATTGAGGAAGTGGCTGCAGCGCAAGAGCCTTTGCGAGTTTTGGTGGCTGAAGACAATGCGGTCAATCAGAAGCTGATTGCCAAACTATTGAGTCGCGATGGCCACTCTGTAACCATAGTTTCCAATGGACTTGAAGCCATTGAGGCACTCGGGCAGTTGGAAGTGGACTTGGTACTGATGGACGTGCAAATGCCAGTAATGGATGGGCTTGAAGCCACCAGACAGATACGGCAGCAGGAAGCTGGCCGAAGCCGTCACCAGCGCATTGTCGCGATTACGGCAAATGCGTTCGACGGCGACCGCGAGAAATGCATGGCAGCGGGGATGGACGACTATCTCACCAAACCGATTCAAAGTTCGGAGTTGAGACGGATTCTCAAATACACTGGAATGCATGTCGACTGAAACACAGATCCAAGGAATCGATTTGCGCGGGCGTAACGCAGTAGTGATTGGCGGGACATCGGGAATCGGAAAGACGCTGGCCCTCGGTATGGCTCGAGCGGGAGCGAATGTTGTACCCACAGGACGGCGCGAGGCAAACATTGCCGAAGTATGTGCCGAGATTACGGCGATGGGCCGCAAGACGCTGAACAAAACTTGTGACGCAAGTTCGAGAGAAAGCCTCGATGCACTGCGCGATGCGGTAGTCGCCGAATTGGGCGGAGTCGATATTCTTTTGAATGCGGCCGGGCAAACTTTTCGCAAGCCGACCATTGATGTCGAAGAGGCAGAATGGAACCGGGTGATGGATATAAACGTAACCGGCATTCTGCGGGCTTGCCAGAGCTTTTATGGTCCGCTTAAGGCAAGTGGCAAGGGGCGGATTGTAAACATCGCGAGCCTTAGCTCCTTTGTTGGCTTAGCACAGGTGACTGCATACTGTGCGTCGAAAGCGGCGGTGTTGAGCCTCACCCGCTCACTTGCGATTGAATGGGCACTAGATGGCATCAATGTGAACTGCATTGCCCCTGGCGTATTTCCTACGGAACTAAATTCCGCTTTGCTTAACGGCACCGAGCGCGGTCGTGAGTTCATCATCCGAACGCCAATGAAGAGGTTCGGTAAGACAGAAGAACTCGTTGGTGCTTGCGTGCTGCTGGCCAGCGATGCGGCAAGTTATATCACCGGCCAGAGCATCGCCGTAGATGGCGGTTTCCTGGCCTCGGGCGTCAACTCGATTTAGGAGTTAGAATTCGAAGCGGCCGACGATGGATTACGCTCTTGCGAGGACTTGGTCTAGAAGTAAAGCTTCAAGGCTGCCTGCATGATTCGTGAATCCCGCGCACTTGTAATGCGACCGAAGTTTACATTTTGCACGGCTGCAACTGGGTTCAAGAAGTTTGGCTTGTTGAGCGCGTTGAATACTTCCCAACGGAACTCGAGACGCCTTCTTTCGGTGAAGGAGAAGGCCTTGAAGGCACCAAGGTCGAAGTTGATGAGGCCCGGCCCGTAGAGGATGTTTCTGCTGGAGGTTCCAAAGGTGCCTAGAGCGGGCAGTGCGAAGGCAGAAGTTTCGAAATAGCGTGGAATCATTTCGCCGCGAGCACGGCCTCCGTAGACGTCTGGAGTCTTCAAGGTGTCCGCCCGGTCACGTCCAATGCCTGCGAGACTGCGGTCTACGCCGGCACCGACACTGAAGGGCAGACCGGTCTGGAGGGTAGAGATGCCGTTGAGTTGCCAGCCGCCAAGTACGTACTTCTTGAAGCCTTTGGCACCACGCCCAAAGGGAAGATCCCAAAGCACGCTGTTTACAACTCGATGCCGGACATCGAAGTCGCTGGGGCCTTTGTCGAGGTTTTGCCGAAAGGGGTTTGTGGCCTGGTTGCCGGTGCCGGAATTACCATCGTTTGAAGCGAGATCGAGACTCTTGGCCCAAACATAGCTTCCGAGAATTGAGAATCCACCACTGAGGCGCCGGTTCCAACTCACCTGGAGAGAATGATAAGTGGAGTTTGCCGTTGACTGCGTGGACCGGATTTCGCCGAAGCCAGGATAGATACGTCGTGCATCGACGTTTCCTGTGGTGGACTGGCCGGCGGCAAAAATGGCTGGATTGATGTTTTGGCCGACCATGAATTTAGTCCCCTTGCTGCCAATGTAGGCAACTGTCAGTACGGTCTTCCAAAGTACTTCGCGCTGGACGTTGAGGTTCCATTGCTGCATGTAGCCGCTGGTGAAGTCTGGGTCGACAGAATTATGTACGACAGGAGCGATAAATGCACGCCTTGCCCTGTCATCCGCAGTTACTGGTGGTGTGTAATTTCTGAGAGTCTGCAATTGTCCCGGATTCGCGGCATAGGGGTCGCTGAGTTGAACCGTAAAGGTTCGCAAACCAAAAGAGAAAGGCTGGTTGATCGAGTTGGTATTCAGGCCCACGAGGCGTAAAGTATCCCAGAAGATTCCGTAGCCGCCCCGGATACTGGTTTTGCCGTTGCCGAAGGGGTCCCAGGCAAAGCCGAAGCGCGGTGCGGGCTTGTTCCAATCATTATTGACAATGCCGTTGGGAATTCCGTTGTCGCCAGGGAAGAGAGCGCCAATCGGTGCCCGCGGATAAACAGTGGATTGCTGTCCGGCACGAAAGGCACCGAGTTCCTGGTTCTTCTCTTTCACCATCAGGAAAGGCTCCCAGCGCAGACCCAGATTCAGGGTCAGACGGCGAGTGACACGCCAGTCATCCTGAAAATAGAGGAAGGGCGTCCACTTGAACTGGTTGGCCCGGATCGGCGAATTCTGATAGACATCGTTAGCTGCGCCGAGGAAGAAGTCTGCATAGCCGTAGCCCTGGTTTCCGCTTCGCTGCCCGTTGACGCTGAACTGTGTATCTTTCTGGAAGAACTCGCGGCCATTGCGACGTACTTTGGAAATCTCACCGCCAAAGGTCATGGTGTGGTTGCCCTTTGAGTAGGTCAAATTGTCGATGAACTGATAGTTCATCATGTAACTCTGAAAGTTTGTATCTACGCGCACATTGAGACCGTTGCTGATACCGATAGCCCAGTCTGTCGGAACTCCCGGGGGGGAAAGGCTAATGCAGCTTCTGCAGCCGAGTGCAGCCCAGTCCAGTGCGGGAGCGGTGGGCAGTGGTGCGCGCACGAAAGTATTTCTTGCAACCGTGAGGGTGGCACTATTTACGAGGTTGGGTGAAAAGACGGTGCTGTGATTCAAGGTGGAATTGTAGGTGACCCAATTGTTTTGAGAATTGAAGAGCAGCAGGCCTGCATTCTGATTGCGGCTGAAATCGTCGAAGAACATGCGGAAGTTGGTGCGCTGTTTTTCGCTGAAGTTATGATCCAGCTTGATCGTGATCTGGTCTTCCTCCGTTGGGAGCGAAACGTTATAGGCAAAAATGTTTCCAGCGCGATTGGGAAGCGGCATAAAGACTGAAGCAAATCTGGTGGCAACCGGATCCAGGCGAGAGGAGGGGATGACATTATTTGGGAAGGGAATGCCCTGTGGATTCTGGGCGTTTACGGTTTCTGGAGGAGCAACCGAGACTCGTGTTCCGCGAAGAGAACTCTGGCTGAAATCGCCGGCCCGCTCGAGAGCTGTTGGTACGATGATCGAACTTGAAGTTGCACCTAAGCGCTGACGAGTGCCTTCGTAAGCTACGAAAAAGAAACTCTTATCCTTACCGTTGTACTTTGGCAGGCGAATGGGGCCGCCGATGGTGCCGCCAAATTGATTGCGGCGCAGAGGATCTACACCAGCGGCGAAAAAGTTGCGGGTATTCAACTTGTCGTTGCGCAGAAAGTTGAACAGAACTCCATGAAGCTCGTTCGTACCTGACTTTGTCACCATATTGATCACTGCACCGGCATTGCGGCCATTGACTGCGTTGTAGCCATTCTGCAGAATGGAAAACTCCTGAAGTGTATCTGGATTGGGGAAGGCGGCTGGCAGGTTGTTGTACATGTCCATGTTCAATCCCCCATCGAGCGTGTAGGCGCTGCTGTTTGGTCGTGCTCCATTGACGCTGAAGACAATGTTGGTATTGAGAGCAATACCGGATGCGGCAGAACCGGAGCCCATTTGAATCGATCCAGGCAGGAGCGCCTGGAGTTGAAGGGCGTTACGACCGTTCAATGGGAGCTCCACCATTCGGCCTGAATCGACTACCTCTTTCATAGTTCCGCTAAAGGTATCGACGGTAGTTGTGGTGGCAGAGACATCCAGCACCTGTTGAACCTCACCCACCTGCATGGAAAAGTCCTGGCGGGCGCGTTGATTGACTTCAATCAGTAAATTCCTGGTTTGAGCCTTTTTAAAGCCTTTTGCCTCTACTTGCAGGGTGTAAGTGCCGGGCCGGATGCTAGGGAAAATGTAGTCTCCCCGATCATTGGCGTCAGTGGCTTCCCTTGCGCCGGTAGCTTCCATTGTTGCTATCACTTTAGCTCCGGGGAGTGAGCCACCGGAGGCGTCTGTAATCGTTCCAAAAATGGTTGCAGTGGAGCTTTGAGCAAAAGCTCCGACGGAGAGGCAGACGAATCCACAGACGAAAAAACAGGCTTTCAACATAGAAAATTAATATCACAAATTCATGAAGCGCGAAGCAGTCAGTTCGGACAGCAGAATCGTTGCGGCATCTATCATAGAGATATGGAGCACTACGCGAGTTGAGGCTTGGGATTGATTTTGGAACCACCCGGATTGTTGTGTCCTGGGTGGACCGGGGGAATTATCCGCTGGTGTCGTTCGATTGCCCGGACGGGGCAAGCCGTGATTGGTTTCCGGCGCTGGCAGCCTTCCATGTGGAATGCACGGGAGACCGCGTTTACGGCTGGGATGCCTGGACGAAGCAGGCTGAGCCTGGATGGGCTTCTGTTCGCAGTCTGAAGCGGCTCCTGAGTGAAATAGGTCCGGCTACGCCGATTAGCGTGGGGCCCCATCGCTTTCCTGCGTTGGACCTTTACCGGGAACTGGCGATGTCTTTGCGCAAAGCAATGGTTGAAGGATCGAACCTGACCATAGCTGCCGATGAGCCGCTGGAGGTGATCCTCGGTGTACCTGCGCACGCCAATTCAAATCAGCGCTTTCTGACGGCTGAGGCCTTTCGTCTGGCCGGGTTTCAGGTGCTGGCAATGCTGAATGAGCCATCGGCAGCGGCCATTGAATTCGGCCATCGTAACAAGATGACGAAAGACCGGATCCTGGTTTATGACCTTGGTGGTGGCACCTTCGATGCATCGATTGTCACTCTGACCGAGAGCGAGCGAAGTGTCATGGCCAGCGAAGGCATAGCGACTCTTGGGGGAGACGAGTTTGACCTGGTTCTGGCAGAGATGGCGCTTGAAGCAATGAATCTCGACGCAAGCGAAATGAGCCAGCAGGAGTGGTTTCTTCTGGTTGAGGCTTGCCGTGAAAAGAAGGAGGCACTGCATCCCAACACCCGCAAGATTGAGATCGAACTGGAGGGAATCCGGGAAGCGGGGGGCAAGGTGACCCTGGCAGTGGCCGATTTCTACGAGCGGGCCTGGCCGCTTGTGGCAGAAACACTGCATGCAACGACAGACCTGTTGAGTTTATGGGGCGGTATTGAAGCCATCGAAGCCATCTACGTAACCGGTGGCGGCAGCGAGCTGCCGCTGGTGGCCCGGCAGTTGAAAGAGCAGTATGGGCGCAAGGTGAAGCGCAGCGCTTACATGCGCGCGGCTACCGCAATCGGCTTGGCAATTCATGCCGATCAAGAATCGGGCTATACGCTGAAAGAACGGTTTCACCAGTATTTTGGAGTCTGGCGGGAAGCCGATCAAGGGCGAAGAATCGTCTTTGATCCGATCTTTGCCAAAGGTACGGAATTGCCGGCAGCAAAAAAGCCGCCGCTGTTGGTGGAACGTCATTACAGGCCTGTGCACAATGTTGGACACTTCCGGTTTCTGGAATCCACTCGAATCGCCGACGATCACCAACCGGCTGGTGAGATTTCCTATTGGGATGAAATTCTGTTCCCATTTGATCCGGCACTCGAGCATCGTAGCGACCTGGCAAATATAACCGTTGGACACAATGACCGGGCCCATCATAGCGAGATTGTCGAAAGCTATCGCTGCGATGCCAATGGCCAAGTGAGTGTAGAGATTGCGAATCGAGCAACGGGCTACTCAAAAATCTACCCGCTGGCAAGATGGGGCCATAAGAATGAATCAGTAGCGGCTGAGTCGACTACAAAAAAGCGTAAGGCACGGAAGGCGGCGAAAGCTTGAATTGGTTATTGATTCTGACCCCAGTGGTCGTATATCTGCACTTGACTCACTATGAGAATCAGACTGCGATCTTTGTGCTGGCATGTGTTGCCATTTTGCCCCTGGCTGGATGGCTTGGGCATGCAACTGAGCACTTGGCGGCAAAGACGAATGAGAGTGTGGGTGGGCTGTTAAACGCCACCTTCGGGAATGCAGCTGAATTGATTATTGCGATTAGCGCCATGCGGGCCGGCTTGTTTGATGTCGTCAAGGCGTCGCTAACCGGTTCCATCATCGGCAATCTTCTCCTTGTATTGGGGGCGTCGATTCTGGCTGGGGGCTTGAAGTACAAAGAACAGCGGTTCAGTGCCCAAGCGGCTCGAGCGCAAACGACGCTGTTGACCATCGCCGCAATCTCATTGATTCTCCCGGCGGCTTTCCATTATCTGTCTGGAGGGATGCAGGGGCAGGCTGACCTGGAACGGGATCTGAGCCTGGAGTTCTCAATCCTATTGCTGGTGATTTACGGCTTGAGCTTGCTGTTCTCGCTCAAGACGCACAAGCACTATTTTGCAACCGGTAATGACGGGGAGGCTCATGGCGCGAGCTGGAGCATGGGCAAGAGTATTGGTATTCTTGCGGCGGCGACAACAGCGATCGCCATAGTGAGTGAAATTCTGGTTCACAACGTGGAAAGTGCAGCGGCGAGTTTTGGAATGTCGAGCGTCTTTGTCGGTGTGATCGTCGTGGCGATTGTAGGCAATGCTGCAGAGCACTCAACAGCGATTCTGGTGGCGCGCAAGAACCGCATGGATTTGAGCCTTTCAATTGCGATTGGTTCCAGCTTACAAATTGCGATTTTCGTTGGGCCGCTGCTGGTAGTTTTGAGTCACTTTATGGGGCCGAAGCCAATGGATCTTGTGTTCACGATGGCGGAGGTACTGGCAGTGGTCATCAGCGTATTTATTACTGGGCAGGTTGCCGATGACGGTGTAAGCCACTGGATGGAAGGCGTACAACTATTGGCTGTCTACGTGATGCTTGGGATCATATTTTTCTTCTTGCCCGCCGGATTGACCCAACACTAAATGAGAGATGGTCAGGGCTTGATCTGATTCAGGAGACGGCGAGCGGCTGGTTGGTCGGGATCATACTTAAGGGCCTGCTCAATTTCAGCAGCGGCAGCGGCGCGGTTGCCCTGACGGAAGAGAGCCTGAGCGAGGTTCATTCTCACGCCTGTTTGCGCCGGATTCGCCTTCAGGGCCTGGCGCCAAAGTAGAATCGCTTCGTTCGTGCTTCCCGCCTTTACGAGAATGACGGCAAGGTTGGTGCAGGCGGTGGGGTGGGCCGGTTCGAGTTTGAGGATCGATTCATAGAGCGGGCGGGCGAGGTCTTCCCTACCCTGGCGATCGTAAATTTGCGCCAGTTGCGAGAGTACCTGAATATCGCGCGGGTTGGCCTTGGACGCGGCTTCGAGCAGCGGTTTGGCTTCGTTTGATTTGCCGGTAACGGCATAGGCAAGGCCGAGATCGCGGGGATTGGCTTCGTTTGACCAAAAGCTGACAAGGGCGCTGCCGGTGGAGGGTTTGGCTTCGTTTGACCGGCGGGGGATCGAATGGTTTGTGTACGAGGAATGGTCGACCCCGCGTCCGGCGGCCTTCGGCATATGGCACTGGATGCAATCACCCTTGGGTTCTATTCTGCAAGGTTTGTCCTGGTGGCAAGACTCGCATTTCGCATTGAAATGGGTTGAAGCATTGACGGGTTCGGAGTGAGGGTCGTGGCAGGTGGTGCAGGAGAGCTTCTCGCCAGAGGCAATCTTACAGCGGCTGAGGGCAAGATTTTCGTAATGGCTGGTGACACCGATGGTGGAACTAACCTCGGCCTGCCCACCGAGAAAGATGGCTGAGAAGTCAGAGAGCCGTTTGCCAGGCTGGTATGTGTCGCCAGAGGGGCGGAACTTAGCGACGCGGGCTGAGCCGGTAAGGTGGCATTGGGCACAGACACTGTCGCGCTCATGGGCGGGGAGTTTCTTCGGGTTTAGTGCAGCCACTTTGCCGGCTGTCGCTATGTGTTGGGCAGAGAGCCCATGGCAGCGCTCACAAGAGATTCCTGGTTCAAGCGCAAGCGTCGCAGGGTTGAAGCTG
>Ga0105045_10004385_pt1 | contig 12251 bp, 5 predicted proteins | sample MAT02_FD_78089 | JGI IMG/M metagenome (GOLD analysis project Ga0105045, IMG submission 78089) | Freshwater microbial communities from Lake Fryxell liftoff mats and glacier meltwater in Antarctica - MAT-02 (megahit assembly) | ecosystem: Environmental > Aquatic > Freshwater > Ice > Liftoff... | reverse complement strand
GCCGCTGGCGTCGCACTCCCGCGAAGTTCGTCTTCGATTGGCGTTGACCGAATTGGGGCCGACGTTCATCAAACTGGGGCAAGTGCTCGCGTCGCGTCCCGATGTCGTGGGGCTCGCGATCGCCGAAGAGCTGAAGCTTCTGCACAGCACGGTGCCGGCACTGGATGCATCGATCATTCGACAAACCTTGAAAGAAGAGCTGGGTGAACGATTCGAAATGGACATCGTCGAGTTTGACGACACCCCGCTTGCGACGGCGTCGATCGGACAGGTCCATCGCGGTCGCCTAGCCGATGGAACGGAGGTCGCGATCAAGGTCCAGCGTCCCGGCATCGAGGATGTCATGCGACGAGATCTCGATGTGCTCAGCGGCCTGGCACAATTGGCCGAACGGGTCGATGGTCTGCGAGCATTTTCGCCCCAGGCGATGGTTCAGCAACTGACGCCAGTGCTTCGGCGTGAACTCGATTTCAGCCGCGAGATGCAAAACCTACATCTGTTTTCCGACCTGCTCCGCGGGTGCGAAAATATCGTCATCCCCGTGCCGATCGATTCGCTCTGTACACGCCGCGTCTTGGTGATGACGCGATTGCATGGCGAAGATTTTTCGCGTTGCAAACCCGCGAAAAAGTTTTCGCCCGAACTGCGGAACCGCATGGCAAAGACGATCACGCAGACTTATATGCAGATGATTTTCCGGGATGGGATTTTTCATGCGGACCCGCATCCCGGAAATTTGATCGCGACCGAGGACGGGATCGTTGGCATTCTCGACTTCGGCATGATCGGGCGCATTGATGCGCGGTTGCGTGAGCATATCGAAGAGATGTTGTTTGCGATCAAGAATGCGGACGGCATGAGGCTGACGCAATTGATCCGTCGTGCCGGTGATGCACCCTACTCGCTCGATGATGCCGCGCTCTCGATCGATGTGTCTGAATTCATTTCAACGTACGGACGCCAAAGCGTGGGGCGGTTTAATCTCACTGGCGCGCTGAACGACCTCGGCGACTTGTTGCATCGTCATTCGATCAAGCTGCCCAGCCAGTCGGCGATGTTGATGAAAATGCTGATTTCGCTTGAGGGAAGTTTGTCGACGTTGGAGGCTGATTTTGATGCACTCGAAATCATGGCGACCTTCTTGCGCCGCTCTGCGCTGAAACGGATCAACCCGCGTCGTCGGATCAGCCAGATGCGTCACATGGTTTCCGAAGGTGAATATCTGATGCAGATCCTACCTGATCAAATCGTCGGGCTGCTCGAGCAAACACGGCGTGGTGAAATTCAGGTCCAACTGGACCATCGCAAAATCGGCTCAACGGTCAATCGATTGGTCGTCGGCTTGATCGCGAGTGCTTTGTTTTTGGGGTCATCGTTGTTACTGGCGATGAAGGTTCCGCCGGTGATGTTTCCCGAAAAGACCCTTTTCGGCGTTGAACAGATCAGTATCTTGGGAACGATGGGCGTCGTGCTGAGCGGCATGATGATGATGCGACTCTATCTCGCCATCAACGCCAGTGGTCACCTGTCGCGAGACAGTGAAGGCGACCGGTAAGGCATCTACCCTCCACGCATCACGTCTTCGATCGCGTCCTTCGTGGTCTGCGTCAGTAATGTGATCTCGTCGACGTCGATCGATAGTGGCGGCATGAGGATGACGACATCGCCCAGCGGACGCAACCAAACGCCTCGCCGCGTTGCTACGTCGCAAATCTTTTTGCCAATCAAGCGGTTTGACGAAAAAGGTTTTTTGGATGTCTGGTCCGCAACCATCTCGATGCCGACCATCATCCCCAATTGCCGAATATCGCCCACGTTCGGATGGTCTTTTACACATGCCAGTTCGTCACGAAGTTGTTCTGTCTTTGGACTTAAATTCTCCAGGACATTCTCCTCGGCAAACACATCCAACGACGCGATCGCGGCCGCGGCGGCGAGCGGATTGCCACTGTAGGTGTGGCCATGAAAAAATTGTCGATTGGAATCGATCGCGCCCGAGAACGATTCGAAGATTTCATCCGATGCGATCGTTGCAGCCATCGGCAGGTAACCGCCGGTCAGCCCTTTGCCCAGGCACATGATGTCGGGCACGACTGCTTCGTGCTCGCATGCGAACATCTTGCCGGTGCGTCCAAACCCGGTCGCGATTTCGTCCGCGATCATCAAAACGTCATAACGGTCACAGCATTCACGCAATCGCAGCAGAAGGCCGGGCGGATGCATCACAAGCCCCGCGGCTCCCTGGACCAGCGGTTCGATGACCAGCGCGATCAAGTCATCACGATGCTCGCGAATGATTGATTCAAATTGTGCCGCGTAGTGCTCGGCCGCGTCATCCGGCGTTACGCCATGGGGCATTCGGTAAGTATCCGGACATGGCCCCCGCAGCGGTTGAAACAGCAGCGGATCAAACATCCGGTGAAAGTGTGCGATGTCTCCGAGCGATACCGTTCCGATCGTGTCTCCGTGATAGGCCGATCCGAGGGCTAGATACTTGGTCCGTTTCGCGGACGCGCCGGAGTCTCGTTGCCGAAAATACTGCAACGCCATCTTGAGGGCGACCTCGACCGCTGACGCCCCGTCACTGCTGAAAAATACATGGTTCAAGTCGCCCGGTGCGAGCTCCGCAAGGCGTTGCGCCAGCCTTGCCGTCGTCGTGCAGCCCATGCCGATGTTGGTGACGTGAGCGACGCGATCGAGTTGCTCGCGGATCGCGCGGTCGATTGCGGGGTGCCGATGGCCATGGATGTTGCACCAAAGACTGCTGACCCCGTCGAGCCAGCCGTTCCCATCGGCGTCGTATAACCAACACCCCTCAGCCCGCTCGATCAAGTGCGGTGCGTACTCGGACATTTGGGTGAATCCATGCCAATGATGGGTCGCATCGGCGTGGCGGAGCAGGCTGTTCATGGGCAAGATTGTACGGGGAAGACCATCTTCATTTAACGCCCAATCCAAAAGATGCGTTTCGCCATCGCGACGTTGTTTGGTAACTTATACGGACGTTCATGGGGAACGTGACCATTCGAACAACGGCGTGGACCGACAAGGCGTAACGTGGCACGAGAAGCGATCTATCAATCCTCCGATCCCGAACCGCTGGATCGCGACGGCAACGCGAGGGCGAATCAGGGCGACGGCGATGCGAGCCCGAAACCGGTCGTCGAACAAGACACACGGCTTCGTCCACGACGCATGGCCGAAATGGTCGGCCAGAAAGACGTGATCGAACGGTTGCAAATCGCGATCGATGCGGCCCAAAAACGAGGCCAACCACTCGGACACATTCTCTTTGATGGTCCACCGGGGCTTGGTAAAACCACGTTCGCAACCGTGATTCCCGAGGAGATGGGCACGACCGTCCAGCTCGCCAACGGTGCGGGCCTGCGTGCGCCCAAAGACTTGATCCCCTACCTGACCAATCTCGAAGAAGGCTCAGTTCTCTTCATCGACGAAATTCACCGCTTGCCAAAGAGCGTCGAGGAATACCTCTATACCGCGATGGAGGATTTTCGGATCGACATCGTTCTTGGAGAAGGCATTAGCGCACGGACGTTGAACCTTGCTTTGAGACCATTCACGCTGATCGGCGCGACGACGCGGGCTGGGATGTTGAGCGCGCCGCTGAGGGATCGTTTTCAAATTCGCGAGCATCTCGGTTGGTACGATCGCGACGAGCTCTGCGAGATCGTTCGTCGCAACGCGATCAAACTGCATGTCGCGATCGATGACCCATCGGCGATCGAGATCGCTCATCGGAGCCGCAGCACACCCCGGTTGGCAAACAATCGGCTGCTGTGGGTCCGCGATTACGCGCAAAGCCGCGCCGGTGGCACGATTGATCAACGAACCGCGCTGGCGGCATTAACGATGATGGGCATCGACAACTTGGGACTCGACAAACAAGACCGAGCCTATCTCGATACCCTGATGCGGGTCTTCATGGGTGGTCCCGCAGGGTTGGAAGCGATCGCTCATACGATGAACGTCAGCAGCGATACGCTTGAGGACGAAGTCGAACCGTTTCTGCTTCGCAGCGAATTGATCACCCGTACACGACGTGGCCGGGTCGCGACTCACAAAGCCTATCAACATCTCGGACGCGCCGTCCCCGCATAGGAACGACTAGACGTACTTCTTCGGTCTGCACGACCTCCTTGGAGATCATGCAGTTTTTAAGTGGTTGTTCAGCCGGCATTTTACCCTGCCCGCACAGCGCCACGGTCGGACGTCAGTCCAACGAGGGCTCGGCGCGATCCTCCTTTCGTCGCTTGGTCGGGAACATTCCCGGGGCACGTTGATCGGCTCAAGCCTCAGCGGCTTGAGCCAATTGTGACGCGCGCGACTCCAGAACCGCGCGCTGGGCAGCGACGATATCGTGTGCTGCTTTGGCCGCATCGGCAACCTGCTTCGCCGTAGCTTCGCTCGCTTCGGCGGCGGCGATCACTGGGCTCATCGCGTCGGCTTCGGCGGCAAACGATCCCGCCTCGACGGATTTTGCGTTCGCCAGCACTCGTGACTGGATCTGCTCGTGACGCTTGGCGACGATCGTGGTGAGCATCGCGGACAGATTGGTTTCGTGAGCCGCGAGTGTTTCTTGGGCCGCGTCAGCTTCGCGCGGTGCCAGTCGCGCCGCGATGACTTGGTCGTGCAGGTCGCGGCTTTGCCTTTCCAGCTCAGGCAGTTCAACCTTGATTCCGTCGGCGACCGCAATTGCGGCGCCCGAGGCTTGCTCGGCCATTGCCGCAGCGTCAATCTTTTGCTGCCGATCGTTTTGAGCTTGCTGGCGCTTTGCGGCTTCCGCGGCTAGCGACTCGGCCGCAGCAGTCGTTTCGGCAAGCGTTCTATCAAATTCATTTCCCAGGGCAGCAATTTTTGTATTCACGTCCTGCAATTGATCGGCTGCCGACGGTGGATTGGCGGCGATCGGTGTTTGTGTTTCAGGAGATTCGGTATCGCTGATCAGGACTTTTCCAGACCAATCACCGCCGATGATTTTGGAGCCGTCATGCGAAAACGCGACTTCCAAGACGGTATCGGCCATGGGAGGAAGTTCTCGGACGAGGTTTCCCGAAGCGTCCCATAACTTCACCCGATTGTCCTTGCCGCACGTGACCAATCGGCCGCTGTGGTCGAAGCGGACGCTCATCACGCCGCCGCCGTGGGCACTGATCGACTTGATGGATTTGCCTTCGACGATGTCCCACAACTTGACCGTGCCATCGTCGCTTGCCGAGGCAAACACATTGGAATCGTCACGCCATGCGATGCTGTTGATCGCACCCTTGTGTTCGGGCAGATCAAGAAACAATCGGCCCGTGCTCGCTTCCCAAACGCAGAGACCAGCGGATCGATCGCCCGATGCCACCAGCACACCGTCGGGGCTGAACGCGACGGCATAGATCCAATCGGTATGTTTTTTAATGTCAAATTGCAGCTCGCCTGACTGGGTGTCGTACAGGCGGAGCATTTTTTGGGGGCCGCCCATCGCCACTTGGGTCATCGTTCCATTGACGTCCGCATCAAACGCGATGTCCAACTCGTCGCCAATGGTGGCGATGCGTTCGCCGGTCTTCACGTCGTAGATCGCCGCGATCCCCTTGGCGGAATGCTCGCCGCCGGCGGCAACGATGTACGCGCCATCGCGGCTGAACCGGAGCGAGTGCGCGATGCCCTCGTCAAATGGCAGCACACCGAGCAACGCGGCGGTGTCGGTTTGATAAAGCGAAATTTGACGCTGACCCGCGACCGCGACCAGAGGTGCCCAAGGGCTGGCGCCGATCGCGGTGATCGCCGAAGCGCGTGAGGTAATGACGGGAACGGACTGCGGCACCGACTCGGGCATCGCGACGGGGCCTTCGGGTTTGCCGGTGCCGACGCTGACGAATTGGAGGTTGTTTACTTTCGCCTTCGCCGCTTTGGAACCCATGTTTTCTAACATGCCGCCGTTGATCCAAGCGGCGATCGTATCGATTTCGGCCTGAGGAATTTTGTCCTGGTTGGGCGGCATCGGGGTGTCTTCATGCGCGATAACCTGCCACAACCGACTCGCTTCGGCCTCACCGTTTTCGACGATTTCGCCGCTGCCTCCACCGCTCATCAACGCACTCATACTGTCCAATGCCAACCCACCTTTTACTTCACCCTGGCGGTGGCATGAAAAGCAGTGCTGGCGAAAGATCGGTTTGACGTGATCCTCATACGTAATCTTCGTCGCTTCGGCGGGTACCGATTCCTCGGCCGGGCAAACGCCCCCGGTGGTGATCGGCATGGTGATGGCGATCAACCAAATTGCCGCGAACGCTTTTGCTTGAGAGAACTCGTTCATCGTCATTCTAAAAGTTGGCATCAGTGGTTAAACACAAATTCGCGGCTGTTCAGGATCGCCCAAAATGTGTCCTCTAGTCCCTGTTTCGGATCGGGGGACGCGGCGACGGACTCACGCAGCGAGTTTAATTCGTCGGTTGTGGGCTTTCGCGTCAAGCATTTGACGTACAGCAGGTTGATAACGTCGTCGACCGATTTCTTGTCGTCGTCGATCCATTTACGGACCAGTCCGCCCTGGGCAATTTTGTCGTGGACGGTGCTGCCGTTAAGCAGGTGCAGGGCTTGAGAGAGGGAGGGATCGGTTGTCGCTTCGCATTCGCACACTGTCGTTCGCGGCGAGCGCCCAAATGTGGTCAAAAAATAACTGCTGGTCGTTCCGTCGGCGATTTGCACGGCTCGAGCACCGAGCGGCAGACCGCGGAATTTTTCGGGGGCGCCGGTGACCGCGCAAAGGCAATCCGAGAGGCTCTCCGAGGGGATGCGACGCACGATCGCGTGTGAGTAATTTCGTTGGTCGATCTGATTGGTGTCCGTCGTGGTTGAACTCCGCTGGTACGCTTCGCTGGAACAGATATCACGAACGAGTTGCTTGAAATCGAACTTGTACTCGACCAATCGCTCACCCAGGGTGTCAAACAATTCGAGATTGCTCGGCGGATTGCTCGCACGGATATCATCGACATCGTCGACCAGGCCGACACCCATAAAATGTGCCCAGACTCGGTTGGCAATTGACTTGGCAAAGTAAGGATTTTCGGGCGACGTCAACCAATCGGCGAGCACTTGACGACGATCTTTTCCGTTGCAATCCGGCGTGTCGCCACCGAGGAATTTTGGTGGCATCGCTTGGCCGGTAACGGGATGAGTGGTTTCGCCGCCGAATTGGTTCAAGACGATTTTTTCGCGATAATCTTCCGCCTGTTTGCGACCGACCTGGGCGAAGAACGCGGCGAAGCTGTAGTAATCATTCATCGTCCAGCGGTCAAACGGATGGTTATGACACTGGGCACACTGGGTCCGGATTCCCATGAAGACCTGCGCGACGTTCTCGGCGGTCTTCAACGTATCGCGTTCGACTTCGTAAAAGTTTGTTTCGGGGTTGGAGAACGTTCCGCCGGTGCTGCCAAGCAACGAGCGAACCATTTGGTCGATGGGGACGTTGCGCGCGAATTGGTCGGTCAACCAATTAGCGTAAAGGAACGCCGACTTATAACTGACGTCGTTACTGCTCTTGATCATCAGCAGTTGCGCAAACTTCATCGCCCAAATCTCGCTGAACTCTTTTCGCATCAGCAATTGATCAACGACTGCGGTGCGTTTGTCTGCTGCAACGTCACCGGCGAATCGTTCGTATTCTTCCACCGACGGCAGCATGCCGGTGATATCGATCGTGACGCGGCGGAGAAATTCTTCGTCAGTGCAGAGCGGGCTTGGCTCCAACCGCAATTGCTGCAGTTTTTTGCCGACCAATTCATCGATGTAATTGCCCGTGATCGCCGGCGCGGTGTATTGCAATTCTTTGGGCAGGACAAGCACTTGGCTGCCAACGGTGTGCGTATCAAACCGTGCCATCACATACGCTTCGCCGCGAGCGCCGGCGGTGACGTTGCCGATATCGTCGATGCTGGCGGTGGTCGGGTTGTTGGTCGAGAACGCGGCGAGGCGGGTGACGTCGCGAGTGGTCCCGTCGGCGTAGGTGGCGACCGCGACGAATCGCTGGGTTGCGTCGCTGCCTTCGAGAACCGCTTGGCTGGGGTAGATGTCGACCGACTTGACCGTTGGCGGTTTTTTATCCGCAGGGTCAGGGTTCGCACCATTTTCTAACCATTCCAACATCGTCGCGTAATAGTCGCTGCCGGTGTCAAATCGCTTGCCACCAGTATGCGGAACCGAACCAATCGATTTTTTCAACAGCAGACTTTCCTCGGGGATGGCCAGGTTGATCCGACGAACGCCAATTTCGTGAGTGATTCGGTGGTAATCGCCATCGGGATCGAAGCCAAACAAGCTGGCGCGGAATCCGTCTTTCCCGCGGGCGGCACCGTGGCAGGATCCGGTGTTGCACCCGGTTCGGGTCAGCACGGGCATCACGTCCTTATCAAAGCTGACCGGGAATCGGGTGGACGCGTTGGTGACCGTGACCGTGACTTTTCGCTCGCCACCGTTGTAATGAGCGATCAACTCGGTCGCGCCATCACCGACGGGTTTCAGCGAGAATTCATTGACCGTCGCCACTGACGGGTCGCTGAGGCTCCAGACGACGCGTTGGCTGATGTCCAGTGTCACGCCGTCGTCGCGAGTCATCACGGCGATGAACGATTGGGAATCGCGAGCCGAATCGAGCCGGATCGATGGCGGGTACACTTCAAATTCGGGAACGACCGGCGGGTCGCTTGCACGTGACGACGATTCCGCGGGTTCGGCCCCAAGCACCACTCCCAGCGGCATCCATAGAAGCGCGCACGAAATCGACAATCGCCATCCTGTTGCCAGGAATCGGGTTCTAAGTATTGGGGATGTCATGTCTTGTCGTCCATTGGGTAGGGATCGTGAACGATGAAGGGATGGTTGTGGTTTCTTCATTTCTTCATCTGCCGCAATTGTTCGAGTCGGCTGAGCGGTTTGGCTTCGGGCTTGGTTTCCGTCGGCACGGGTTCGGGTGCAGGCGTTGCTTCGGGTGCGGGGGCGTCAACCTTTGGCGGCAACGGTTCATCAATCCGCAATTCGCCCGTACCCTGCGTTTGGATGATGTCGCCGGTGTCGCTGACGATTCGCGCGACGCAGTGCAGTGTTTTGTGGTTGCCAACTTTCGCATCCGCCGTGATCGTCAGCGGAAACGTCACCGTGGTCGTCTCCGGTGCAACGGGTTGTTTCGGTGCGGACGAGGTGACGCCGGCTGGCAATCCGACCAGCTCAATTTCGCCGCTGCCCGCAAAGGGCCGCAGCACTTCGACACCGACCGCGAGGCTGGTTTCGGTCTTCAGTTCCGCCGCGATTCTTGGGAAGGCAAACCGGAACAAGATGTCTTGAACATCCAATTGAATCGGGTTCGTGACCATTTTAAATTGGCCATTGCCGGTCTCGTAGCGAGCGATCATCGCCATCGGCCATGCGGCCAACCCTGAACCGGCATTTGCGGTAATCGGAATCATCGCTTCGGTTTTCCCCGTCTCGATCTTTTGACCATTGTTGACTGCGATGCCAGGCGGGTTGTAGAGCGTCGAAAGGTAAACCTCGCCCTCGAAACCTTCGTTGCGTTGGATCGACACGCGAAGATCCTTGCTGCCATCGCGGACGATGGGCGTTCCCGGTTGATGCAACATGATCGTGAAGGGGGCCGCGTCGGCAACGCTGACCGCAACCCGTCCGGAATCGTATCCCCACATGTCGACGCGATTTTGGCCGAGCAACAATCTGTGTCGCAGGTTCAGGCCACCGGTGATCGCGACACTCGGATCGGTCGGACGTCCGGTAATCGAAACCAAGGCCGCTCCGTCCGCGGCGTCCGCGGCAGCGTTTAAAAAGACGGGGATCTCCGCCTGATCGGCTCGCATCGGAAACGTGGTCGCGGTCACTCCGGGAGGCAGACCAGGGATCTCCAGTACGAGCTCACCGCCAAACTGATCACGTTTCGCGGTGATCATCATCGCCATCGTCCCGCCGCGTGGCACCGATGCCGCGATCGCCTCATCACGGTCGAGTTCACGCCTATCGAGTGTCAATTTTGGTTTCGCCAAAACCGCTTCGATGCGATAGGCAAACTCGGGCCCGCCGCGCCGCAACGAATCGATGATGCGGATGCAATGAGGACCGTCTTCGGCAGCGGTGAATTCGAGGTAGGAATCGGGACGCCCCGCGGCATCATCGTTTCCGGCCAACTCGTTTTTCTGGGGACCGTAGGCATGGATAATCGTATCGACTGGCGACCTCAGCGTATCCCGCGCGAACGCGGTGACGAGGATCTTTTGGCCCGCCTTGCACTGCATGGTAAAAAAGTCGAGATCGTCCTGCTCGCCAAGTACGCCACAAAACGCCGCCGCGGGTTGATCCGGGTTTGGCGATTCCTGCGGCGTTGCGGTCGCGATGTCGTTATTAGGCTCCGACTCGACCGTTACCGGTAAATCGTTGACGCGAATCCAGTTGGGCGAGGGGCTGACGCCCGCTTCGGTTCGCGTCGCGATCGGAAACCGTTCGGACGCGTCGGCGGGCAATTGCGTTTGGACTTGAAATGATGTGAACCCGTTGGGCTCGCCCGTCATACTGATTTGCGTCGCGCTGAGCACCGTGCCGGCGGGCCCACCGGAGGGAAAAATTGTCACCGGCCGCGGGAAGGTCCCCACGTGCAACCGATAGTAGGCACCATTGAATCCGGTGAAGCTGCTGTCGCGGATAACGACTTTATACGTGCCCGCTTTGGGGGCTTTAAACGCGACCAACGCGTCCTGCTGCAGCAGGCTCGAATCGTCACTCGTCGCGACCTCAAATTTCCCTTCATCAACTATCGCGACATAGGGATCAAAAATCTGGCTCTCCATGTTCCAGCAGAGTCGCAGTCCCTCCGCCTCGGCGTGGACCGTTTGACCTTCGGTCAGCTCGATCTTGAAATAGTCGACGTCCTCATAATCGATCATGCCCTCGATCGTGCTATTCAGATCAACCGGTTGGGCGGAATCGAAGTCGCTGTTTGGTTCCACTTCTTTAACGATCGGCATGACGCCGACACCGATCAAACGCAGGTTGCTGACACCCGATTTCGCGACCAGTTGAATCGGATAAAGCCCGGGGTCGGTACCGCTGTCTGCCAGCACCGTCATTTCGACTTTGTTGTTGTCAATCGCTTTGACGTCAGTGATTGTTAGACCAGGACGATCCAGCAACACGGACACCGCGTCACTCAATCGGTCGCCATGCATCGTCACCACCGTGGGTTGGCCAACGACAACACCGAGCGGTTCCAGTCGCCGAATGATCGGCTGGGCCGCGAACGACGTCGCCGCGATGACGATGGCGACCACGGCGATCGCGCCACCTGAGATTCGATTAAGCAAACGAGCAGAAGTCATAACAGCGGCCTCAAGTCAAACAAAAACGGGCGATACGGTGGTTTACGCCAGGAGCCCCTGGATCACTTCGCCGCCATCGACGATTTCGATCGGCCGATCACCCGGTGCCATCAATTCCTTGTCCGCGACGATACCCAGCAGGTGGTACATGGTGGTCGCAAGATTCTCGGGGCTGACCGGATTGTCTTCGGGTTCGCTGGACGTCGCGTCGCTCGATCCGTAAATCAAACCGCCCTTGATTCCGCCGCCCGCCAACATGGTGCTGAACACTTTGGGCCAGTGATCACGTCCCGCATCGGGATTGATCTTGGGCGTGCGTCCAAATTCGCTGCTGACCATGACCAGGGTTTCATCCAACAGACCGCGTTGGTGCAGGTCGTCGATCAATGTGGACAATGCGACATCAAGCGGCGGCATCGTGCTCCGCATGCTATTGGTAATTTGAACGTGCATGTCCCAGCCGCCGTACGTCACCGTGACCAAGCGAACGCCGGCTTCGACCAATCGGCGAGCCATCAGCAGTCGTTGCCCGGCTTCATTGCGACCGTAGCGATCCCGCAGGCCGTTGTCTTCTTTACTGATATCGAACGCTTCACGTGCCGCCGGCGTGTCCAACAGGCCGTACGCTCGCTCATAAAATGTGCTCATCGCCGACACCGAATCGGCGGTCGAATGGGTCGCGAAATTTCGATTCACAATTTCCAGCGCCGATTTGCGACGGACAAATCGCTCCGCGTCGACGCCATTGGCCAGATCGAGATCACGTACTTTGAACTCCGCACGCGTCGGATCATCGCCCAGTGCGAACGGACCAAAGCTGCTCGACAAATACCCGCTGCCGGCGAATTCGTTGGGCACGTT
>Ga0105045_10004383_pt1 | contig 12255 bp, 6 predicted proteins | sample MAT02_FD_78089 | JGI IMG/M metagenome (GOLD analysis project Ga0105045, IMG submission 78089) | Freshwater microbial communities from Lake Fryxell liftoff mats and glacier meltwater in Antarctica - MAT-02 (megahit assembly) | ecosystem: Environmental > Aquatic > Freshwater > Ice > Liftoff... | reverse complement strand
TACGCAGTTGAATACCGACGGCTAGCGTCCAGTGGTACTCACTCTCGACTCTCGTGTGAACTTCAGGCGTTAGCCGTGGGCAAGTGTATTGTCCGCGTTTTTCCGCAGTAAAGCCCGAAGCTAGCGCTTTCGGTTCACGACAAGTAAAGCACGCTTTCGGTGCACAACTGAATGCCATTTGCCGCAAGCCTTTCGGGCTGTGCCCTACTAAGAATAGACTGAGGTCGACGCTCCTGAAAAGGGTTTGTTCCAAGGATACACAAATCCGGAGTTTGATTGTAACAATTGCAATGGATGTTTAGTTTGTATGCCTATTGTGCTACTTGTTCCAGCAAGAACTCGCGGGCAAACATTGCTGTCGTGTTCCAATTCAAGTAGTCTCAATGGATTGCCGTTTGGCCCCGCAAACCACTTTTCCGAACCGAGTTATGTCCCAAAAGCCTTGTGCACGGCGGATCGCTGTAGTCATACCCTGTTATAAGGTATCGCGTCATTTGGCGGGCGTTCTTTCACGGATTGGCCCCGAGGTCACAGCCATCTACTGCGTTATCGATGGTTGCCCCGACGGCAGTTTCGATGTCGCGACACAGTCTGCTATCGCTGACAAACGCATTCACATCCTTTCCCATTTTACGAACTCGGGCGTCGGAAGTGCATTCATCAGCGGTACAACCAAGGCGTTGTCCAATGGCGCAGAAATCATTGTCAAGCTGGATGGGGACGGGCAAATGCACCCCGAGCAGATTCCGTTGATAGTGGAACCATTGTTGTTTGGAGAAGCGGACTTTGCGAAAGGGAATCGATTCTTTCATCTGGAAGATCTCCAGTCGATGCCAGTCCTTCGCATGATTGGAAATGCGGGTCTTTCCTTTTTCTCTAAACTCTCGACAGGTTACTGGAACCTGTTCGATCCGACGAACGGGTTCATTGCAATTCAAGCGGAGATGGCCCAGCGTGTGCCATGGGACAAAGTGCAGCGAAGGTTCTTCTTTGAATCGGATTTGCTGTTTCGGCTCTATACGCTACGGGCGATCGTCGTCGATGTTCCGATGAAGGCGAACTATGGGAATGAGCGAAGCAACCTTAGTGTAGTCAAGGCGTTTGTCCAGTTTCCGTACTTCCATTTGTTGAATTTTCTAAAGCGGATTTTTTACTGTTATTTTCTGCGTGAGTTCAACATCGCATCGCTAAATCTGTTGCTCAGCATTGGACTGATCGGATTCGGCTTTTGCTTTGGCATGGTGCATTGGATTCGCGGCAACGAGTTGAATCAACTCGCGTCCGCAGGAACAGTCATGTTCGCCGCACTGCCAGTGATCCTCGGATGGCAAGCGCTGTTAGCTTTTTTTGCTTTTGATGTCGGAAACGTGCCAAAGACACCAATGCGACGAGCCGCTTCAGGGAAATGGCAACGACAACGTGATCAGTAATAATTCAACACGGCTGCGGCTTTGCCCGAATGGCGTTAAGTACAAGCTATTCGACGTTGGTCTATCGTAAGCAGCTTTGTTCGGCTAACAGATTGTGTTTATTTCCGCGTTGAGCAGGCTTCCATTCTGAGGCGGATGGCGCATGAAATGTGCCTGCTCCTTTGAAATGCTCGGTTATGCGTCGTAGCCGAGGTTTGGCGCGAGCCAACGTTCTGCAGTGGAGATCGGCCAGCCTTTGCGTTTGGCGTAATCCTCTACCTGATCTCGCGTGATCTGATCGACTGCAAAGTATCTCGCTTCTGGATTCGAGAAGTACAAGCCGCTAACGGAGGCCGCTGGCCACATAGCAAAACTCTCCGTCAAACTGATCCCAGCCCGCTTCTCGACGTCGAGCAGATTCCACAGAGTTGCCTTCTCTGTGTGATCGGGACAAGACGGGTAGCCGGCCGCCGGACGGATTCCTTGATACTTTTCTTCGATCAAGTCATCGTTTGAGAGGTTCTCTTGGATGCCCCATTCATTTCGTACTTTTTGATGAAGCATTTCAGCAAACGCTTCTGCAAGTCGGTCAGCGCACGCTTGGACAAGAATGGATTTTCCGTCTTCCATTTCCGCTCGAAGTTTCTTGGCGATTTCATCGACTCCATGGCCCGCAGTTATGGCAAACGCACCGATGTAGTCCGGCTTACCATTCGAGGACACGTAGTCGGCTAAGCTTCGGAAGGAACTTTGACCAACCCGTTCCCACTGCTGACGGAGCATTTCAAAGCGGGCTATTTCCTCAGATTGTGAATCGTCCGAAAACAGAACAACCGAGTCGCCGACACTTTTGGCTGGGAAGAAGCCATACACGCCTTTAAGGACAATGGACGGATCTTTCTCGAAGCTATCAAGAACCACTTGCGCGTCGTCGTACAACTCCTTGGAAATTTCGCCTACATAGCTGTCTTCGAAAATCTTTGGAAACTTGCCCTTGAGCTCCCATGTCATAAAAAACGGAGACCAATCGATGTAAGGACGAAGCTGGGCGACTGTGACTGCAATATCGCGAACACCGACAAACGCTGGCTTTGGAGCTTCGTACGCCTCCCAGTCGACCGAAAAATTTCGCTTTTGAGCGTCTGCAAAATCGACGAATTTCCGTTCGCGACGCATCGCAAAACTTTTCCGCTCTTCCTCTTGCTTGGCTTTGACTTCGATGCCAAAGCCCTTACGAGATTTTGGATTGACCAGCTTCTCGACGACAGGCACGCTGCGCGACGCATCCAGAACGTGAACTACCTCTTGATTATAATGTTGCGCAATCTTGACTGCAGTGTGTTTGGAGCTCGTCGTTGCACCGCCAATCAAAAGCGGAATAGTGAATCCCTCTCGCTGCATTTCTTTAGCTACGTGAACCATTTCGTCCAAAGATGGAGTAATGAGCCCTGAGAGCCCAATGACCTGCGCTCCGTGCTTTTTCGCTTCGGCTAGTATCTTTTCGCATGGGACTAAAACGCCTAGATCGATCACTTCGAAATCATTGCAAGCCAGAACGGTTCCGACGATGTTCTTGCCGATATCGTGAACATCCCCTTTGACGGTCGCGAGCAATACCTTACCTCGGCTTGTATGACCGCCTGTGTCCCCAGCGAGCTTCTTTTCCTCTTCCATGAATGGGGTTAGGTAGGCAACGCTCTTCTTCATGACTGCCGCCGACTTAACGACTTGTGGCAAGAACATTTTTCCTTGGCCAAACAGATCGCCGATGAGGTTCATCGCGTCCATGAGTGGCCCTTCGATCACCTTAAGTGGGCGTCCGTACTTGGCTCGGGCTTCTTCAGTATCGGCGGCGATATGATCGGAAATTCCTTTTAGCAGAGCATGTTTGAGACGTTCTTCGACGGGCAGCTCACGCCATGCGTCTACCTTTACCGGGCCCTTGTCTTTGGCCTTAACGGTTTCAGCGAAATCGATGAGGCGTTCAGTTGCATCTGGGCGTCGGTTTAACAAGACGTCTTCGACACGATCGCGAAGTTCTGGCTCGATTTCGTCGTACACCTCAAGCATCTCGGGGTTGACGATCCCCATGTCGAGGCCAGCTTGGATCGCGTGGTAGAGGAACACTGCGTTCATGGATTCGCGAACCGTGTTATTGCCTCGGAACGAGAAGGAGACATTGCTAACGCCACCGCTCGTTTTTGCGCCAGGGCATTCTTTTTTGATCGTTCGCACGGCTTCGATGAAGTCGACGGCGTAGTTGGCATGTTCGGGCAGGCCGGTTCCGACAGTCAGAATGTTTGCGTCGAATACAATGTCTTCTGCGGGGAAGCCGTTTTCGGTGAGCAGCTTGTAAGCTCGTTTGCAGATACGGACTTTGTTCTCATAGTCAGCCGCTTGACCTTGTTCGTCAAATGCCATCACAACAGCAGCGCCACCGTGTTGATGAATGAACTTAGCCTTTCGAAGAAACTCGGTTTCCCCTTCTTTGAGGCTGATGGAATTCACGATCGGTTTGCCAGGCGAGTGTCGAATGCCAACCTCGAGGATCTCCCATTTGGAGCTATCGATCATCAAGGGAACTTTTGCGATGTCCGATTCGTGCGCAATGAGATTGAGGAACGTGCTCATGGCTGCGGCTCCGTCGAGCATTCCTTCGTCCATGTTCACGTCGATGACGTTCGCACCGCCGTCGACTTGTGTTTTGGCAACACGAATTGCATCCTCAAATTTGCCTTCCTTGATGAGGCGCGCAAACTTCTTGGAGCCGGTTACGTTGGTGCGTTCGCCCACCATGACGAAAGGGTTATCTTTTCGGAAGACGAATGGCTCGTTGCCAGCGTATTGCGTGGATCGATTGCTCGCTTGGGCTTTACGAGGATTAACTCCAGCGACGGCCTCGCCGATGGCTTTGATATGCGCTGGCGTGCTACCGCAGCAACCACCGACCACGTTTACCCAGCCTTGAGTCGCAAAATCGCGAACGAAGCCAGCCATTTTGGAAGGTGTCTCATCGAACTCTCCCATTTCATTGGGTAAGCCCGCGTTGGGATAGCAGCTGATGGCGGAATCAGCAACATTTGCCAAACGTTCCAAGTAGGGGCGCATTCGGTCGCCACCCAACCCGCAGTTCAATCCGACGCTCAACATTGGAAAGTGCGAAACGGCAATCCAGAACGCTTCGAGTTGCTGACCGGTAAGTGTTACGCCTCCTTCAAAAACGGTTGCAGAAAGCATGGTCGGCCATCTCTGGCCTCTCTGCGCAAAAACATTCTCGATCGCAAGCAAACACGCTTTAAAGTTTAGAGTATCGAACGACGTTTCCGGCAAAAGGATATCTACACCGCCGTCGAGCAATCCGTTAACGTTGACCTCATAGCTGGCGACCATTTGTTCGAAGCTAAATGGGCGAGTTGCGGGATCACCCTTTGCATTCATCGACAGTTGAACGGCGGTTGGCCCGATGCTCCCAGCTACGAATCGAGGCTTCGATGGATCGGTTTTCAAGTGGGCTTCAACAGCAGATCGAGCTACCTCGGCGCCTGTTTTTGAAATCTCGTACGCGAAATCGGACAGCTTGTTTTCCGCCAAACCGATCAAACTAGCGTTGAACGTATTGGTTTCGATGATGTCAGAGCCCGCAGCAAGGTACTCGGCATGGATACTGCGAATCACATCAGGCTGAGTGAGAACCAGCAAGTCGGTTGCTTTTGATAAGTCAGCGGGGTGGTCTTTGAACCGCTCACCGCGAATCGCGGATTCAGGAAGCTTTTTTTGGAAAATAAGGGCGCCCATTGAGCCGTCGAGCAACAAAATACGCTGCTCCATAAGTTCTCGCAAAAGTGCTTCTGTATCTAATTGTGCCCGCGTCGCCATTCGATTTCCTAACCTTTGAACCTTAATAAACAATTGCCTATCATTCTACTTACCGATGGAATTCATCAAAGCCGAGTTCACAAGAAGCTAACGAATTCCTGGAATATGAGTCCTTCCAAGCGGCGCGTAGTAACCGCATTAACCCCGCTAACTATCACAAGTAGAACAACCGGGTGGCGCGCCCAGAGGTTGTGATTTTATGGTATCAGGCACGTTTCATGTTCCGTCCGCTTTGTGCTTGCTCCCCACGCCTCTAAAGGGCTGGGGGTTTGCACTGTTTTTTTTGGATTTCCAATCGTGAATTTAATGGCTAGTGCTCAGTCACGATTTAAGATTGGGGCTCTCAGGTAGCGGAAGCCACTTATGCTTTCGGCTGTTTTATGCTGATTAAACCAACCATTAGGACCAATGCCACCGAAACTCTTGGCGAGTTCCGCTACCCAAATTTATAGTTGGATGCGCTCTACCGCGCACCCCCGACCTACTCCCCGTGAGACTGCTGACTTAATAGCCATACGGCGATAGCGGCGTTTTCCTGTCCGCAAACCCGAGCTAACGCCCGTCGGCTGATATTATTGCTGAAACCGCGACTTCGTCAGTAGGCTTCCCAAAACGGGGCGATGGGGAGGAAATGCAATTGCGAACGGCACATGGAATGTGCCCTTTTATGGACAAGGCTGCCCTGCCAAAACACGTTGAGGAAATGCAATTGCGGACGGCACATGGAATGTGCCTGCTACTTTGCCTTGGTTTTTGCCCCGCCCTTGCCGGGCCAGAAATTCATCCAATTGCTCGATGAGGTCTTGTCCGCAGTCGGCTTTTCGCCTGCTTCCGTCGTAATGACTTCTGCACCGGCCAGCAAATCGGTTAACTGCTGCACTGCCAATGTGATCGCCGCTTTCGGTGCTTGCTCAATCAGCGGCTGGCCGTTGTTTCGCATCTCAACCATCGTGCGATAGTCGTTTGGAATTTGGAAGAAGACCTCGCGACCGATGGTTTCTCTCGCCTTCTTTAGGCTGATCTGGCCGCTTTCCAAACCAACACGATTTACCACCACCTTAACTTTGTCCCGAATACTTTCGATTTGCTGCAAGCTCATTAGGAGCCGGACCATATTTCGCAAGCACGGCAAATCAAGCTGAACGATCAAGACGATTTCATTCGACAGTTCCAATGCCGTCAAGTCCACCTGCGAATAGGACTTCGAAACATCAACTACGATGTGCGAAAACGAAGCTCGCAAAAGCCCGCAAACTTTGCGAAGACTCTCTGGCGTGATCAGCTCGAGATCCTGCAATTGAACAGGACGAGGCAAAAGGTAGAGCCCCGACGAGTGCTTGGTCAACGACTTGCGCAGCAAATGGAAGTCGAGCCGAGCTACGTTTTCAGTCACGTCTACCAAGCTATAGTCGGGGATCGAATCTAGGAAAACGTCGGCGTCACCAAGTGCCAAATCCAAATCGACTAGAGCCACCGAATTTTCAGGTCGCATTGCGAGATTGCAGCCAATATTGACCGCGATAGACGTACAGCCAACTCCACCCGTTGCACCCGCAACAGCGATCATGCGGCAACCCCGTGCGCGTCCGTCTGCTCCGCTTCCGTACTTCGATTGCATGACACGTTCGAGCGCGACGTGCAATTCTTCCACGTCGCAGGGGAGCGGCAGAAACTCCTTGGCTCCAGCCCGAATGGTTTTAAGAATGAGTTGACCGTCTGTGCTTTTTGAGACGGCAATGAGGGCGCATTCAGGCGACGTCGATCGAAGCTTCTCCATCAACATCAGCGCACGATCAGGACCACTATCTAGCGAAATGACTGCCGCATCGGGTTTGGACTGTTCCACAACGTCCGCGAAAAACTCATAGCGCGAGCACTCCGCGTCGAGCCATACGATGTCCATGCCGAGCAACATCGCCTTGAGGCTGTCACGCGTCTGGTCGTTTGGGTCGACGATGGCTGTTCTTAGTACATTGCTCATTTAAGTTCAGTTCAAGCTAAGCGTTGGAGTCGGTTCATGTCTGGCGGGTCATTTCAATCAGACTAACGACGGGCAGGAACAGTTCGGGGTGAGGCAACACCATTTGAACTTGCGGTCTGAGCACGCGGGCCGGGCAGACGCTGTTGGCCAGTTACCAGGCTGCCGTTTGGCGTGGCTGTCGGTGCGTAGGCGTTATTGTAAATAGTCGGTAAGTCGGATGGATTGGGATTGGTTGGCGGGCAATAGCCTTGCGCGCTGCCCCCTTGCGGAGCGCATCCTGGTGGTACTTCGACGTATCCCTTGCCATACACTTCATGTTCAAGTGGGCTGTTGCTGTTGAAACCAGGACCACCCGGCGGTACTTCGTGTGCATCCATCGCGCCTGCGAAGTTCGGAGTCACCAGAATCAGCAACTCCACCTCGTTTTGCACTTCGCGATTTGAACGAAAGAGTGCACCGAGGTAAGGCAGATCAGCTAAAACAGGAAGACCAACCGATTCGGATTCGGTTCGGATTTGCAACAAACCAGCCAGTGCGAGTGTTTGACCGGCTCGCAACTCGACCGCCGTATCGACGAACCGACTGCGAATGCCTGGTATGCTCGTGCCCTGGATCGTTACGCTTCGACCGGGATCGATTTCGCTGATGGTCGGTCGCACTTCCAGCCAAATTCGGCTGTCGCCTCGGACTTTGGCCACGAAGTCCAATCTCGTACCAAACTCACGGAATTCAATGCCTACTTGGCCTAAGCCAGCCGGAACGATGATAGGGAATTCGCCACCCGAGTTGAAACTAGCTGGTCGTCCATCGATCGCTACCACAGTTGGATCGGCCATGACCTTGGCCAAGTTCTTTTGTCGCAGCGCTCGCATCAAACCGAAGAAGCTATTTCCATTGTCGACGATACCAAATTTTACAGTCTCATTCCCAGCATTGAAGAGGGCTGAAGTGGTTGCTCCCGTACCGATCAACCCACTTGCAGATTGCGTTACAAAATCATTGCCGAAACCCACGGACCAATCAATGCCAAGTTGTTGGAGTTTCGTTCGCGAAACCTCCATGACTTGAGTTTGAAGCATGATGGTGTGGACACCGATGACTTCGATTCGATTGATAACCGTTGGGTAATATTGCTCGGCGATCGTGACAGCTTGCTCGACGTGTTCGTCTGCTGTCACTTGGCCAGAGATGATGACCGCTTGTTGGATTGGTCGGACGTGCAGTGTTGCGGAAGGGAACTCTTGAGCGAGAATCGCTTGAAGCTCTCGTGCATCACCAGTTACAACGACTTGCACGTTGTAAACTTGGTCGTCGGCACCTAGCAAGTCGATTTGGGCTACTCCGGTTGCAACGGCCGAGACCAGGATTTCATTTCGCCCCGACGCTTGGACCTGAATGGCAGCGTCGTTTTGAACCGTGGCCTTGAGGATCGCTTGTGGAAACGTTAGGTACTGAGATGTCGTCACCACCATCTGCAAGGACTCTTGCGTTTTGGCAATGGAGAGCCTTCCAGTTGGAATGATCTTTTCGCCATCCCCGCAGTACGCAGGTCCCGAAAGAACGAAGCCGAAAAACGCACTCATTGCTAGCGATGTCGCGATTCGAACGCGGTAGAACTTTTTCTGTCCCATCTCTGATTCACTTCCCTGTGAACATTCTTCGAACCTACTGCAACCGAATGGGCAGTATTTTGGGATCCAACTGTCAGTTCGTCGCCTTCCTTGGCTTCACCGGCAATTGGTAGATCACAAACGTTATTGGCGAACGATCTACACCCAACTCAATCAATCGGCACAAATCTACCTAAAAATCAGTTTCCATCGGGGTAGGTTGCCTTAAACCCCCCAGACTGCCAACTTCCGGACGCAGGATTCCAGGTCAAGTTGGATTGTGTGGCGTTGGGAGGATTGACTGGTGCAAACGATTGGCTCGAGTCTGCGGAATCCTCTGATGTCGTTGGGTTTAAAGGTTGGTTTGGTACCGGCGGCTTGAAGGTTGGCTGAAAGGTTGGCAGTGAAGCACTCGGATACCCACCTAACGGCGGAGTCGATGCGGAGCCTGCCGGTTCTGGAGACTGATCCCCATCGATCTTTTGCGGCAGTCGCTGTCCTTCATTAAAACGGTAAATTGTCGATTTGGTTGAGCTGACGATGACCATTTCATGCTTTACAGGCTTTTCGGTTTTGTCTAGCTCAGTCTTCGAGGTCGGTTGGATCGCAACGGACTCTGCTATTGGCTTTTGTTCTGCATTGCCATCCGTTTCGTTGAGCCACGATATGAACTTTTCCCCGTCATCTGGCTCGTTGCTGCTCGCTTGTTGGCGTGGTGGTCGAAGCGCGAGTCGCAACTTTCCGAGATTAGCTGCGGTGTCGAGAACAATATATTGAGTGTCTCTGACGAGCAATTGAATCGTGCTGGATTTCTTTTGCTTGGTTGCTTCTGGATCGACGACTGCGACGCCATCGATCATGACCACCTCAAGATTCTCCATGACTTTTACGCTTTTTGCGGCTTTGACGCGAGTGACTTTGTCCATGTAACCATAGACATCAACATGGTCACCAGGGCCGATGTAACCGCCACCACCCGTTTCGTCCTTGACAGGTATATCAAAAATCTGATAGCCCTCAGGGACGGTAAACTCGCGCCCTTTGGCTGAAAGCTTGGCTTCGATGATAGGTTCACCGGGATAGAAGCGTTGTTTGGTGAACTTGTTCTCAACCATCTTCGGATCGGTCATTGCGCCCATTGGAATTCGGTCGAGTGGCCATTGTTCCAATCGAAAGCTATCCATCGGGATTTTCGTCGCTGCCGAGATCTCTTTGGCAACGACCAAAACCGGTGCGGTTTGCACAACCGCCTTATTCTTTTGATCTAGCACGACTTGACTGACCGCGACAGAAGCGACAACACCGCAGCCAAGTGCGATAACGAGTAACAGTACGGACTTTGTACGCATTTTGGGACGCCTCGATAGGTATTGATCCAGCAATCACATCGGCTGCTGAAATTCGTTCTTGGCGTCCATGCCGCAACTGAAACATAGTTCATCAAATAGATTGAGGAACCAAAAAGACTCAAGTTCGGTTTCGGCGTTCCTAACTCTTAAGAATGAGGGAATCGCAGGGAAGTGAAAAAATCCCTAGAGTTAGAAAAACCGAAGCAATCGAAGCAATCGGAGTGGCAAAGTCCTCACCCTTATCACATTTTTTGAGTTATCGGCATTTTAGTCGGCTTACTGTTACCCGCAGTGCAATCTGGGCATGAAACTGCCTGACGGTGTCGTTTTGGTTCGTTTGGGAGAATTCCTGGGTGCGATTTAGCGATATCCATGACGGTATGTCGAACACAGTTTTACTTAGTGAGACCGCTCATAAACAATCATATATCGGCCAACGGCGACTCGGCATCTCCAAACGCATCGGCAGCTACTCCCATCCGATTCAACAGCGTCAGGTACAAACTGCAAAGCCTACGCTCGGAATCGGGTCGTTGTTCATAGTCCAATACTCGACCTGTTTTGAGTTGTCCGTTCAGGCCTCCAGCTGTCAGCAGGGGCACCTTTTGGGAGTTGTGCGCACTGCCCGACCACATATTGTTAATGAACAGCAAACACGAGTGATCAAGAACCGTTCCGTCCCCTTCGGACATCGAGTCCAATTTGCTGGCTAGGTAGGCGTATTGGCTGCAATAGTAAGTCGAAATGCGTTCAAACTCCTCAGATCGATCATTGTGCGACGCTGAGTGGTGGGCGTTTCTCGCATCAAGGAACGGATAAAAGAGTCCGGAGATATCGCGACATAACAAGAGTGTAGCAATACGGGTCTTGTCCGTTTGAAACGCCAACGCCACGATATCGCACATCAATTTCATATGCTCGCGAATGTCCTCCGGCAATCCATTGTCCGGCCGAGCCATCATGGCAATGGCTCGCGGGTCGCCATCAACACGTGCTTTAGCTTTTTCTTGAGCTTTTCGCTGCTGGTCAATTCCCTGTTCGACCTCACGAACGCTCGAAAGAAACTCGTCTAATTTGCGTCGGTCGTCTAAGCTGGCTTGGCGTCGCAAATCAGCAGCGTGTTCGCCCACGCGGTCGAGGACGCTTTGGTTGCGACGTGCACCCCGGTTTTCAAAGAGGCTATCAAATGCTAACGCTGGGTAGACCTCCATAGGGACAGGTGAAGTCGCGTTTTGCCAAGAAATGTGAGAGCTATAGGCCATCGAAAAGTTAGTCTCATGATAACCAGTCACTGGCTGCTCGCAACCAAGGACTAAGCTTGATTGAATTGTATCGGTGCCGATCTTGTTTGCCAGCAGCTGATCCACGCTTGTTCCGCCTCCAAGTTCGGCCCCCTTTCTCAAGGACGCGCCCGAAAGGATATTGCCGGTTTGGCCAGGATGGATACCGACACCGGTCGCGTTCTTGTTAAACAAGCCGTTGATCACATTGACTTTGCTTTTGATCGCTTCGAGTGGCTTGAGCGATTTGCCTAGCTCCATCCCTTGATCGTTTGATTTTGCCCACCAGTGATCCGCATTGACCCCGCAGGCCATAAATAGAACTCCGAATCGCTTTGGAAATTCCGGAGAATCGCTGCTGCTCGACGGCTCCTCGCCCCATACTGGCAACGATTGCAACCAAGGTAGCGTCATTGAAACGCCTGCACCTTTTAGAAGGACACGCCGCGATACCCGCTCGCTATTCGACATTTTCTTTTCCCTTGTCGCTTGTTCCACGTTTTTCCAAAAATTGAGCGCTCAATACAATGGCTTTAACCATAGAGCCGAATCGATAGTTCTCATCAGCTAAGTTCGATTGCATCTTTTCGATAAGCAATTCATCGGACAGTCGCAAGGTCCGGCCAAGTCCGAAGGCGAGGAGTTTCCGACAAAGATTGTCGTAAAAGTCGGTCTGTCGATTGCTCTTGATGTACTGTTTCAATCCGTCGATACCTTTTCCTGCTTGTCCGTTCGGAAAGTCCGCCGAGT
>Ga0105045_10004382_pt1 | contig 12256 bp, 6 predicted proteins | sample MAT02_FD_78089 | JGI IMG/M metagenome (GOLD analysis project Ga0105045, IMG submission 78089) | Freshwater microbial communities from Lake Fryxell liftoff mats and glacier meltwater in Antarctica - MAT-02 (megahit assembly) | ecosystem: Environmental > Aquatic > Freshwater > Ice > Liftoff... | reverse complement strand
TTGGGAGTGCGGAGTGCTGAATTTTAATGATTAGGGGTTTGGGGTCGCGGCGGCGAGGGGGCGGGCAGTTCGCGGGTCGCAAAGCTCGATGGCGGTGACGGGGCGCGGGGCGGGCGTGACGGCGGCGTTAGACTTGAGGTAGGCGTCGACGTCCTTGGTCACGACGATCTCGCCGTGCATCAACGCCCAATGGCCGGGGAACGTGCAGACGAATTCGTAAACGCCCTCGGTGCGGATGGCGGCGACCCTCAAGGTCTCGGTCTGGCCGTTCTCCAGCATCTTGGTCGCCGCGATGATTTCCTTGTCCTCGCCCACATAGGCGCGGCCTTGGCGGTCGATATGGTCGGCAGGCAACTCCATCGCGGACATGCCGACTTTTTGGCGGGCTCCGGGTTGGACGACGACGAGGTTGTGCGGCATGGCGTCGGGATTCTCGAAGATGATTTCAAAGGCCTTGCCGGCGGGGACGACGATGCGGGCGGTGTCGTAGCGCATCTCCTCCTGAACGGCGCGGATGACGAAGAGTGGGACGCGCAGGCCGGACAGGGTGACGCGGGCGGCGTCGGCCTCGGGAGCGGGCAGGAAGGCGGCGAGATCGGCGGCGATCTGCATGGTCTCGACGAAATCGCGGTTGTTGCGGTCGACCATCTTGCCCTTGGCTGCCCAATCCAAAAGGGCGCGGGCACCGGTGGCGGCGGATTCTGCGGGCCAACCGGCGCGGGGGATGATCCGGAGGTTTTGTGCGGCCACCGTGACCTGCTCGCCCCGTCCGATCATGGCGACGAGGGCGGTGAAGACGGCGGCGGGTTCGCGGCGGGTGGCGGTGGCGGCGCGGATGGCGCCACGCTGGAGGGTGCTGACGGCGATGTCGGGCCCGGCGAGCTGGGCGACGGGCGTGGCGAGGATCGGCATGACGCGCTCGTAGGCGGTGGCGCGGAGGGCGGCATCGGGAATGAGGGCGAGGCCGGCGACGAGACTGGCGGCGAGCAGCGGGGACGGTGCGGCTTCGGTCCAGACGCGGTCGAGGGTGCCGTCGGCCATGGCGAGCGCGGCCCAGACGTGGGAGCGGGCTTCGGCGGTGTCGGTGAGCGCGACGCGCAGCAGCTCGGCGCGGTGGGTCTTCAGGTCGGCGGGGGGTTGGGCGAGGAGCAAGCGGCCGACGCCGCGAAAGTCGGTCTCGGCGGCGGCCTCGATGGCGGCGACGAGGAGCGGGACGCGGTCGACCTTGCGGCGGGCGGCGAGGCCGTCGAGGGCCTCGGCCCGGGCGGCGTCGCCGACTCCGGCGCGGGCGAGGATGTTTTCCTCGACGGCGTCGTTGCGGGGGAGTTTCAGGAGTTCGTCGGCCTTGAGGGTGCGGAGCAGGTAGCGGATGCTCGCGGGGTCGCTGGCGGCGACGCCGGCGCCCTCGCCGAGGGTCTGGCGCCAGAGGGGCCGGAGCTGGCGGAGGGTCTCGCCGATGACGTAGTCGAGGTAGTAGTCGATCGGTTGCTTGGTCGCGGCGAGGGCGATCTCGGTGGCGGCGACCTCGTTGAAGAAGCTGGCGGCGCGGACGGCTTGGAGGCGGACGCGCGGGCTTTCGTCGTCGGCAAACGGCCGGAGGAGCGCAAGGGCGCCGGGGACGCGGTCGCGCCAGTAGCAGAGGACGCGGACGGCGGCGGCGCGGGCATCGGCGGAAGGCGAGGCGAGGACGCGGCCGAGCAACGGGACGTCGACGACGTTTTGCCATTGGTGGAGCCAGAGGGCCTCGGTGAGATGGTGTTGAAAATCGGTGTGAGCGGGATCGAGGGCGGCGATCCACGTCTTGGCGGCGGCGATGACCTCGGCGGCGGGGCGCTTGGCGAGCTCGATCTTGGCGAGGTTGCGGATCTGGTCCTCGGGGCGTTTCAGCAAGTCGAGGAGCGCGGGGATGGGTTGGCCGTCGATCTTCGGCGGGACGGCGAGCGGGCGGCCCTCGTAGGTGAAGCGGTAAATGCGGCCGTGGACGCTGTCGCGGTTGTAATCGCGGAGGTGGCTCTGGAGGTGGCCGATGAGCGGGTTGTGCCAGTCGATCACATAGATCGCGCCGTCGGGGCCGACGTTGGAATCGATAGGGCGGAAATTGGTCTCTTTGGAGGAGACGAGATCGGGCAGGCGCTCGCCTTTGATGCCGGAACCGTCGGGTCCGAGTTTGACGCGGAAAATGCCCTGAAAGCCGATGACATTGGGGTTGAGATAATTTCCCCAATACTCCTCGGGAAAGTGCGTGCTGGTGATGATGGTGCTGCCGGCGGAGGGCCGCGAGGGGCGCTCCCAAATCTGTTTCATCTTCGGGTGTTTCGCGGGGTAATCGAGGCGGCCGGAGAAGGCGGGGCCGAAGTAGGTGTTGTTGCCGGTGGCGTCGGTGATGATGTCGTTGCCCCAGCGGTCGAAGGCGCGGCCGTGCGGATTGGCGAAGGCGTAGGCGACATAAGTCTCGAATTTCCCGGAGCGGGGTTCGTAGCGGTAGAGCGCGCCGTCGATGTTGCGGACGGGTCCGAGGGCGGTCTCGACCTGCGAGCGGTGGAAGACGCCGTCGCTGAGGATGATCGCGCCGCCGGGTTCGTAGACGAGGGAGTTGGCGGTGTGGTGCGAGTCGGCGGAGTCGAGGCCCATGAGGACGCGCTCCTTGGTGTCGGCCCGGTCATCACCGTCGGTGTCGCGGACGAACCAGAGGTCGGGCGCCTGCATGATGAGGACGCCGTCCTTGTAGAACTGAAAGCCGGTGGGGCAGTTCAGGTTGTCGAGGAAGTGGGTGCATTTGTCGGCTTTGCCGTCGCCGTCGGTGTCTTCGAGGATGAGGAGGCTGTCGCCGAGCTTGGAGGTGGGGGTGCGCTCGGGGTAATTGGGCCAGACGGTGACCCAGAGGCGGCCCTTGGTGTCCCAGGCCATCTGGAGGGGTTTGGCGAGTTCGGGGAAATCCTTCTCGCTGGCGAAGACGTTGACCTTCACGCCGGGTGCGAGGGTCATTTTGGCGATGGAGTCCTCGGGCTTGAGGAAGACGTGGGTGCCGTCGGGGTTTTGGCCGGGCCTGTTGGTGCCGACGGGAGTGACGAGGGGCAACGGGAGGGGGACGACGGGGGCGGTGTCGCCCTGGGCGAGGGCCCAGACGCGGCGCTCGCGGTTTACGGTGAGGGTGTCGCGCTGCGCCATCTCCTCCTGCATGACTTGGAAGTTGGTGAGCTTGGGGAGGTCCTTGAAGGTATCGTAGGCGATCTTGGAGCGGTCGCCGTAGACGTTATAGCCGTCGACGGTGCGGTAGCGGGCGTGCCACTCGAGGTTCTTGGCGTTGACGGCGGCCTGGAGCGGGGCGAGATCGCCGGCGGGGGCGGGCGCGCCGAAGAGGGTTTGGAAGATGACCGGGGCGAGCGCGGTATCGCCGGCGGCGTTGAGGTGGATGCCGTTGATCGTGAGGGAACGGCCGGCGGCGGCGGCTTCGGCGTAGAGTTTTTGCGAAGGGGCGAAGAGATCGATGAACGTCACGCCGGCGCGGTCGCCGGCGATCTCGGCCATGGCCCGGGCGTAGAGGGCGAGGTTGGCGTTGTTGGCGCCGACGGGGACGGCGACGTCGGGGTCGCGGTGGGTCTCGTTGGCGATGGGAGAGAAGAGGACGATGTGGGGCGCGCCGCGTGTGCCGTAGGTTTTGGCACGGGTGTCGCGGAGGTAAGCGTCGAGTTCGGTCTTGAATTTGGCGAGGCCCTCGGGGCCGGCGAAGGATTCGTTGAAGCCGAAGAAGGCGAAGACGACGTCGGCACCGACACGGGCGAGCCACTCGTCGGGCGTGCCGAAATCTTTGGAACGGGCGCGAGTGACGACCTCGTCGCCGGTGACGGCGAGGTTGCGGAAGACGAGTTCGTGTTTCGGATGCTGCGCGTGAATGAGCGTCTCAAGCGCGCCGTAGTGCTGCATGCGGTCGCCGAGGGCGTTGCCGACAAGGGCGATTTTCGTGCCGGGGTCGAGGACAAGCGGGGTGTTGAGCGCCGCCGGGACGGCGGCGCTGGGCGAGGGGGCGGCGGGAGTGATCGCGGAGGTCTTGGGGGCGGGCGCGGGTTTCGGCGGGAGCGGCGGGAGCGTGCCGCCGACGGGGAGGACTTTGCCGAGGGCATGGTCGGCAGGTGTGAGGCCGGTGCGGAAACTACGGAAACCAAAGAAGCGGGGCGCGTAGGAATCGACGTAGCGCACATCGGCCTTGGCGGGCACGGCGAGGCCGGCGGCCCAGTAGGTGCCGTTGACGAGGAGGCGGCGGAGACTTTCGTTTTCCAGATCGATGGCGTCGCCCATCGTGGTGGTGAGGATCTTGTTTTCCTTGCCGGCGGGATTGCGATGGAGGCGGGTCCAGACGACGGGCATCGCGGGGGCGTTGACGGGCTGCTCGGTCTGCGTGCCGGCGAGTTTCTTGCGATACTCGGCGGGCGCGTCGGCGGGCTGCATACCTTTCAGCACGAGGCCGCGAACGAGGATTTTGGCATCCGCGGGCAGGGCGACTTCATAGACATCGGTCGGGCCGAAAAGCTCGCCCACGCTGTTAAGGATCGGGTCCTTGGCGGAGGATGGCTCGATGACGCCGCGGGTGGCCTCGATCTTGTGTTTGCCCCAGTGGCTGATCCACGTCTCGCCGAGGACTTGTTTGCCGAAGCCGCCGGGATTGGTGGTTTTGTTGTTCCAGGAGTAGTCGGCCCACGGGCTGCCGGCGGGGAAATTGAAGGCGTGGGTGGAGGTGCGGAGGGCGATGATGGGGACGCCGCGACGGTAGGCGGCTTCGAAGCGCTTCATCGCGTCGTCGGGCCAAGCACGGAAACGCAGGGCCATGATGATGACATCGGCGGTGTCCAGGGCTTCGGAGCCGGGGAGGGACTTGCCGTTGTCGGGATTGATGGTGCCGTCGGCGTCGAGGGCGAAGAGCACGGTGGTCTTGAAGCCGTGACGCTGGCTGAGAATCTTCGCGAGCATGGGCAGCGCCTCCTCGCTGCGATACTCCTCGTCGCCGGAGAGGAGGACGACGTGCTTGCCGAGGGCCTTGACGCCGGCGGGCGGGGTGAGGACGAGGGAGGATTGCGCGGCGGCGGGGGCGATAGACGCGACGAACAAAGCGGAGAGGGTAAAAAGGCGACGGAGGATCATAGAAAAAAGGAGAGTCGGATCGGAGAAAAAGAGGGCGGCAGCTCGACGCGGCCGCCGTCCCCGGGGATGCGGAATTTTTTAACGATGCGTGGCTCAGGTCTGCTTCACCTTGACCCACTTCTTGCCCTTGGCGGAGGCAAGCACGGCGTCCACGACGTAATCGGTGGCGAGGCCGTCTTTGAAATCGGGCTTGCAGCCTTTGCCGCTTTCAAGGCCGCGGACGAACTCGACCATCGCGTGGATAAAGCTGTGTTCGTAACCGAGCTGGAGGCCGGGCACCCACCAGTTCCCGCAGTAGGGATGGTCGCCGTCGGAGACGTGGATGCTCTTCCAACCGCGCTCGGGACCTTCGTCGGTGTAGTCGAAGACTTGGAGGCGATGAAGGTCATGAAGGTCCCACTTGAGGGACATGTTCGCACCGTTGATTTCGAAGGTGTAGAGGGCCTTGTGGCCGCGGGCGTAGCGCGTGGACTCGAACTGGCCGAGCGAGCCGTTGTTGAAGTGGCAGTGGAAGAGACACGCGTCGTCGATGCTGACCTTTTCCACTTTGCCGGTGAGCGTGTGTTTGCGCTCTTTGACGAAGGTCTCGGTCATCGCGCTGACGTCCTTAATGCCGCCGTTGAGCCACATCGCGGTGTCGATGCAGTGCGCGAGGAGATCGCCGGTGACGCCGGAGCCGGCGACTTTGGCGTCGAGGCGCCAGAGGCCAGTGCCGCCTTGGGGCAGGTCGGCGTTGATGGTCCAGTCTTGGAGGAAATTGGCGCGGTAATGGTAAACGCGGCCGAGTTTTCCGGCGTCGATGAACTGCTTGGCGAGGGTGACGGCCGGGCAACGGCGGTAGTTATACCAGACCATGTTTGGCACCTTGGCCTTCTCGACGGCCTTGAGCATTTTCTCGGCTTCCTTGCCGTTCAGCGCGAGGGGCTTTTCGCAGAGGATCATTTTGCCGGCCTTGGCGGCGGCGATGACTTGCTCGGCGTGGAGGTTGTTGGGTGTCGCGATGTCGACGACGTCGATGTCGTCTCGGGCGACGAGTTTCTTCCAATCGGTCTCGATGAATTTGTAGCCCCACTTGTCGGCGAACTCCCGGGTCTTGGCGGCATCGCGGCCGCAGACGGCCTGCGGGACGAGCTCGTAGGAGGAGGGGAAGAAGTGGTTGACCTGATGGAAGGCGTTGCTGTGCGCGCGGCCCATGAAGCTGTAGCCGATGAGACCGATGCGGAGTTGTTTCTTGGACATGGGGAAGAAGTAGTGAGTAGCGGGTAGTGAGTAGAGAGCAGGGCGGGCTTCAGCCCGCCGCTTGGAATGGGTTGAAAGATGCGCGGCGGTGGGGGCGGGCTGAAGCCCGCCCTAGTTTTCAGCCGACCCAGCCGTGGTGGGTGCGGACCTCGATCATCGCGGCGAGGATGTCGTTCCACGTTTGTTGTTTCATGAGCACTTCGTTCGGGAACATGCAGCCGTCCCAGCAGATGTGCTTCATCTTTTTCGTGACCTTGCCCTTGCCGTCGCGGAGCCAATAGCCGGAGTCGCGGGTGATGTTGAGCTTGCCCTTCGGATCGGTGGCGAGGCAGTGACGACCCGTTTTCTCGGGGGTGCCGGAGCCGTAGGTGCTGCCGTCGTTTTGCGCGACGAGGAAGTCGATCGTCCAAGGGCGGAGCGCGTCGGTGAGCTTGGTCATCGCGGCGTGGAACGCACCGGGCTCGTAGTGGTAATTTTTCGGGACGATGCGGTGGGCTTCGGCGTTGGCGCCGAGCGTGTAGAGGTGGGTGTGCGACATGTCGGCCTGGAAGCCGACGACCTTTGGCATGCCGACGGCTTCGAGGAGATTCACCATGTTCTTCCAGGAGTGAATTCCGCCCCAGCAGATCTCGCCCTCGGCGGCGAGGCGCTCGCCGTTGTCCTTGGCGATCTTGCCGCACTCGCGGAAAGTCTGCGCGATGAGCTTGGTCGTGCCCTTCGGATCTTTATCCCAAGCGGCGACGCTGGTGGCGCTGTCGATGCGAACGATGCCGTAGGGGCGCACGCCGAGCTCGCGGAGTTTTTTGGCGATGCGCACGGCCTTGCGGACGTGGGTGACGAAGTTGGCGCGGGCCTTTTCGTCGCCACCGGCGGCGGCGTCGAACCACACGGGGGCGACGACGGAGCCGACGACGAGCTTCTTGGCTTTGATCTTCGCGGCGAGGGCCTTGATGCCGTCGTCGGAAATATCGATGTCGGTGTGCGGGTTGTAGAGGAAGAGATCGATGCCGTCGAACTTCACGCCGCCGACGTCGGCTTTGGCGGTGAGGTCGAGCATGGTGTCGAGATCGATGAACGGCTCGGCGCCGGGAGAGCCTTTGCCGACGAGACCGGGCCAGGCTGCGTTGTGGAGTTTGGGGAAGTTATTGGCGGGCATTTTCTAGGAGGAGTTGACGAGGGGAAGGGATGGAAGGGGGGATTGGGGCGGTGGGGGGATTGGCGGAGGGCGGACTAAAGTCCGCCCTACTCTTCAGAATTTGTTATCGCGATATGCGCCCATTTTGGGGGCGGTGGGATTTACTTCGGGGCCGAAGTAGCGCAGGCAGACCATGGGCTCGGTGCTGCTGGTGTTCTCGAAGGTGACGCCGGCTTTCGCGCCGTCCTCGGTGCAGAAATACTCGTCCTCGGTGAGCTCGTGGAAGCGGATGAGCTTCGGGCTGACGAGCGGCTGGCCGTTGATCTTGCCGGAGCCCTGCACGCAGATGAGGCCATAGGCGCCGGTGTCTTTGACGGTGCATTTCACGCCGGGATCGATGGTGAGTTCCTTGGCGGTGAAGAGCTGCTCGCCATCGACTTTGCCGTAGACGATCCAGCGGTCGACGTAGCCCTCGCTGCGGGTGTCGGCGACGGGGACGGGCTCGAGGTAGTGGTTGTCCTTGAAATTCGGGTCCACGTTTTTGTCCCAGTCGAGCTGGTCCACGATGAAGTCGATGTCCTTGTGCTTCGACTTCGGCATATCTTTCACGAGGAGCGACCACGGGACTTCGCGGCCTTCGACGAGGTTTTGATACATGCCGAAGACATCGCTGCCCCACTGCGGTTCGTAGGTGCAGAGGGAGCCGGGGGCGTGGAGGATGCACGGATCGATGAGCCAACCGGAGCCGACCTTGAGGCGGTAGGCTTTCGAAAGATCGAGGATGCCGTTGTCGCCCTTGTTCCAGTTGCGGATGCACTGCTTGACCTGCTCCTTCGTCGTGCCGGGCTCGAAGCCCATGAACGTGTAGGGGAAATTGTTGCCGACGGGATTGTGCTGGGGCGGGAAGTAGTAGGACTCGGGTTTGCCCTCTTGGCCGACGAGCTTCGCCTGCTTCTGCGACTGGTGCATGTGGTGCGGGATCGGGCCCATGTTATCGAAGAACTTCGAGTAGACGGGCCACTTTTTGTATTTCTTCCAGATGGAGCCGCCGACGAGGGTGGCGCCGGTGTCGGCCACGGCTTGCTGAAGGGTGAACTTCCGGTTGCCGACGACGCACCAACTGAGGCCCTCGTCCCAGGCGCGGCCTTCGTTGGCCGTAACGGTGGTGGAGGCGAACCAGCGCTCGTCGATGCCGCCGCGGTTCAGGCCGTAGGCGTAGGTGTCGTCGGGGTGAAGCTTGATGCGGAGGCCGGGCTGCAAGAAGGAACGCGGCACCCAGGCGGGCGCGAGACGGAGGAGTCCGCCGGTGGCGGAGAGCTCGGCCTCGACGAGGCTTTGCGTGGATTTTTTGACGACTTTGAGATCGAGGACGGAGGGGACCATGGGATGGAGTTTAAGTTGGGAGTTTAAGTTGAAGAGTCTCGGAAAGGAGGGAAGGGACTAGGGGGTGCGCTGTTGGATGAAGGCGAAGACGCCGCGTTTGTTGCCGACGGCGACGTCGGGGCGGCCGTCGTTGTTCAGGTCGGTAACGATGAATTGCGTGCCGACGCCGGAATCGTCGTCGATGAGGTGCGGGGTGTAGGCGACGGCCTTGGTCGCGGGGTCGCGGGTGAGCTTGAACCAGTAGAGGACGGCCGGTGCGTTGGGCTCGGGGTCGCCCTTGGAACCGTGGGCCCAGTGGCGTTTGCCGGTGACGATATCAAGGAGGCCGTCGCCGTCGATGTCGGCGAGGACCAAGGCATGCGGCTGGGAGAATTGGACCCCGCCCAGTTTCTCGGCGGGGTCGCGGCTGGTGATGGCGTGCTCTTTCCAAGTCGGCGCGGTGGTTCCGGAGGCGGGCGGGAGCTGTTCGAACCAGCTCACGCCGTATTTGTGCGCCTCGATGCTGGTGATGACATCGGTGCGCCCGTCGCCGTTGACGTCGTAACCATACATCTGGGCGCCGCCGCCGCCGAAATTGGTGGCGTGAAACGTCCAGAGCGGATCGCCGGCGAGCGAGGCGGGTTGCTCCCACCAGCCGTTGAAGGTGAGGAGATCGGCGCGGCCGTCGCCGTTGATATCGCCGGCGCCGATGCCGTGGGTGTAGCGCTGCCACTGGCCCGCGGGCGAAATCGCGCGGAAGGTCCACGGGGCTTGGGCGTTTCCGGGGTTGCGGGCGGCGTAACCGAGTTTCCTGTAGGCGGAGAAGATCAAGACGTCGGGCTGGCCGGCGATGAGTTTTACCAAGTGCGGCGACTCGGTGCCGACGTAGGGATGCATGAGAAAGCGCGGCCAGTCGCCGCCGGCAGGGCCGGGATTCTTCGACCAGTAGGCGGGCCGACCGGGCCAGCCGATCTGGATCGCATCGGCGAGGCCGTCACCATCCATGTCGGCGGCGTCGGAGATGAACGCATCGGAGTAGCTTTCCTTGTCGTAGGCGTGGGGGGCGCGGATTTCCGCCTTCTTGGTGAAGGCCGGGCCCGCCCACCAAACGGGACCGGCGATGAGATCGGGCTGCCCGTCGCCGTTGAAATCGGCGGCGGCGATGCTCTCGGCGTAGAAGCGCGGGTCGATGACTTGGCGCTTGAAGGTGATGGTCTCGGCGGCTGCGCCGACGGCAACCGCGCTGAGGGTGGCGGCAAAAAGCAGACGAGGGAAGGCGGCGGGAATCATGGCGAGGGGGTTGAGGACACGCGAGGGGTGGCGAAGGATGGGGAAAGCGAGCCCCCACCCTACGCACCAGACGAGCCGGCGACTAGGAAGGCTGCGACAAGTTTTTGTGTAAAAACGTCGGGGCGTTTTCCACAGCACCCGCCCCCGCCGAAACCGTGAGAGGGAGGCCGCGGCCCGGGACGGCCCAGAAACTCACCGCCGATACCGCGCGCGATAGTCGCGGGGCGGTTCGCCCATGATGCGGCGGAACTCTTTCGCAAAATGGCTCTGGTCGGCGAAGCCGTGGGCGCTGGCGACCTCGGCCAGCGATTTTTTGGAGAACACCAGCGCGCTGCAGCTCATGCGCACGCGCATCTGGCGCACGTAGTCGTGCGGCGAACTCTGGTAGGTGGCACGAAACTGGCGCTCAAACGCCCGCACCGACAAGCCACAGGCCTTGGCCAGCTCGTGGTTCGTGATGTGCTCGGCGAAATTCTGGCTCACGAAGCGGATCGCTTTGCTCAACGGCGAATCCGCCGGAGCTCCCGCGCTCGGCGGCGTGGCGAGCGGCCGGGTGACCCCGGCGTTGCCGACGACGTTGCCCTCGGCGTCGTGCAGCGGGATTTTCGAGGTCACGCACCAGCGCGCCGTATGGTCGAAGCGGCCGACAAGTTCCACGCGCGAAAGGATGCGCTCGCCGCGGAGCACGCGCTCGTCGTCGATCCGATATTGGTTGGCGAGCGCCTCGCCGCAGAGGTCGTAGTCGTTGTGGCCTATAACTTCCTCGCGGGTCTTGATGCCGAAATTGAGGAGAAAGGAGACGTTTACCCACTGGTAGGTTCCGGCGACGTCCTTCATCCAGACCGGAGAGTCCTCCAAGTAGTCGAACAACTCGATCACCTCGGGCGCCGCTGCGCCGATCCTGCGCAGGCTCGCGCGGAGTGAGGGATCGGGCGAAAGGCGCTTCATGCCCGCAGAGGACACGGCAAAAGCGCGCCGCCGCAAGCGGGAGAATGACCGCGTCTGGCAGGCACGCGGCCGACAGGCTCGGAATCGCTGAAAATAAAGAGCCTGTCCGGATAATCCAGAATCTGCTCCGGGTAAGCTGCGGACTGCGGCCGCCAATACCGAGAACGGAGCATGCGCAAACGCGCTGGCCCACGGTGCGCCGACACTGGGATAGGCTCTGGATCCAGTTCGCGTTCAAGATGGGACCAGCGGGCCGCGAGGCAGGAGCCTGCTTGCGGGCGATTTAGCATGCGATCAGTCAGCGCTGGTGAAATCGACTGCAAGCAGGCTCCTACAAAAAGCTTTGGTTCGTCTCATCTCGAAAACTCATTGATAATAGCCGAGTTCCGGCAGTCGGATTTAACCGGATTCCCGAGCGAAGCGACCTCAGCCAATATACGAACCGTTCGAAGGGAATACCTCGCCCGCTCCAATCGCTAGGGGATCGGTTCGCTAAATGAGACGGAAGTCTTTTCTCCACGCGGAAGCGGTCTTCCTCTGATTTTCGTGTGTTTTGGGTGTTTCGTCGTGACGTCTTCTAATGTGTCCCGCCTACGTCGGATACTCCCAGCCCTTCCGATACGGCCGGCGCAGAAGGGCGTTGGCCGCTGGGTCGCCGACGATCGTCTCCTTCGCCCCGTCCCACTCGACGCTGCGGCCGAGCTTCAGGCTGATCATACCGAGCAGCGAACAGTTCGTCGCATGATGGCCGGCCTCGATGTCGGACACGGGACGACGGCCCGTCTGGATCGCCTCGAGAAAGTCCACCCACAGCTCGCGGATGTTTTGGCTGTCGGGCTGGTTGACCGTGGCGTCAACGTGCAGCACCGGTTCTTTTTCGTCGGCGGGGTGGAACGTCCAGCCGCCGCGCCAGCCGAGGCGGAAGACGCCTTTGGTCCCGTAGAAATAGCAGCCGACCGCCTCGCCTTTGTCCACGGGGTTGCCGCCGAAAGCGCGCGATTCCCAAGCCATGGAAAATTTTTCGAACTCGAAATTCACGAGCTGGTGGTCCGGCGCGTCGCTGGTCTGCGCGTCGGCCGTGAGCACGGGCGGGCCCTTGACCGGACGGCCGCCGGTGGAGAAGACGCGCTTCGGCCATTTCTCGTC
>Ga0105045_10004381_pt1 | contig 12260 bp, 10 predicted proteins | sample MAT02_FD_78089 | JGI IMG/M metagenome (GOLD analysis project Ga0105045, IMG submission 78089) | Freshwater microbial communities from Lake Fryxell liftoff mats and glacier meltwater in Antarctica - MAT-02 (megahit assembly) | ecosystem: Environmental > Aquatic > Freshwater > Ice > Liftoff... | reverse complement strand
TCAAGCCAGAGCACACGCGTGGCCTCGATGCCATCGCCCAGCACACCGTGGTCGTAGCGGCTGGCATCGGGCCCGGCCAGCACCGCGATGTGGCCGCCGTCACCGCGGCCATCCAGGTCGACCTGCAGGGGCCGCGCGTCGGGCAGCACGGCGTCCTGCGAGCGTGCCACCTCGCGCCATCGCGCGTCGTTGTCGGGTTCGAAGCGGGCGAGGCGGTGGCTGGGCGGTTCCGCACTGCGCGCGCTGCCCGTCGCTGCGGTCGCCACACTCACCACACCCACCACGGCCAGCGGCAGGATCAGCAGGCCTGCATGCACCGCCAGACCGGCGGACGGCAGCGTGCTGACGCGGCCGTCTTCCCAGACCCACAAGCCACCGCCGGCCATGCGTGCAGCGATGCGACCGTGGCCGATGGCCGCAGGCGTGGCCGCGTCCAGCCCGCCGGCCAGGCGGCGCGGTGGCTGGCCGGTCAGCGCCAAGGCCCACAAGGCACCACTGTTGCCTGTGCCCAAGAGCCCCGACGGCCCACCCGCATGCAATTGCCGCACCGGCTCGGGGGTGGGCACGGCGCGTGCGGTCCACGGCGTTGCTTCTGTGGCGTCAACCGCGCGCCAGCCCACCGCGCCCAAACCCGCCAGCAGCGCCTGCCGCCGGGAGCACTGCAGCCCCGGCCTGCACGCCTTCACAGCGCGCCGCTGTACCCGGCCCGGGGCCCGGTGGCTCTTGTCCAGCGCACAGTTCAGCGCCGCCACCAATTCGTTGAAGTTTTTGGGCAATGTGGAGCCTGCTGCAAGTGGCCGCCGCCCCACAAAGCGGCCGCCGCCAAGCATGAGATGCTCAGCCGCGGCGGCGACGCGCCAGGAAGCCCACAGCGGCAAGGCCGGTCAGCATCAGGGCGTACGTTTGGGATTCGGGAACGGCTGTGGCCAGGATCAGATTGTCAACCGCGACCGACGTGAAAGGGCTTTCGAAAAAGAAGCGCAGTGATTCAGCAGACACAAAGCTCAGACTACCCGTGGTCGACACGATGCCCAGAAAGAAAGGTGGACAAGCTCGTATTGCTGAGCAAGACGGTCGCGGTGCCGTCGGCGTCACTGGCGGTGATGCCAACGCCACCGAACACACCGGCGCCAACTCCACCCCCAAAGGTGGTGTTGAAGAAGTTGCCACCGAGCCCGGCCACTCCAGTTGGGAAATCGGAAATGATGAGGGTGTCTTGGGTCCTGAACGACTCGAGCCATATCTGGTTCTCACCGCCGAAGATCGCGCCAGAACGGAAGCCAGCCCGGAGCTCGCCGGTGGTGGTGGTGACGCTGTAGCTCAAAGGGCCGGCGTTGCGGGCCAGGGGTCCCAGCAACGGGGGTCCGATGAAAGGCACGAAGGGATTCAACTCTGAAAACGTGTCGACCCCCGTCTGGCCGACGGCAGCCAAGAAGCTGTCCGGGGTGGTGTAAAAAGTGATCGCGGCCTGCGCTCCGCCTGTGGCGGCCAACAGTGCAGCAATACAGATCGACTTGATCCGGAGACGTCTTGACATGGATGTTCCCTGAAGTGGTGGAGGGGCTTGCGTTGGGTTCCATTCGTTGGCTCCCGGCGCCGCAGCCCACTGCGAGACTGTGCCGAAGCGGGTGCAGGCAGTCATCACGGCGGCGTGAGCATTCCGCGCAGCCACAGGAAGCTGGGCGCATCGGCTCGGCTGTGCACGCCGACTCACGGCTTCAATTCCGTTGCCACCGGAGAACACCCGCCCTGGCCTTCAGACCGCGCCGCTGTACTCGCCCCGGGCCGGGTAGTTCTTGTCGAGCGCAAAGTCCAGTGCCGACAGCAATTCATCGAAGTGCGGCCGGGCGAAAGGCATGGTCTGCACCGCGCCGTAGTACAGCGTGCCGTCAGGCCGCACGATGAACACGCCGGGCTCAGAGAACAGTGCAGGCTCTTCGATGCCGATGGAGGTGGTGCCGCGCGAGGTGCTGATGTACAGGCCCCACTCGCGCGCCTTGCGCAGTGTCAGGTCGTAGGCCATGCGCAGGGCCGGAGCGCGAACTTTGTCGGCCATCGCCTGCGCACGGTCGCGCCCGTCGCTGGAGACGGCGATGACCTTCACGCCACGCTTGTCGAACTCGGGCTGCAGCCGGCCCAGTTCCAGCAGGTACTTCAGGCAGATGGGGCAGTGCAGGCCACGGTAGAAGACCACCAGCGTGAAGTTCGGCGCTGCGTCTTCGCCGAGCGTGAAGCTGCCGTGGTCCAGCGTCGGCAACTGCAAGGTCGGTACGGCCTGTCGCGGCATCAGGCAAGCGAGCGGCTGATGCGCGGTGGTCATGGTCATCGGCGTTCTCCTGTGTTCAGCAAGGCTTGCACTCTAGCGTCGAGACTGAGACGATTGGCATCTTTTCGTCTCCACCTTCGTACATTTCATCTCATGCCTGACCGCCTGTCGGCCCTGCTCCAGCGCTTTGACTTGCATGCCCGCGTGATTCACAGCGGGCCACTTTGCAGTCCGGCTGACTTCGACGGCAGCGCCGGGGTGGGCCACCTGCATCTGGTGCGACGCGGGCCTTTGGTCGTGACCGACCCGCAGGGGCGGCGCAGCGTCGTGAAAGAACCCACCGTGCTGTTCGTCCCGCGGCCCGGTGCCCACCGGCTCGATGGCGGGGACGGCGGTGGCGGTGGCGGTGGCGGTGGCGGTGGCGGTGGCGGGGACGTCCCCGGCGCCGATGTCGTCTGCGCATCGATCGACTTCGGCGCCGGAGACGAAAACCCGCTGCTGCGCGGCCTGCCGGCCTTGCTGAGCGTGCCGCTGGCGCAATTGCCGGGCCTCGATCTTGCGCAGCAATTGCTGTTCAGCGAAGCGCAGGCCGGCCGCTGCGGCCATGGCGCGGTGGTGGACCGGCTGACCGAGGTGCTGGTGATCCAGCTCTTGCGGCATGCCATCGCACAGCGCATGGTCGACGGCGGTGTCATGGCCGGCCTGGCCGACGCGCGGCTGGCCAAGGCCATCAGCGCGCTGCATGCGCGCCCGGCGCAGGCCTGGAACCTGGACAGCATGGCCGCGCTGGCCGGCATGTCGCGCGCGCGGTTTGCAGAGCACTTCACGCGCACGGTGGGCGTGCCCCCGGGCGACTACCTCACGGGCTGGCGCCTCGGCCTGGCCCGCACGCTGCTGCGCAAGGGGCTGCCGGTTAAACAAGTGTCCGCCGAAGTGGGTTATGCCAGCCCGGGCGCCTTCGGGCGCGTGTTCTTGCAACGCGTGGGCACCACCCCCACTCACTGGCAGCGGGGCCATGCCGCTGGCAACTGACAGCCCTCGCGTTGGCCTTGAGCCACTCGTCGAGCTTCCTCCTCGCGTGAGCAAGGCAGTGCGCGGTGACGCGCCCGGGCAGCGACATCATCAGCCGGCGCAGGGCATCGCTCCGCCCAGCAGTGTCGTCAGTCGAGCGCTTGAGACTTTCAGTTCGTCGACCAGCGACGTACGCATGCGCTGCTCGGGTACCGTCAATGTCAGCGCGCCCACCAGTTCGCGCGTCGCGCTCCACACCGGCGCCGAGATGCCGACGAGACCAGGCACACGGTCGCCGGTGATCACCAGGTGGCCATCGCGTCGCACCTGTGCATAGACCCGCCCCCGCGCGCCGGCAAACGCCAGCATCACCCGGCCGCCGGCGCCACGGTCCAACGGCAACAGGTCGCCGGCGCGGGCGTGGTCACGCAGCAACTGCGGCGAATCGACACGGAACAGAACCAGCCGCTGTTCGCCCTGGCGCACATGAAAAGCCACGCTTTCACCGGTTCTCGACACCAGGTCGCGCATCTCGGGCAGCACGGCCTCCTGCAGCGAAAACGATGCCGCATAGATGCCGGCCAGCCGCGCGATCTCGGGGCCCAACGACCAGTGCCCCTGGCCCGTGCGCTGGACCAGCCGCGCGTGGGCCAGCGAGGCCAGCAGCCGCAGCGCCGTGCTCTTGTACAGGCGCGTGCGCTCGGCGAGTTCGGTGACCGTCAGCGACCGGTCGCCCACCCGAAATGCCGCCAACAGGCTGAGCGCCCGGTCGACTGCGGCGGCGCCGCCCGGCGCGGCCTGCTCGTCGGCCACCGAGGCCTGCGTTGACTTCCTGGGCATTGCTTCGTGCTGGCGTTTTGGCTGGTGCGCTGTGGCGGTTTGACAGGCCGCCATCGCGACCCTAGGATTCAAATCATTCTACAGAACTGTGTTCTGTCTTACAGAACAACCGACACCCTCCCATGCCTGAAGCCGTACTCATCAGCGAAGTCGGACCACGCGACGGCCTGCAAAGCGTCAAGGTGACCATGCCCACGGCGCACAAGCTGGCCTGGATCGACGCCCTTCACGCAGCCGGTTTGCGTGAGATCGAAGTCGGCTCCTTCGTGCCGGCCCGGCTGCTGCCGCAGATGGCCGACGTGGCCCAGGTCGTGCAGCACGCACTGACCAAGCCGGGGCTCACCGTGATGGCCCTGGTGCCCAACCTGCGCGGCGCCGAGGCAGCGATCGCTGCGGGCGTGCACAAGATGACCTTGCCCGTCTCGGCCAGCGAGCCGCACTCGCTGGCCAATGTGCGCAAGACGCGCCAGCAGATGGTCGAAGCGGTACGCCAGATCGTGGCCCTGCGCAACGCCACGGCGCCGCAGCTGCGCATCGAGGCCGGCGTGGCCACGGCTTTCGGCTGCACGCTGCAGGGCGTGGTGCCCGAAGAAGACGTGCTGCGCCTGGCTTTGTCGCTGGCGGAGGCCGGTGCCGACGAAATCGGCCTGTCCGACACCACCGGCATGGCCAATCCGGCGCAGGTGCGGCGGCTTTTCGGCAAGCTGCGCAGCGCCATCGGCAACCGCGCTGGCGCCGCCCATCTGCACAATACGCGCGGGCTGGGACTGGCAAATTGTCTGGCCGCGTACGACGCCGGCGTGCGCACCTTCGACAGCTCGCAGGGCGGCCTGGGCGGCTGCCCCTACGCACCCGGCGCCTCGGGCAACGTGGTCACCGAAGACCTGGTCTTCATGTTCGAGGCCATGGGCGTGCACACGGGTGTTGATCTCGACGCGCTGCTGTCCGCGCGCGAGGCATTGCGCGCGGGCCTGCCTGGCGAGCCGCTGCACGGCATGGTGGTCGAAGCGGGGCTCGGCAAGGGCTTCCGCTACGCAGACGGCCGCGTCCCGCAGCTTCAGGCAGCGACCAAGATCGCCGCAGGACAGCACGCATGAAGCGCCCGGAAGAACTGCCGCTGGCCGGCCTGCGGGTTGTTGAATTCACCCACATGGTGATGGGCCCTAGCTGCGGGTTGATCCTGGCCGACCTGGGGGCCGAAGTGATCAAGGTCGAGCCATTGGCCGGCGACAGCACGCGCCGGCTGATCGGCTCGGGCGCCGGCTTCTTCAGCACCTTCAACCGCAACAAGAAGAGCCTGGCCGTCGACGTGAAACAGCCGCAAGGCCGTGAGATCGTGCTGCGCCTGCTGGTCCAGGCCGACGTGTTCAGCGAGAACTTCAAGAGCGGCACGATGGACCAGCTGGGCTTCGGCTACGCAGCGCTGTCGCGCCTGAACCCGGGCCTCATCTATGTCTCGCACAAGGGCTTTCTGCCAGGCCCTTACGACCACCGCACCGCGCTCGATGAAGTGGTGCAGATGATGGGCGGCCTGGCCTACATGACCGGCCCCGAAGGCCGCCCGCTGCGCGCCGGCACCAGCGTCAACGACATCATGGGTGGCATGTTCGGCGCCATCGGTGCGCTGGCCGCTTTGGCGCAACGCGGCAAGACAGGACGCGGCCAGGAAGTGCAGAGCGCGCTGTTCGAGAACAACGTGTTCCTCGTCGCCCAGCACATGATGCAGTTCGCCGTCACCGGCAAGCCGGCAGCGCCGATGCCCGGCCGCATCAGCGCCTGGGCGGTGTACGACGTGTTCACGGTGCAGGACGACGAGCAGATTTTCCTGGCCGCGGTGAGCGACACGCAATGGGCGCTGATGTGCGCGGAGTTCGGCTTCGCAGACCTGAAAGCTGACCCGCGTTTGTCCAGCAACAACGCCCGCGTGCAAGCACGCGAGTGGATGCTGCCGGCACTGCGCGGGCGCTTCGCGCCCTTCGCCGCGGCCGAGCTGGGCGCGCGCTTCGAGAAGATCGGCTTGCCCTATGCGCCGATCACGCGCCCGCAAGACCTGTTCGACGACCCGCACCTCGCTGCCACCGGCGGACTGGCGCCCGTGACGCTGCCGCCGGACGCCAGCGGTGCGGGCCGCGCCATCGAGACACGCACCGCGCTGCTGCCGATCACGCTGGACGGCGAACGCCTGGCGCTGCGCGCCGCGCCGCCCGGCATCGGGCAGCACACAGAAAGCCTGCTGCTCGAACTGGGCTATGACGCGGCGGCTGTCGAAGAGCTGCGCAAGTCCGGCGTCATCGGCATGGGCGCTGATCGCAGCAGCTGAATGCGATCAAACGACGATCAGACGGCGATCTAACTGCGATCAAACGGCGATCAGACGCCCCGCGCTGCGGCGATCTGCGCGGCGTCGAGCCCGGCTTCGTGCAGCACGGCTTCTGTCGACGCACCCAACTCATCCAGCCGCGGGTCGACATGCCCCGGCTCGTCGCGAAACTTGATCGGAATGCCCAGGTGCGGCGGCCCGGCGGGGCCTTCTTGTGGTGCGTGCAGCACCATGCCGCGCGCAGCGGCCAGTTCGCTGCTGACGGCTTCTTGCAGTGTGCGCACCGGCGCCCAGGCCACGTCCAACGGCGCCAGGAAAACGGTCCACTCGGCCAGCGTGCGGGCGGCGAAGGTCTGGCGCAGGAAGGCGCGAACCGGCTCGTGGCCAGCCCCGGGCGGCTGCAGCGCCAGCGGCGCGAGCTCGGTCCCGCCCAGGGCGCCCAAAAGCGCATTCACGAACTTCGGCTCGCTGCCGGCCAGTGCCAGGTGGCGCCCGCAAGCAGTGGCGTAGATGCCGTAGAAAGCCGCGCCGCCCCAGCTGCGTTCGTCCTTCACCACCGGCGCGCGGTCCTCGGCGAAGGGCGGGCCCATCACGTTGGGCGTCCAGGCCAGCAGACTGTCGTACATGGCGATGTCGAGATAGTCGCCCTCGCCCGTGGTCTGGCGCCGCAGCAGCGCCATCAGGATGCCCGACAGTGCCATCAGCGACGCCGCCATGTCTGCTGCCGGCAAGCCGGGCATCGCAGGCTGGCCGTCGGCGCCCAGGTTCACGCTGACCAGGCCGGCTTCGGCCTGCACGGCGATGTCGTGCGCCGGGTGGTGGGCCATCGGCCCTGTCTGGCCGAAGGCCGAGATGGAGCAGTAGACGATGCGCGGGTTGACGGCGCGCACCGCGTCGTAACCGATGCCGAGGCGGTCGACGACGCCGGGGCGGAAGGCCTCGACGACGACATCGGCCGTTTTCGTCAGCGTCAGAAAGGCCTGCCGCGCCGCTTCGAGCTTGAGGTTCAAAACGATGCAGCGCTTGTGCCGGTGCGTGTTGCGGAACCACACGCTGTGGCCATGCTGGCTAAGGCCCACCTGGCGCACCGGTTCGCCGCTCGGCGGTTCGACCTTGATGACCTCGGCGCCGTGGTCGGCCATCATCATCGTCAGGTGCGGGCCCGGCAGAAACAGCGACAGGTCCAGAACCTGGATGCCTTCGAGCTTCATTTCGCGGCCACACCTTGCAAGTTCAACGCCAGCAGCCGGGTTTCTGCGCCCGCGGGCGCGATGCACTGCAAACCGATGGGCAGATCACCCGGCGCCACCGGCAGCGGCACGCTCATCGCCGGCAGGCCTGCCATGTTGGCCAAAGCCGTGAAGTCGGCCTGGTTGACTGGCACCGGCGCGCCGAAAGCGAAGGCCTGCTGCGGCGCCGTGGGCAGCAGCATCACATCGCCATGCGTCCACCAGCGTGCGGCTTCAGCGTGGGCGGCCGCCACCGTGCGCTGCGCCGCGGCCAGTGCCGCTGCGGGCTGCTTTTCGGCCCAGGACAACATGCGCGCGAGTTCGGGCGAGAAGTTGTGCGGCTGGCTGCGCCAGTCATCAGCGTGCTCGACCAGCAGATCGGCTTCCACCATCAACAACCCGGCGCGGCGCGCGCGGCCGAAGTCGTAGCCGGCCAGCGCGATCTCGGTGACGGTGGCACCGCGCTCACGCAGCACCTGCAGGGCCTGGCGGTAGGCCGCAGCCACTGCCGGTGTGGTGCCCAGGGCTTCGACATCGGCCGCACAGACGAAGCGCGGTGCCGCCTGCGCTGGCAATGCATGCAGCCCGCGCGCATTGGCATACGCCGGGGCGCAGGCGCCCAGCACCGGCAGCACCAAGGCCAGGTCGCGTTGCGTCGCCACCAGCGGGCCGATGTGGTCCAGCGCCCGGCAACACGCCACGCTGCCGGCTGTGCTGATGCGGCCCCAACTGGCCTTGAAGCCGACCACGCCGCAGTAGGCCGCGGGGATGCGCACCGAGCCCATGGTGTCGGTGCCGAGCGCGAAGCCGCACAGCCCGGCGGCCACCGCCGCAGCCGAGCCGCCACTGCTGCCGCCCGGTGTGAAGCCGGCGCGCTGTGGATGTTCGCAGCGGCCGAAATGCGGGTTGTCGTTGGTGGCGCCCAGCGCCGCCTCGTGCATGTTCAGCTTGCCGAGAATTACCACGCCCGCCGCGCGCAGGCGCTGCACGACGAAGGCATCGCAAGTGGCGATTCGGCCGCGCCGCGTCGCCATGCCGGCGGTGGTGGGCAGGCCCGCGACGTCGATGTTGTCCTTCAGCGCCACGCTCAGGCCGTCCAGCGGGCCGAGCGTGCAGCCGGCAGAACGGCGCGCGTCACTGGCGGCGGCGGCGCGGCGCGCGCCTTCCATGTCGACATGCAGATAGGCGTTCAGACGCACGTTCTCGCGCTCGATGCGCGACAGCTGTCGCTCAGTCATCGCAGTGCTGCGCGTATCGCCGCGCGCCAGCATCAAGCCTTGTTCGGTGAGGTCGACTCTCGTCATTTGAAGCGCCTGTCGATCAAACGAATGGGTTTCTGCCGCGTCTCGATGCCGGTCAGCGCCGCCAGCGACTTCGGCGCCACCAGTTCGACCCGCACCTCCACGCCCAGCTTGCGCTTGAGGAGCGCCTTCCAGGGCTCGGTGGCGCCTGCGTCCCTGGCGCCGCGGGTTTCGATGGCCACCACCAGTTCGTCGCGCCCGGCGGCGTCGCGCTCGGCGGTGCAGATGAATTCACCGGCGAATTCGGGCCGCTCCTCCAGGATGGGCGCCAGCGACTGCGGGAAGATGTTGATGCCGCGAATCTTCACCATGTTGTCGCTGCGGCCCAGGAAGCCGGCAATGCGCTTGAAGGTCCAGCCCAGCGCCGATGGCGTGCTCAGCACCTGCGTCACGTCGTGGGTGTTGAAGCGGATGATGGGATAGATGTCGTCCTTGTACAGACAGGTGACGACGATGTCGCCGGGCAGCCCGTCGGCCACCGGAGTGCCGCTGTCGACATCGGCCACCTCGACGTACTGCGCGTCTTCCATCAGGTACAGGCCGTCGTGGTCGGGGCCTTCACCGGCCACCGCACCGGTGTCGCCCACGCCGTACCAGTCGAACATCTCGGCGCCGCCCCAGGCAGCAGACAGACTCTCGCGTGATTCGCGCCCCAGGTGGCCGCAGATGCGTCGCACCGGGATGTCGCGCCCCGGCACCAGGCCTTGTTCGCGCGCCACGTCGGCCAGGCGCTTGATGTAGTCGGCAAAGCCCACCACCACATTCACGCCGAAGTCGCGCATCAGCTCGACCTGCTTCACGCTGGGCGTCTCGACACCGGTGCCGGGCGTGATCAATAACGCGCTGGTGTAGTGCAGGATGGCCTCGCGCACATAGTGGCCGCCGTTGATCATGCCGTGGCCGTAGACCGAGTGCACCACCTCGCGCGGCTGCAGGCCCTGCATGCGGTAGATGCGCGCCAGCAGCAGGCTTTGGATCTCGCGGCTCTTGGGCGAAAACAGCAACGGCTGCGGCCGGCCGGTGGTGCCGCTGGTGGTGTGCAGGATCATCGGCCAGGTCTCGGGCCCGTTGGGGCCGGCGATGGGCACATCGGCACCGTGGAAATCGCCCAGCGGCGGCCTGCGCGCCACGCTGTCCATGATCTCCTGCTTGCCGAACGTGGGCAGCTTGGTGATGTCTTGCAGGCCGCGGATGTCGGCCGGCGTGATGCCCTTGGCGCCCCACAGGGTCTGGTAGAAAGGAATTCGCCAGGCCCGCGCCACCAGCCTGCCGAAGCGCGCGTTCTGCAGCGCGTAGAGCTCATCGCGGCTGATGCGCGACAGGCGCTGAGTGAAGGCATCGCCCAGCGGGTAGTCGGTCAGCAGTTGGCGCGGATCGAAAGTTTCGTAGTAGGTCAGCTCGCTCATCGCTCAGGGGCTTTCTTTCATCAGGCGCATTCGTTCATCCGGCGCTTTCATCAGGCGCTTTCATCAAGTCCACCCACGCCGCCACGTCGTCGGCTTGCGCGAGTTGCCAACAGGCGGTGTGCAGCCGTGCGGCCGCGTCGTTCGATAGACCGGCGTGGGCGCAGCAGGCGTCGAACTTCACGCGCTGTGCGGCCTGCGTCAGCGGCCGGTCGGGGTGGCCCAGCACCGCCGGCAGGTCGATGCTGTGCACGCGGCCGTCAGTCACCGTGACGCGCACGGTCTGCGGCGCCAGCGCGTTGGGGTCGGTGCAATCGTTGGCTACGGCCGCGACCCGTGCGCCCAACCCGTGGCGCGCGGGGTCATCGAGTGCATCGCGGCCGAAATCCTGCAGACCGACGCGGCCGTGCAGCAGGAAGGTGGCGGCCAGGTAGGGCAGGCACAGACGCGCGTAGTTCACGTCCATGGCGGGCTGCAGCGGGCGGCCCACCAGACGCAAGATCAACGGCGGCGCGGCCAGTTCCACACGCTGCACCTGCGCCGCCGTGAAGCCGTGCTGCGCCTGCAGCGTGGCCAAGCCGTCCAGCGCGCCTTGCGCCGCGCGGCCGGTGGGAAAAGGCTTGTGGCTGACCTCGGCGATGCGCCACACGCGGCCGAGTTCATCGAACACCGACTCGACCTGCGCGCGGCGCGGCGCCAGCGGCGCATCGAAGAGTTCGAAGTAGCCGAACGGGCCTTCGATCACGTCGCGCGGGCCGCAGAACCCGGCACGCGCCAGGTCGAGTGCCGTCACCGCCGCACGCGCCGCCAGGCCCACCTGCAGCGCCAGCATCGGCGAGCCTTCCACATGCGCCTGCATGGTGCCGGCCAGCTGGCTGTAGGCGATGCCCAATGCATCGGCCATGCCGTCGCGCGGCAGCCCTGCCAGCTTGGCCAACCCCAGGCTGGCGCCCAGCGCGCCGCACATCGCGGGGCGGAAGAAGCGCATCGGTGCGACTTGCGCACTGCCCACCGTGGCGGCCACGTCCACGGCCAGCACCAGCGCTTCGACGAGCGCCGCGCCGCGCACAGGCCGTCCGGCCAGAGCCTCGCGTTCAGCATGCGCCACCAGCGCCGGCAGGATGGTGGCCAGCGGGTGCACCACCGCGCGTTCGTGCACGCAGTCGAATTCCTGGTTGTGGATTTGGTAGGCGTTGAGCAGCGCCGCGGTGGGCGCGGGCCAGCGCGCGCCGCTGGCCCAGTCGCGCGCATCGGCGCCCTGCCCCCAGCCGGCTGCGGCTGCGCGCACTTCAGCCACGCGCGGGTGGCGGCTGCCGGCCAGGCCGACGCCGACACTGTCGGTGATGAATGTGAGGGCCGCGTCGACGGCCGCAGCGGGCAGCGCATCGAAGCGCACGGCTTGCGCGTGGTCGAGCAGGCGGTCGACGAGCTTCATGGCTGGATGACGGCGTGCAGCGCCCGCAGGTCGGGCGCCGCGGGCAGTGCGGCACAGGCGGCCAGTGAGGCTTCTGTGCGCGCTGCGGGCCAGCCGGCCGCAGCCATCAACATGCGCGCCTTCGCCTGCACGGCAGCGGCGGACAGCGGGCGCGCCGGGTCGCCGAGTGTGTCGCGCAACGCGGCGTGCAGGCGGCGGCCGTCGCGCAAGGTGACCTCGACGCGGGCGCCGTAGTGCGCCGGGTACTCGGCCGCGATGGCGGCGTCGGCGTGCAGCGCCACGCGCTCGCGCAACGCCTGCACCTCGGCCCCTTGCAGACACGCAGACTCGTAGTGCGCCAGCGCCGGTTCGCCCCACAACAGCCAGGCCGCCAGCGCGTGCTGGATCGAAAAGCGCGCCTGCGCTTCGTCTTGCGGCTGCGGCCGGTCGCAAAAGCGCAGAGCGTCGGCGTAGGT
>Ga0105045_10004380_pt1 | contig 12261 bp, 6 predicted proteins | sample MAT02_FD_78089 | JGI IMG/M metagenome (GOLD analysis project Ga0105045, IMG submission 78089) | Freshwater microbial communities from Lake Fryxell liftoff mats and glacier meltwater in Antarctica - MAT-02 (megahit assembly) | ecosystem: Environmental > Aquatic > Freshwater > Ice > Liftoff... | reverse complement strand
GTACTTGAAACGTTCACAACAACGTAAATTTTACTTCCGTAAAGCTTGATATCATTACCGGTATCTCCTAATTGGCGATTCGTTTTTTGTTCAAAAATGGAATTATTTACAGCGTCATCACTAAAATTTATCCAAGACAGACTCGCATTGTTTTGCTGAAATAAACCTTCGTTCAAAACCATCAGTCCGTTGGCAAAGACATCCACAGTTTGGGGCTCTTGCTGCTTATCTTTTTTGCAAGCAAACAGCACAAGTGAAATAGATATTATTAAAAAGGCCGATGAAAAATTCATGACTAGCGAAATTAGCATCCAAGATAATCGAGGCGATTTACAAATTGCGCGACTAAGTTTGCTTTTGTAAATGAGAAAGTTAAGCTTTCGAATTAACGAAGACCGCCAAAAGTAGCTGCGATTCAGGTTAGGTGTTTTAACACTGTCTTTTTTAATTGAAGGCATAATTTATTGAAAATAAAAAGTGAGTCCCCGGCATTACGAAATTTCGAACGAATGAATATTGCTGATTAGTAATATTTTTAACAGTAAATTGAATGCGTAAGTGATGTTTTTTAGCAAAATCAAAAGCACTAAAAAGTGCTGCATCGAAAGTTGCAAATGACGGAATTTCATTCGCCACAATGTTTTCGTTTAAGGAATATCTCTTTGAATTATAAAACGTAGAAAATCGAAGTCCCAATTGTTTGAAATTTAGTGTCCAATCGGCGTTAATGACATGTTGTGGCACATAAGCAATTTGATGACGATAAGTCGGGCTATTTTCGTTCGAAACGTCCACTGAATGCTGAAAAGCATAATTTGCATTTAGATTTGTGTTCCATTTTTCGTTCCATTTATAAGAAAATGAAAGAATCGCATCGCTCCCAATTATTTCGTTTTTTCCAATATTTTGAAATGACCAAACGAATAAGTTTTTTGTTGGAATTGCAAGAATCATATTGTCAACGAAATGATAATATCCGTTGATTTGCAACCCGAAATATATTGATTTATTATCAATAAAAGTAAAACTATTCCCAAATGCAATTTGGTGTGCGTCTTCAGGTTTCAGTGCTTTGTTTCCAATGTTGTTGTAATAGAGTTCATTGAAATTTGGCATTCTAAAGGTATTTCTATAATAAAGATTTATGGAGTAATGATTGCCCAATTTTCGGCGAAATTCTACAAAAGGATTTAATCTGAAAACGGAATTTGCAGATTCTCCGAGGTGATTTTTTTCGTTGATGTATTGCATTCCAAGTTGTGCAATTACACTCGTTTTGGATAAAGAAAAAGTTGATTTCAGAAAGGAGGAACTTTGCAAGCGATTTGGTTTTGCTGTCAAAGATTCTTGTGAATGAAGTTCGCTATATCTCATTTCGGTACCAAAATCAAGGTTGATGATTTTCTTCATTCTTCTTGAAAATGTTGCTCCCGGCTGAATTGCATTTGTCACAAATGATGATCTCAATTCACCGTCGTGGTTCAAAAAACTTGGATCGATGTAGCGCAAACTATCGCGCGAAAAGTCGGCATAAAATCGATAATTCAATTTTTTCCATTTCCCCTGAATGTCCGATTTGGCAATCGTTTGTTGATTTGATAATCGTTGGTTTGAAAAGTCATTGTATAAAATCACTGCTCCTGGCAAACCTTGTCTGGCTTGTAAATGTTGAAGGTAGAAATTAAATTTCAATCCTTTTGTTCCGTTAAAATGTGTGCTGAATCCTAAATTCAAATCCTCGTAATCATTGTTTTCTCGAACACCACGAATGGTTGTATTGTAATTTTCAAAGGAATAGTTGTAGTCTCCCGCAGCCTGACGGTGTTTTAGGGTCGTACCAAAATGCCATTTTCCTGCTCTAATTTTAGCTAGTATATGATTTTCAATTTGACCAAAAGAACCTATTCTAGATGATACACGAACTTGGAATTTTTGATTCATTTTTGCCGCTTGAGCTGAATTTATGAGAACGGCATTTCCCGATAATTGCGCCGAAACAGGAATTGAAATCTCGGATGATCCGCCTCGCTGAACTAGAACAGACTCAACATTATCTAGTTGAATTTGACCAAGATTTACTTGTCCAGTTTGTGAATTTTGGAGCGTAAACCCGTCGATGACGAATTGCGTATGTTGACTTCCCAATCCTCGAATTGAAATGTTTTTTAATCCTCCTAAACCACCATACGATTTAACATTCACTCCAGGAATTTTCTGCAATAAATCGCCCAAATCATCTGCTTGAAGAATGTCGATTTCCTTTTTCGTAAGATAGGCGTGAAGTGAATCCACCCGATGTTCATTTAGTTTAGAAAATGTCACATGGATTTCCTTAATTTCTTGTGCAGTCTCCTGAGAAAGAGCAGAGAAGCACAAGAAAAGAAGGCAAAAAAGTATGTGAAACCAATTTTTCAAACAGTCTAATTTTTAATGATTTTAGAAGTTGAAACTCCAAGATAGCTTTTTAAAGTAGCAAAGTAGATTCCACTTGAAAATTGACTCAAATCGATGTTTTCATTTTCAGTAATGAATTGTTCGTAAACTGTTTGTCCAAGTTGATTTTTGATTTCTAAAAATCCGTTTATTTCGGATTTAAGCGTCACGAAATCATTAAATGGATTTGGATAAACAGCGAAATCAATTTCGTTATCTTCAAGATCAACTAATAAATCAGCTCTAAAATTATCTAAAGCAAAATACGTTGGAGTATTGATTCCAAAAGCTCCAACATCCGAAGATGAAAATGAAAATTCAATTTTGTTTGCCACAATTAAGTATGGACTTAAATCAATCATTGTCCACATGTCAAGAATGTAATCTTCATTCGGGTCTGAAAAACGAAAATCAGCTAAAAAGAAATCGATTGTGTCTCCAACTAAATCATCGTTGACATCTTTTGGAATGATATGAAGAACGAGAAAATCTTCACCATTTGTTCCGTCAGGGACGCCATTCGCATTGTTGATACTGCCAAATTGTTTTGCGTATGGATCGCCATCGCGCATACTAATTGCGCTATATGCTGTAGTAGTAACGTCAAAACTACGCAGATGCATGGGTTGATTAAACTCAATTGCGCCGTTGGAATAAAAAACAGCATAATTGTCTGAATTTGAACCGCCGCCAGCAAAGGAAGCATATTGATTTCCAAAACCAGAAGTTGTGTTGTCTGTTACGTTCGAGATGCTAAATCCAGTCCAAGAATCCCAAGGAGCATAATAATCATTTAGAAACGAAATCGCTCCGTAGTTCATGGTAAGTGCGCTTGCACCATCAGAGCCATTGTAAAATGATTCAGGACTTAGCGACATTAATTCGAAAGTAACTGAGTCGTTAATGTCTTGCGCAATTGTTTGATTTGCAGTCAATAGGCTAATTGCCAAAATGTACATTTTCTTCATACGTAAAAATTTAAAAATTAATAATCGTCGAAGAATCAGTAAAAATGAAATTATCGTTGGCGAAAGGCTTCACCAAAATAAGTCCGACTTTAATTCTGAAGTCTTCTTAATAAAACATGATTAAGCCAAGTATTCTGACTCACACCAACTCGTTTCGTCTTCCCATCTATTAAGACAGTGACTTGTTGAAACAATTTAACAGTGTTTACAGCTGCAGATACAGTTCTGGATTTTCACCAGATTCCTTGTAACTAAAATCGGCACAAAGGTATAAAAAAAATATGGATTGTTTTAGAGAAGATAAATGAGAAAGCAAGTCAAGTCAATTTTAAAATAGTTTTTATTTTTGGAATTGAAAAACCATGACAAAAACAATTGTTAAAAACCCCCTCTCTAAAACCTCTTGTCAATAAAATATAACAAACTTGCAACGCCCGCACATCCCAACTCTAATTCCCGCTTATTTACATTTTCAAATACATCGCTCGGTGCATGATGAAAGTCAAAATAGCGCTGGGAATCAGGAATAAATCCAAACAATGCAATGGCCTCAAATTGTTTTTTTAGCGGGCCAATATCAACGCCGCCATAACCTTTTTCAAAAATGTGTAAATCGTAGTGGCGAAGTTCTTTTTCCAGTGATTGCAAAAATTTCAAATGCGTATCATTTCCGTCGATATTATAACCGCGCGGAGCAAATCCACCTCTATCGCTTTCTACTGCGGCGATATGTTCTTCTTTCCTTTCTTTTACCCAAGTAGCGTAAGTTTCTCCGCCCATGTTGCCATTTTCTTCATTCATAAAGAAAACCACACGCAAAGTATGATTTGGTTCGTAATTCAATTCTTTCAGAATGCGCAATGCTTCTAAGGAATGCATCACGCCAGCGCCGTCGTCATGTGCCCCTTCACCTGTGTCCCAAGAATCCAAATGTCCACCAACTGTAATTATTTTGTTCGGGAATTTTGAACCTGTGATTTCACCGATAACGTTATACGACTGAACTGGTTCATAAGATCTACAATCCATTTCCATGACAAATTGCAGCGAACCATTTTTCAGCATTTGACTTAAAATCTCCGCATCTTTGGTTGAAAGTGCCGCTGCAGGTATTTTTTCGACATCATCCGAATAGTGCATTGAACCAGTGTGCGGATGTTCATCAATTGGTAAACCAAGCGAACGAATCACAACCGCTTTTGCGCCAAGTTTTCCAGCTTCAACAGCGCCGTTTCCTCTAATTTGATAACATCCACCATAAGCTTTGAAAGTCTGAATTTCTTTTTCATTCATCGGTTGATTTAGAAACACAATTCTCCCTTCAATCAAAGATTTGTTTGCTTTTTTGAGATCATCGAGGTGTTTAAATTCAACGATTTCACCCTCTAAAGTTCCATTTGTGCCAACGCTTCCGCCTAGAGCCAGCAAATTCACTTTAATGATTTCGCCTTTTTTTGATCTAATCCATCCAGATTCTTTCGTACCTCTCTCCCAATGTGGAACCATGATTGGCTGCAAGTAAACCTTGTCAAAGCCACATTTTTCCATGCGGATCTGCGACCATTCAACCGCCATTTGTGCTTCAGAAGAACCAGAAAGTCGGGCACCTATATCTTTACAAAGTGATCTTAGATTTTCATAAGATTGACCATTTGTAAGAGCTTCGTTATATATTTTCTGAATAAAAACCGAATCAGAATCTTGAGATGTCGCAGTCAATGCCGAACAAAAAATTAAGAGAATTAAGAGATGAGATTTTAACATTTTTTTGAAACGAATTTAAAGATTCTTTTGCTTATATCTTTAATGGATGAATTTTATATTTCATTTTTATGGAATTAGAAATGGAAACGATGCAAATTTCCTCTTGGTTTAAAAGTGCTTTAAAGATTGTTTTTTTATGCCCCGCTAGGGTATTAGTTCTGTTCATCTATTCTTTTTAAAAATGTTTGTCTCTCTGATGCTTTAATTTATGATTCTGATTTTTACGTCGGTAGCAACCAAACAAAATAAAAGCAACCATTTTTATGGATTCCTTCTATTTTCCGCATCTTTGTTTTAACCGAAAACATGAATTTATGAATTTCCGATTATTTTTAGTGTCAGTCTTAGTTGCAAGTAATGGTTTTTCTCAAAAAGAAATAAAACAAGTTGCACCAATTCAGCAAGTTACAATTTTTAAAAGTGGGGCACAGGTGATGCATTCCAAAAAAGTTTCGCTATCCACTGGAAAACAATCAGTCGTCTTTGAGAAATTGACTGATTTTGTGGATCCAAATTCTGTTCAATTGAAATGCGATGAAACTGCGACAATTTTAAGTATTCGTTTGCGCAAGAATTTTGATGATAATTCAATTCAAAAGCAAGATGTAGATGACCTAAACGCAAAACGGCGTCTTATGGAAAAGGAAGAACAAAAACTGCGAGATGAATATTTCGTTTTACTAAAAGACGAAGAAGTTTTGAATTTAAACAATCGTTTTGGAAGTCAGCAAGAAGGTGTGAAGATGGCAGAATTAAAAGAGGCTTCAACATTTTTTCATGCTAAAAACACGGAGATTCGTGTGCGAAAAGCGCAATTGGAAGAAAGTATTGAAAATGTCATTCGGAAAATTAATACTGTGGAGCAAGAAATTTCAACACGGAGAAGTTTGCCAGTTGTTAATTATACGGAGATTGAAGTAGAATTAGATGTTCAAAAGGCCGGTGACATCAATTTTGAATTTAGTTATATTTCTCCTAATGCATCTTGGAAACCTTATTACGACATGCGTTCTGCAGGAATCGGAGCAACAATTTTATTGGAAGCAAAAGGTTTAGTGACTCAAAATACAGGAGTTGATTGGAAAAATATAAAATTGGTTCTATCAACAAACGATCCTTACGATAATTCGCAAGAGCCCATTATTGATCAATGGTCTTTGAATTATTATTCAGCTTTGCCACAACGCCAATTTGTTCAGCGATCAGAACCTATTTATGATTATGCTGGGGAAATAATTCATGGTGAAGTACTCGACCAAGTGAGTGGTGAGCCGCTTGCATTTGCAAAGATTGCGATGAATTCTAATCGTTTGAATTATTACCTAACAGATGCTGCGGGAAAATTCTCATTCACCGCTCCAAGAGGAGAAAAAGGCTTTCAGGTTTCCTATTTGGGTTATAAGCAACAAGGGTTTTCTATTAACTCACCTTATGTTAAAGTTGCTTTATATCCGGAGGATGTTGCAATGGAAGAACTTCCAAGTACAGGAAGTGGAGCAGCTAACGGTCAACAACTTGCAACAATATCTCGTGAGGATCTTTCAAGGATGCCAGCTAAGATGAGTTATAATAGCATTCAAGAAGTTCAAATTACTTCAACTAACAAGCGAAGACAGAAAAGTATGAAACCGGAAAGGATTCCAAATGTAGGTGCAGAAAATGATGATCTCCAAGCATTCTACTCTACACCAGTGGCGCTAACGCAACAAAAAGATTTACGTATGGAATACACAATAGAAACTCCTTTTACAATTCCTTCTGATAATTCAGACCATCGTGTTGCTATTGCAGTTTATTCCATGAAAGCAAACTATGAATATCACGCAGTTCCAAAATTGGACAATAACGTGTTTTTAGTTGCCGAAGTTTCTGGATGGGAAAAATTAAATTTGTTGCCAGGCGAATCTAATTTGTATTTTGATGGAACTTATATTGGAAAAAGCTATGTCGATGTTTCTTCAACGAAAGATACAATTGGTTTTTCTTTGGGACAAGAAAAGAAAATTCAAATTGAACGCACACGAAGCCAAGAAATGTCGAAAACTCGTTTGATTGGTTCGCGCTACAAATATGAAGTAACATGGGATTTTGTGGTTCGAAATAATGGTGCTAGTGAAATTCCACTTATTATAAAAGATCATTTTCCTGTTTCAATCAACTCAGATATAAAAGTGAAAGAAGGAGATTATTCCGGAGCTATTTTGGATGAGAAAACACACATTTTAACTTGGAAATTTGTACTGAAAAAAGGAGAAATACAAAAATTTAAATTTGACTATTCCGTGGATTATGGAAAAGGTCAGCCGGTTTATTTGGAGTAAGAAAAAGAGATCGTAATACTAACGAAATCTTCAGAGAGGCTAAATATTTTTAGAAATAAGTGTTTCCTTTAGGTAATTTCCCAAGAGGGGCAAAACATTACAACAATTTCAGTGCTAGGTTGCGAAAAGATTTGTTTTGCCCCTCTTGGGCAATTGATAGATGGGTCTGAGATTTGATTTTAAAAATGTTAAGCCTCTCTGAGGCTTAGCGACTAAAAATTTAAAATTTTCATATCGATTTTTTGTCTAATACCAATCTTAGGCGGGCTTCGTTAAAATCTCAAACATTTGCTTAATTTTAATCAATGAATAATTTCGATACAAATTTCTGGAAAGAACGCTACAAAAATCAACAAACAGGCTGGGATTTAGGAACCATTTCTCCACCACTAAAGGATTATTTTGATCAATTGGAAGATAAGTCGTTGAAAATCTTAATTCCAGGAGCTGGAAATGCACACGAAGCGAAATACCTGCACGAACAAGGATTTTTGAATGTCTATGTTGTTGACTTAGTTAAAAGTGTGCTCGATGATTTTGCTTCGAAAAACCCAAGATTCAATAAAAGTCACCTCATTTGTTCTGATGTTTTTGAGCTAGAAGGAACTTTTGATTTGATAATTGAACAAACATTTTTTTGTGCCATTGATCCATCCCTGAGAAATCAATATGCCGATAAAATGAAACAATTACTTTCCAAAAACGGAAAACTTGTAGGTCTTTTATTCAACAAAGAATTTGAAGAAGGCCCGCCCTTTGGTGGCAATGAGGCGGAATATAGAATGATCTTCTGTGCTCGTTTTTTGGATGTGAAAATGGAATCGTGTTATAATTCTGTTGCTCCAAGAGATGGTTCGGAAATCTTTTTCTCTTGTAAAATGGAATAAAAACAAGCTTGTCTGTTAATTTAGCTCGAGATTCGCAGAGTAATTCATTAGAATTAAGAATCATTTTACTTCCAGCCCGATTCTAATTATGATAAAACTAAAACCATAAAAAAACCGTTTCTCACTTTTAAATTATGAGAAACGGTTCAAGTTTTGAAGGATTACGATTCTTATTATTGAATCACAACTCTAATTGGTTTAAGCTCTTTTTCGATACCTTTCAAATAGATAAGATAAGTACCGCTGCTTAAGTTCATGCTATTAAAAGGAACAATCGTTGTTCCATTCGCAAGTTGTATGCTTTTTTGAGAAATTACTTTTCCACTCAAATCTAAAAGCTCTATTGCTATGCTTTCATTTTCAGTTGAGTTAATTTCCAATGTGAAATCATCTTGCGTTGGATTTGGATATACAATTGCATTCAATCCATTATTATCCGAACAAGAAATGCTAAGTGTTTCCAAAATACTTTCAATTCCATTCAAATCTTTTTCGATAAGTCGATAATATGTTTTCCCTTGATTTCTATCCGTATCGATAACTTCATAATTCTTGATTGAATTTGAGTTCGCAGAACAGTTGCGGGAATTCACAAAACTCCAGTCAATGCCATTAAAGCTTTTGAATACGCCATAAGTTGCACAGTCTATTTCGCTAGCCGTACTCCAAGAAATCGTTACATTTTTTGAATCCGTACAACTCGCCGAGAATTTATATAATTCTGTTGCAAGTGGTGTTGAACCATTTCCTCCAAACCAAAATTCTGAGAAACTCGAAATTCCAACTTGCACATAACGAGAAGTTGAGCTAAATCCAGTGAAAATTGCGTCCGTGTTTCCGCTCGCTGCTTGCGTGTGTAATGTCGCTCCACCGCTACCTCCAGCTCCAAGACAGGTGTTTGCTGCATTTCCATCCACATTATTTGGTCCAGAATATTTGCTAATCGCCAAATCTGTAATCACTGTTAAATCATCGTCACCAGTAGAATTTCCATTTGCTAAAGTAACTAAAGAATTAAATTCTGAATTATCAAAATGCATAATTACATCTACGTTAGATGTTGGTTGAATGGTTGGTGTAATAACAAATCTTCTTCCCATAAATGCGCTTTCATAATCTGGATAATTACAAGCTGGCACATTTGCTGCTGCACCAACATAAGCTGTAACATCAACATTACCAAGATCTTGACCATTAGAATTAATTGAAGCAAGCAATCTTCCGCTAGAATGATAAAAATGAACGTAGCCATTTTGGTTTACAACACATGTTGCATTTTCTGTATTATTTGCAAGAGTTGTACCTGCTGTTGGTAACGTAACGGTGATTGGCAAGCAAGCCGTTGCTGGACAATGGGTTCCAGCGGATGCTCTTACATAATAATTTGTTGTCGCAGTTGGTGTAACTGTTATTGCAGTTCCACTTCCAGCAGATGCGCCACCACAAGTTCCAGAAAACCATTCATAACTAGCGCCAATGCTCAATGAACCGCCAACTTCAGTCAGTGTAGTTGAATTTCCATGACAAATTGTTGTCGGACCAGAAATTGATGATGGAATAACAGAATTTGGAACGACAGTTAAAGCAACGGTGTCTGATACTGAACAGCCAGCAGCGGTGGCTGTCATAATGTAATTGGTAGTAGATAAAGGAGTGGCAACAGGATTATTAATGGCAGGATTACTAAGTCCTGATGTTGGCGTCCAGGCATACGAAAGGGCAGGAATTCCAGTAATAGATATATCGTCTATAGTAAATGGTGGATCAGTTCCAACTGAGTTATCATTTATAAATCTGAATCCGAGGTAAAACTGGCTATTATTAACAGCAGAAATACCTAAATTTGTAACAGTTTGTGTACTAGATTGCAAAACATAATTGGTTGCACTAAAATCTGTCCAAGTAGTTGCGTTGGTAGAATAACACAATCGACCATAATCATATAGATTTTCACCTTGACATTGCCATTTAAAATTTATTTTTAAAGAATCGAAACCAATAGCATTTATTAGGTTCGTTGTGTAGGCAATGACCTGGTTGGAAACACTTTTATCATAGCTTTTTGAAACTCCAAGCCAGCTGTCTGCTATTGTTAGAGACCTTGATCCCGTAATAGCTCCAGTTGAACTAAAAAGCCAGTCGTTATCTCCATTTGTTATTATATATTGTGACCAACCTCCATACACGTAATAATTATTTAGATAACTTTCAAAATCTTCAGAGAATAAGATTACTGGATTTGGTGTCGCAATCCCTGATATACTTGTGCTACTTCCTGCGCAGAGTGTAACATCAGCCCCTGCATTAACCGCACTAGGAAGTGGTATTATGTTTATCTTAGCTGAAACGAGCCTCATATTCATGGTAGCATTACCTGCTCCACATGTACCAGGATTGTTTCCTAACCAACAATTACCTTCATTCACCATGTCTAAAGTAAGATTATTGCTCCCACTAGATAAATTAGTGCCATACGTTGGACCTGCTGTTGCATTTTTTGCTTCTATAGTTAATGAATAAGTTGCTGAAGCACCCGGAGCAACACTTCCTGCATCTGTTCTTACAAAGTAATCATTCCAGATAGCTCCATTTGTATTCCATTTGATCCCTATATTAATATCTGGTGCAGAATTTGTCCATGTATTAGTTCCCGTATTTTTAATCAATACAGTTACCGTACGTGATTCTCCCGTGCACCAATTAGTTGAACCAAAATCCAAATTATACATGTAATAGCGGTAATTTGCCGTTGGTGGGGTCCAAGTAAAGGTTGTTCCAGAAGCCGGTAATGCAGTGTTTCTTGAACGAACATTGGCTGCATTTGATGTTCCAAGAGTTGTGGTATTTAACCAAGCGGTGTTGGCTGCTAAATTTCTATTATTATAGTCCGTATTTGCAGCGCCTCTAAGGCCGACTTGAACAGTAATTGTATTTGATGTATTAGTCGCTGCGCAAGCACCGTAAACTATATTAATAACGTTAGTAGATTCTGAAAGTCTAATTTGAAAGTTCCAATCTCCTGCTAGCGAAAACCTTCTAGCATTATTCCATTGGATTACGAATACTCTATTGGGCGCAGAACCAAGCGTTGTGTAGGTAGCATCTGAACCATTATTAATCAAATCTCGACCTAAAGCAGAAATAGCTCCGTCATAAGCTGTAGTAGCTGAAATAGGAGTGTAAAGAGCGGGAGCTGATGTCGTAACTCCGAAAGTGATATAACCATTACAGTTTACCTCAACTGATGAATAGGAAGATCCTCTAAACATAAAGTTAAATGGCATTAAAACAGTTCTTGGACCTTGTGCATCATCCCATGCCGTGCCAAATCCAACGGCTGTTCCAGAAATTGAAGAGTATGTGCCAGCGCTTTGAGAAAATGTATAAGTTGAGACATTTTGCCCCCAAACATTTCCAGCACCAGCAAGTATTATTAAAACGGCTAAATAAATATTTTTCATGTGATTCTGATTAAAAGTGGATTTATATTTTAAGTTTTCGTATTTAGCACCATGCGAGCGAGCTTGCATTGAGTTTCTGAAAAGTTTTAGTAAAACTTTTCGCATAAATTAAATTTTTAGTTTTAATGTTAACAGTGTTTAAGAGCTAAATTCTATTTCTTTTAGTCTAAGAATTAGACGCAGAAATATAAATAAAGTTGCATTCAGTAAATACAAAATTAAATTAAATTAAATTAAAATTTTTGATTTTTAATCCATTAAATAAAAATTCTCTAAGAACATGAATTACACAATGAATTTTTCAGGTAGATTATTTGCTCTGTTTACAATAGTTGCAGCTCCGTTCAAATTTTTCATATAACGTAATTTGATCAGGAGTCAACAATTTTTCAATTGATTTCACCCGATCTTCTTCATTGTAAATTTT
>Ga0105045_10004379_pt1 | contig 12261 bp, 11 predicted proteins | sample MAT02_FD_78089 | JGI IMG/M metagenome (GOLD analysis project Ga0105045, IMG submission 78089) | Freshwater microbial communities from Lake Fryxell liftoff mats and glacier meltwater in Antarctica - MAT-02 (megahit assembly) | ecosystem: Environmental > Aquatic > Freshwater > Ice > Liftoff... | reverse complement strand
GATGACTCAACTCGAAGGCAGCGAAAACCGCATCAACATCGCAATTCAGGACTATAACAACGCGGTGCGCGATTATAACACCACCATCCGCACCTTTCCCGACATCATCGGGGCAAAGGTGATCCACGGCGCTGAACCGATGAAGCCGTTCGAGGCGGTGTCGCCGGGCGCCAACGTCGCGCCCAAGGTGGATTTCGGGACGAAATAAGATGTATGGCCTGCGGTATCTGATCGCGCTGTTGTGCGCCATGCCGATGCTTGCTGTCAGCAATGTATCGCTGGCGCAGGATTATCCCAAGCTGACCGGGCGGGTGGTTGATCAGGCAAACCTGTTGCCGCCCACTCAGGAAACGGCGCTGGTTACCAAGCTGGCCGCGTTAGAAGAATCGACGCAGCGACAGTTGGTGGTGGCAACCGTCAGCGATCTGCAAGGACGCGATATTGCTGATTATGCCGTGGGCCTGTTCCGCGCCTGGGGAATTGGGCGCAAGGACCAGGATGACGGCGTCCTGTTCCTGATTGCCCCCAATGACCGGCGGATGCGGATTGAGGTTGGCTATGGCCTTGAACCCGTGCTTACCGACGCTTTGTCAGGACGGATCATACGAAACACGGTGACACCAAAGTTCAAAGCAGGCGATATGGCAGGCGGCATACACGCCGGGACCGACGCCATCATCGAACAGATCACGCTGCCCCCCGCACAGGCCCGCGCCAATGCGGTCGCCGCAGAAAGCAAGAGCAGCGGCAGCGGCGCAAGCACCTTTTTCCTGATTTTCTGGCTGCTGGTGCTGTTCCTCGTCATCCTGCCGATCGTGCGCGGACGGCGGGGAGGTAGGCGTTACGGCGGTAAACGATCCCCATGGGGCGCACCCGTCATCATCTGGGGCGGCGGCAGTGATTGGGGATCAGGGCATAGCAGCTGGGGCGGAGGTGGCGGTTTTGGCGGCTTGTCCGGCGGCGGCGGATTTTCCGGCGGCGGCGGCGCGTCGGGCGGCTGGTAGGAGATCGGTACGATGCCTCGTTTTGCCCTGTTGTCTGCCGATGATCACCGGCTGGTAACCGCTGCGGTTGCGGCCGCCGAGGCCGAGACCAGCGGCGAAATCGTGACGATTGTTACCGATCTGTCCGACAAATATCGGGAATCCGCTTTTGCATGCGCCAGCATCGCGTCTTTTGCTGCGCTGTCGGCGATCGCGCTGTTCCCCACTTTCTATCAGGGGCTCTATGAAGCGGTACTGGGCGGGTGGACCTATGAATTTTCAGCCGGGCAATGGCTGGGAATCGCCACCGTTTTTGCAGCGCTTATATGGATTGGTACCTTTGCAATCCTGCAATGGTTGCCGCTTCGGCTGGCGCTAACCCCCAGCGGGATCAAGGCGCGACGCGTTCGCGCCCGCGCGCTGAAATTGTTCCGTGTCAGTGCCGAGGCGCGAACCGCCGGAAAAACCGGCGTGCTCCTGTACCTCAGCTTGCGCGAACGCCGCGCCGATATCGTTGCGGACGAGGCGATTGCGGCAAAGGTTTCCCCCAAAATATGGGGCGATGCCATGGCCGCACTGCTCGACCATGTCCGCGCCGACCGCGCCGGGGTCGGCATGGCCGAAGCCGTCGGGCATATGGGCAAGGTGCTTGCCGAACATTTCCCCAAAGGCAGCGAAAACCCCAACGAACTGTCCGATCGGTTGATCGAACTGTGAGCAACGATGCGGACGTGCCCATAGAAACCATGTGGCAGGGACGGTTCATCACGGCCAAGCGCCAAGGCAAATGGGAATATGTCGCCCGCGCGCGCGGCATCCGCGCCGCCGTTATCCTGGCAATCGACGAGGCAGCGGACGGGCGGCATGTAATCCTGGTTGAACAATATCGTGTACCGCTGGGGCGGCCCTGCATTGAGCTGCCCGCCGGACTGGTTGGTGACGACACCGAGGGGGAGGCAACCGAAGTCGCCGCAGCGCGCGAATTGGAGGAAGAAACCGGTTACCACGCTGCGCACTGGACCAATGCGGGCGAATTTTACAGCTCGCCAGGGATGGTCAGCGAAAGTTTCACGTTACTGATTGCCCACGGCCTGACCCGTATCGGCAACGGCGGCGGGGTCGGCGGCGAGGACATCACCGTGCACCGGGTGGCGGTGGCAGCGCTGCCCGATTTTATCGCCGCCAAGCGAGCAGAGGGGCACGGCGTTGATGTACGAATCGCGATGTTGCTCGTGGGCGATTGGCTGGGCTGATACCAACCTGGGGTATCAGCATTTTCACCCCCACCCGCCCTTCGACAAAGCAGAGGGTAGTTGGGGATCAGGAGACAGGCAATTTGGCAGTGTGGCGGTGTGGGCGCTACCGAAACCGCCAGCGCAGCAGCGGCCGCGTCAACACCAGCCCGACCAGAAATCCGCCGATGTGGCTGTATATCGCCACGCCCCCGCCAAAAGCGAAACCGATGGCCAGTTGCACCCCGATCCACGCTGCCGCCAGCCACACCGCACGGACAACGACCGGCGAGAATGGGCCGATGCGGCGCACATCATCACGGTTAAAAATAAACGCAAAGGCCGCGACCAGCGCCGATATCGCACCGCTTGCACCGACCACCGGGATGGTCGATGCAGGCTCAAACGCCCAGTGCAACAGGGCGCCCGCATAGGCCCCCGCGAATAACAAGAGCGCCAAGCCGCGTTTGCCGAACGCCGGTTCGAGCTGACGGCCGATGAAAACCATCATCACCAGGTTCAGCGCCAGGTGAACCACGCCGCCGTGCAAGAACGCCGACGTCAATGGCGTCAACCATGCAGGAATCGCATCGGAAAGATACGCAAGACCGCTCAGACGGGCGGGAATGAAACCCGCCGTGAGCGTCGCCCAGGGTAGCCGCCCCGTTAAGACCAACGCCAGATGCACCGCAGCGCACACCAACGCGATACCGTTGATAAGGGGCGTGCGCCCGGTGGTCATGCCCTGGCTCAGATAAATTCGATCTTGTCGACGAGATAATATTTGTCGCCAGCCGGCACCGTCACTTCAATCTCATCCTGCGCGCGGCGACCGATCAGGGCGCGGCCAAGCGGGGAATTATAGCTAATCCGACCTGCTTTGGCATCCGCCTCGGCCTGACCGACGATCTGGTACCGGACGGGCTTTTCCTTCTCGTCGATCAAGGTCACCGTTGCGCCAAACACGATGCGGTCGCCCGACAACATGGTCGGATCGATAATCTGCGCGCGCGACAACCGGTCTTCCAGGTCGCCAATCGTGGCCTCCACTTGGCCCTGCCGTTCTTTCGCGGCGTGATATTCGGCGTTTTCCGACAAGTCGCCGTGCGCCCGCGCTTCCTCGATCGCATCGACGATATGGGGCCGTTCGGCTTTTAGAGTCGAAAGCTGGGCGTGCAGCTTTTCGTAACCTTCTGCCAGCATCGGCACCTTTTCAACACTCGCCATTTTTGCTTATTCCTTCGTCAATATTTCGCCGCCAGCGAAAACTCGCCGGGGCGGCAGCGCCGCGATCCTGCACAATGTCGGGGGTGGCGTTGATCTAATAATAGTCTTGAAGCGGCTTTACTTCAAGACTGCGTGAACGAAGCGCCCCAATTGCCTCTACCGCCGCCGCACAGCCCGCCGCCGTCGTGTAGTAAGCAATGTCGCCAGTCAGCGCCGAAGCGCGGATTGAGGCGGAGTCTTTCAGGCTTTGCCACCCTTCCGTGGTATTGAAAATCAACTGGACATCGCCGTCCTTGATCCGGTCGACGATGTGCGGGCGGCCCTGGGCGACCTTGTTAACCGATTCGACCGGTATGCCGGCGTCCATCAAATAGGTCGCGGTGCCGCCAGTCGCGATAATCTTCCACCCCCAGCTGACCAATAGGCGCACGGGTTCCAGCAGGCGCGGCTTGTCAGCGTCCTTCACCGACACAAACACCCGCCCGCCCACCGGCAAACGGTCGCCCGCGCCCAATTGCGCCTTGGCAAAGGCAAGCGCGAAATCGCTGTCGATCCCCATAACTTCACCCGTCGACTTCATTTCGGGGCTAAGCACCGAATCGGTGCCGGGAAAGCGCGCAAAGGGGAAGACCGCTTCCTTCACCGCGACGTGCGCGATGTCGCGGTTGATCTTGGGCAGATTCGCCAGCTTTTCCCCCGCCATCACCCGTGCGGCAATCTTTGCAATCGGTGATCCCACTGCCTTGGCGACGAAGGGCACGGTGCGGCTGGCACGCGGATTGACCTCGATCAGGTAAACATCGTCGCCCTTGACCGCGAATTGGATATTCATCAGCCCGCGTACATTCAGCCCACGTGCGAGCAGTTCGGTCTGACGTTCGATCTCGGCCACAATTTCCGGCGCAAGGCTGTAGGGTGGGATCGAGCAGGCACTGTCGCCCGAATGCACCCCCGCTTCTTCGATATGTTGCAGCACCCCGGCCACCACCACATCGGTCCCATCGCACAGCGCATCGACGTCAACCTCAATCGCGTCGCGCAGATAGCGGTCGATCAGCACCGGCGAATCGCCCGATACCTGCACCGCTGTTGCGATATAATTGGCCAGTTGTTCAGGCGTATCGACAATTTCCATCGCCCGCCCGCCGAGCACATAGCTGGGCCGGGTGAGCACCGGATAACCAATCCGCGCGGCGACCGCGAGCGCCTCATCATGGCTGCGCGCCATACCGTTATCGGGTTGTTTCAGTCCCAGTTTATTGACCAGCGCGGCAAAGCGTTCGCGGTCTTCCGCCAGGTCGATGGCATCGGGCGAGGTGCCAAGGATAGGGATGCCCGCATCCTCCAGCGCCTGTGCCAGTTTCAGCGGCGTCTGCCCACCAAACTGGACGATCACGCCAACCAGCGTCCCATTGCTTTGTTCGACGTGCAGGATTTCCAGCACATCCTCTGCCGTCAGCGGTTCGAAATACAGGCGGTCGGACGTGTCATAATCCGTGCTGACCGTTTCGGGATTGCAATTGATCATGATGGTTTCATAGCCCGCTTCGGCAAGCGCGAAACAGGCGTGGCAGCAGCAATAATCAAACTCGATGCCCTGCCCAATGCGATTGGGCCCGCCGCCAAGGATGACGATTTTCCTGGCGGCGGACGGCGCTGCCTCACATTCGGGAGCGCCGAAACTGGGGGCTTCATAGGTTGAGTAAAGATAGGGCGTTTGCGCCTCAAACTCGGCGGCGCAGGTGTCGATGGTCTTGAACACCGGGCGCACGCCCAGCCGGTGGCGCAGGGCGCGCACTTCCTGTTCGGTAATCCCGCCGGTCATCGCGACGATGGCCTCGCGGATCAGCCCCGAACCGCGGCGGATCGCGCTTTCCATGCCGGGCCGGACATTGGCGCTTTCAAGCGCCAGATAGGCCAGCCGCTTGTCCGAAAAGCCCATGGCTTTCAGGCGGCGCAGGCCAACCGCATCCTGCGGCAAACCATTGGCGCGGACCTCATTTTCCGCCGCGACAATCTCTGCGATGCGCTCAAGGAACCACATGTCATAGCCCGCGATGCGGTTAATCTCGGCCAGCGTCAGCCCCTCCCGTATCGCCTGTGCCGCCACCAGCAACCGGTCGGGCGTCGCGCGGGCCAGCGCGCTGCGGATGCGGTCATGGTCCGCACCGACCAGTTCGTCGACGATGTTGAAACCGCTGAGACCGGTTTCCAGGCCGCGCAATGCCTTTTGCAGGCTTTCGTGAATGGTGCGGCCAATCGCCATCACTTCGCCGACCGATTTCATCGCGGTAGACAGCAAAGGTTCCGCCCCCTTGAACTTTTCAAAGGCAAAGCGGGGGATTTTGGTGACGACATAATCAATCGTCGGTTCGAAGGCCGCCGGGGTAACCCCGGTAATGTCGTTCATGATTTCGTCGAGGGTGTAACCAACCGCCAGCTTTGCCGCGACTTTGGCAATCGGAAAGCCCGTCGCCTTTGACGCCAGCGCCGATGAACGCGACACGCGCGGGTTCATTTCGATGATGATCAGGCGGCCGTCCTCAGGATTGACCGCAAACTGCACATTCGACCCGCCGGTTTCGACGCCAATCTCACGCAGACACGCGATGCTCGCGTTGCGCATGATCTGATATTCCTTGTCGGTCAGCGTCAGCGCGGGCGCGACGGTGATGCTGTCGCCAGTATGCACCCCCATCGGGTCGATATTTTCGATGGAGCAGATGATGATGCAGTTGTCGGCGCGGTCGCGCACCACCTCCATCTCATATTCCTTCCACCCAAGCAGGCTTTCCTCGATCAGCACCTCGGTGGTGGGGGAGGCGTTAAGCCCGCCGCGCACGATATTCTCAAACTCCTCACGATTATACGCGATGCCGCCGCCGGTGCCGCCCATGGTAAAGCTGGGCCGGATGATCGACGGCAGGCCGGTGCGCTCAAGTACGGCGAACGCTTCGTCAATTGTATGCGCGATGCCGGAGCGCGCGCTTTCCAGCCCGATCTTGGTCATCGCCTCGCGGAACTTCATCCGGTCCTCGGCCTTGTCGATGGCCACGGCATCGGCACCGATCATCTCGACACCATATTTGGTCAGCGTGCCATCGTTGAACAGCGCCAGCGCGGTGTTGAGCGCCGTCTGCCCGCCCATGGTGGGGAGCAGCGCATCAGGGCGTTCCTTGGCGATGATCTTGGCCACAATTTCGGGGGTGATCGGTTCTACATAGGTCGCGTCCGCCAACTCCGGATCGGTCATGATCGTCGCGGGATTGGAGTTGACCAGGATGATCCGGTATCCCTCCTCCTTCAACGCCTTGATCGCCTGGGTGCCAGAATAATCGAACTCGCACGCCTGGCCGATAACAATCGGGCCAGCGCCGATGACGAGGATAGAGGAGATGTCTGTTCTTTTGGGCATTTAGAGATGCTTCTTTGCTAGCTGAGCGAGTTGCTCAATGGCCTCTTTTGTTAGGCGAAGCGTTTGAGAAACCTTCCCAGGAATTTCTCTGTCAGCTGAGCCCACAGTGTTGATTTGAATGAACTTCTCTCCGTCCTGCCCCTGAACAGAATAGCCGCCCAAAGTTTCCGTGTGCCGTGCATTAGCTTTCAGATCGAGCTGCTCGAATTTCCTTATGATCGCCATCGTTTATTTCTCCAATCCCCCCACAAACCGCTCGAACAGATAGAAACTATCCTGCGGCCCCGGGCTGGCCTCTGGGTGGTATTGCACGCTGAATGCTCGCTTGCCTGTCACTTCGATGCCGCAATTGCTGCCATCGAACAGGCTGCGGTGCGTTTCCGTCACGCCCTTGGGCAGGCTTGCTGTGTCGACCGCGAAGCCGTGGTTCATGCTGGTAATTTCGACCGCCCCATCGCTCAGCCGCTTGACTGGATGGTTGGCCCCCCGGTGCCCCTGGTGCATTTTCACCGTCTGCGCGCCCGCCGCGAGGCCCAGTAATTGGTGGCCCAGACAAATGCCGAAAATCGGCACATCGCAGTCCATCAGCCCCCGGATCACCGGTACGGCATAATCGCCCGTTGCCGCCGGATCGCCGGGGCCGTTGGACAGGAACACGCCGGCGGGTTCAAGCGCCAGCACATCGTCGAGGCTGGCGGTCGCGGGCAGCACAGTGACCCGCGCGCCGGCGCGGACGAGCATGCGGAAAATATTGTCCTTGGCGCCATAATCGATGGCGACAACGTGAGGCGCGGTATCGCTGGCGCGCTTGTGATCGGATGGGGCATAACCAGCGCCCAGCGCCCACGCCCCGCCGGTCCAGTCGCCCGGTCCCGCGCGCGTCACATCCTTGGCCAGATCCATGCCCTCCAGCCCCGGCCGCATGCGGGCCAAGGCGAGCAATTCATCGATGTCGAACTTCCCATCAGGGCTATGTGCGATCACGCCATTGGGTGCGCCCTGCCCCCGGATGCGCCGCGTCAGAGCGCGCGTGTCGATGCTCGCCAGCCCGATCAGGCCTTTGCTTGCCATCCAGTCGGGCAGGCTGGCCGTACTGCGAAAATTGCTGGGGGCCGTGGGCAGTTCGCGCGTGATGCAGCCGATGGCGGCGGCAACGCTGCGTTCGACGTCGTCATCATTGGTGCCGACATTGCCGATGTGGGGGAAGGTGAAGGTAATGACCTGTCCAGCATAGCTGGGGTCCGTCAGGATTTCCTGATACCCGGTCATCGCGGTGTTGAAGCAAATCTCGCCCACACCTGCACCCACCGCGCCATAGCCATACCCCCACGCGATGCTGCCATCGGCGAGCACCAGCACGCCGGTCGCGCCGTCGGGGGTGGGGTGGGATGCGGACATTATGAGTGCTCCGTTCAGCAGGCTAAACGGGTGATCAGCTATGCGACATTTTTGTGATTCACAATCTATCGGTTTTGCAAAATTCCAGCTAGAGAATCCTCTTTCCAAAATCGTAAAAGCAGGATGACCGCATGATTCGCGATGATATCAAGGCTGCGCAGATCACGGCGATGAAGACCGGCGACAAGGCGCGACTGGCCACGATCCGCCTGATGCTGGCCAAGATTCAGGATCGTGACATCGAATTGCGCGTTACCACAGCGGTCGGCGGCGATGATGTTATCGTTACCGATGTCCTCCAGAAAATGGTCAAACAGCGCCGCGAATCGATTGCTTTGTATGAACAGGGCAACCGCCAGGAACTGGCCGATATCGAGGCCGCCGAAGTGGTCGTTATCGAAAGCTTCCTGCCCGCCCAGCTGAGCGAAGCGGACGCGACAGCCGCCATCGCCGCGATTGTGGCTGAGGTCGGCGCTACCAGCGTCAAGGACATGGGCCGCGTGATGGCTGCGGTTAAAGAACGCCACGGCAGCGTGCTCGACATGAGCAAAGCGAGCGGGTGGGTGAAGGCGGCGTTGGCGGGGTAAGCGGGCGGCATGTCCCTGACCCCCCAATGGCTCGACGAACTGCGCGCGCGCACAACGCTGTCGACGTTGATCGGGCGGAGCATCAAGGTAACGCGGGCGGGGCGCGAGTATAAGGCCTGCTGCCCTTTCCATAACGAAAAGACCCCCAGTTTCACGATCAACGATGAAAAGGGCTTCTATCATTGCTTCGGGTGCGGGGCGCATGGGGATGCCATTCGCTGGATGACTGACCAGCGCGGACTGTCGTTTCTGGATGGGATCAAGGAACTGGCGGCGACTGCGGGGATGGAAGTTCCGGCGCCCGACCCGCGCGCTGCCAAGAAGCAGGAAGAGGCCAAGAGCCTGCGCGATGTCACGGCAGCGGCGGCGCAGTGGTTTGAGGATCAACTCGGCGGCATCGACGGAGGCGCGGCGCGGGCGTATCTGCAAAAACGCGGCATCTCGGATGCGACGCGCCGGACCTTTACCTTTGGCTTTGCCCCGGACAGCCGCGCCAAGTTGAAAACGGCGCTGCACGGCTTTCCCGTCCCCATGCTGGTCGAGGCGGGGATGCTGATCGCTGTCGACGACAAGGAACCCTATGACCGGTTCCGGGGCCGGTTGATGATCCCGATCCGCGATGCGCGCGGGCGGGTGATTGCCTTTGGCGGGCGCATTCTTGGTGACGGCGAGCCGAAGTATCTCAACTCTCCCGACACCCCGTTGTTCGACAAGGGCCGCGTCCTTTACAACCTCGACCGCGCCAGCCCCGCCTCGCGGCAAACGAACCGCATCATCGTCGTCGAAGGCTATATGGACGTCATCGCGTTGGCCGAGGTTGGGATTGCCGACGCCGTCGCCCCGCTCGGCACCGCACTGACCGAGGCGCAGCTTGGCCTGTTGTGGCGGATGGTGCCAGTTCCAATCCTGTGCTTCGACGGCGATGCTGCCGGGCAAAAAGCCGCGATGCGCGCCGCCTTGCGCGCGCTGCCGCTGCTGCGGCCCGGCCATAGCCTGGCCTTTGCCACGCTGCCCGCTGGTCAGGACCCAGACGATCTGGTGCGCAGCGGCGGGGCGGCGGCGATGGAGGCGTTGCTCGCCGCGCCGCAACCGCTCGTCGACCGGCTCTGGGCCTATGAAGTTGCCGCTTCGCCGGTGAACACCCCCGAAGAGCGCGCCGCGCTGAAATCCCGCTTGCTGGCGCACGCCGACAGCATCGGCGATGCGGATGTCCGCCACCATTATCGCGAGGCGTTTCGCGAACGGCTTGATACGCTGTTCGCGCGGCCCCGGAATACGCCCCCGCCGCGCAGTGACTTTCGGCCCGGCGCACGCGGGCGGTGGCAGCCCGATCCCCGGCTGCAACCCCCACAGGCCGAAACGCGCGAGATTGCAAACAGCGGGATTGCGCCGCCGCTGGTCGCGGCGCTGCTTGGCGGCCTGCTGCGCTTTCCGGAAACATTGGCGCGTTGTCAGGACGCTCTGGCGCAAATTAAAATCGCGGATCGCGCCGATGCCACATTGCTTGACGCAATGCTTGATGCTGCAATATCGCATCAGGGGCTTGATAGTGGGGGCCTCCTTGCCATATTGGCGGATACCAAGGTGTATAATAGAGCGTTGGCGCTCCTGCGGGCCGACGTGATGGGATTCTCCTTTCATCGGCGCGACATGGACGAAAGCGGTGCGGTGCAGGCGAAAGCGCTGCGCGACCTTGACGAGTTTGTTGCCGTGCTGGTCACTCAGCCGGAAGTACGTGCACAGTATGCCGAAGCGACGGCTCGTTACGGCGAGTCGCTCGACAATGATGGGCTGGCAGAACAGGCGCGACTGCGCGCGCTTGATGCGGAATTGACACAGCGGCTGGCGGACCTTTCCGACAGCGGCAATCGGTAAAAATTCACCGGGCCGGGGGTCTGGCCGGTGGCACAAGGAATTTAACGGGCATGGCCGAAGACGAAGATATTGACAAAGGCGGCGACGCCCCGCTGATCGACCTTAACGAAGCAGCGGTCAAAAAGCTGCTCGCGCGGGCCAAGAAGCGCGGTTACCTGACCTATGACGAGCTGAACGCGGCGCTGCCGCAGGATCAGATGTAGTCCGAGCAGATCGAAGATATCATGTCGGCCATTTCCGACATGGGCGTCAACATCGTCGAAAGCGACGAAGATGTGGCCGAGGAAGCCGAACAGGAAGCCGACGATGACGTCGATCTGACTACCGATTCGGGTTCGATCTCAGCCCCGCAGGTTGAGAAGAAAAAGGAGATCATCGACCGCACCGATGATCCGGTGCGCATGTATCTGCGCGAAATGGGTGCAGTCGAACTGCTGTCTCGCGAGGGCGAAATTGCCATCGCCAAGCGGATTGAGGCCGGGCGCGATACGATGATTTTGGGGCTGTGCGAAAGCCCGCTGACGTTCAACGCGATCATCGAATGGTCGAACGCGCTGAATAACGGCGACATGCAGTTGCGCGAAATCGTCGACCTGGAAGCCATGTTGTCTAAGGACCCTGCGCCCGAAAATCTTGAGGAAGCCGGCGAAGGCGAAGACAACGGCGAGATTAGCGAAAAGACCGCCGGACCGTCGTTCAAAGATGAAGACGAAGTTGCCGACGAGCCTGAAGTCGTGGCCGATGACGAAGAGGATATGACCGAACGCCGCGCGCGCCCCGCCTTTGAAGAAGAGGAAGAGGACAACACCCTGTCCCTCGCCGCGATGGAAGAACTGCTGAAACCCGACGCGCTGGAAAAATTCGCCGCGATCACCAAGGCATTCAAAGAATTTTCAAAACTTCAGACCGGACGGCTCGATTCGCTTCAAATTGGCAATGATTTCGCGCCCGCACAGGAAAAGAAATACCACCGGCTGCGCGAAGAACTGACGACATTGGTCGAAAGCGTGCAGTTCCATGGTTCCAAGATCGAATATCTGGTTGACCAGTTGTACAGTTATAACCGCCGCCTGACTGCACTGGGCGGCCAGATGCTGCGTTTGGCCGAGCGTCACAAAGTGCCGCGCAAGGATTTCCTCGACCGCTACATCGGGCGCGAACTTGACGAAAGCTGGCTGGAAAGCGTGGCGGGCCTCGACAAGAAATGGATCGCCTTTGCAACTACCGAAGGGGATGCGGTCGACCGCATTCGCAATGAGATAGCAGACATTGCACAGGCCGCCGGCATGAGCCTGGGCGAATTTCGCCGCGTCGTGAACATGGTGCAAAAAGGCGAGCGCGAGGCCCGCATCGCCAAAAAGGAAATGGTCGAAGCCAACCTGCGCCTAGTCATTTCCATCGCCAAGAAATACACCAATCGCGGTCTGCAATTCCTGGATCTTATTCAGGAAGGCAACATCGGCCTGATGAAGGCGGTCGACAAGTTCGAATATCGCCGGGGGTATAAGTTCAGCACCTATGCCACCTGGTGGATTCGCCAGGCG
>Ga0105045_10004378_pt1 | contig 12265 bp, 11 predicted proteins | sample MAT02_FD_78089 | JGI IMG/M metagenome (GOLD analysis project Ga0105045, IMG submission 78089) | Freshwater microbial communities from Lake Fryxell liftoff mats and glacier meltwater in Antarctica - MAT-02 (megahit assembly) | ecosystem: Environmental > Aquatic > Freshwater > Ice > Liftoff... | reverse complement strand
TGCGTTCCTGATGGTCTCGTCGCTGCCAGGCTGGGGTTTCAAGGCGGTGCGTATCCCGCGCAACGCTCGGCTGTTCGTGTTGGCGGGCGTCGGCTTGTTCGCGGCCTCGGTTGCACAGGCCCCCTGGATGACCCTGTTCGTGGTGGCGGCGGCCTATGCGGCAGCATTCCCTTTTGCGTCAGTTCGCTATTCGCGGTTGCGGCGGGCTGAGCTTACCAAGGCGGAAAACACTGGCATCATGCAGCCAGCCGAGCCGCCGGTTCCCGCAGCGGCGGCACCGCGCGATTGACAGCCGATCTCTGTCCCAACGCAACCACGTTTGCGCCGGCGGCCAGTAACCGGCCCGGATGACCCGAGACCCGTACCTGCGTAGCAAACCCGCGGCCCCGCAGCGCGTCAGTGAAGCTGTGCCGGCGCGACCAGAACAGCATCGCGTTGAGCGCCAGAACAGCGAGAACTGCCATCGGCCCCAAGAGGCCCAGTAGGGTGTTGCTGCTTGCGGCATCCGGCATGGTCATTGTCCTTTGTTTTCCGAGTCTCTGGTAGCATGTTCCTCTTTTGTTCCTGTTTCGTCAAGTCACCTTCAAGCCGGCTTTGCACAGCGGGCTAGTGAAGGTAGGAAGGGTGCGGGACCTCGGAGGCTATTTGAAATGACAATGACGACCGGCACGATGCAGGATTGGCCTCTGAACGTATGGAAGCTGATCGACCATGCGGCGATCAACCATGGTGATCGCGAAATCGTGAGCCTGATGTGCGAAGGCCACGAAGCGCGCACCGACTGGCGGCAGGTTCAGGGCCGTGCCCGAAAGGTTGCCGGCGCGCTCAGGCGGCTGGGTGTGCAGCAGGGAGACCGGGTGGCTACCTTGGCGTGGAACACCCACCGCCATGTGGAAAGCTGGTACGGCATTTCCGGGATGGGGGGCGTTGCCCACACCATCAACCCGCGGCTGTTCGAGGAACAGATCATCTATATCGCGAACCACGCGGAAGACGCGGTCCTGTTCTTTGACCTGACGTTCCTGAAGCTGGTCGAGAAGCTGGCACCCCGGTTCGAGACGATCCGCGACTATGTGCTGCTGACCGACCGTGCGCATATGCCTGCCGACAGCTCGCTGGTGCTGCACTGCTACGAAGACCTGATCGCGCCCGAAGATGCCGATGCACCCTGGACGGAGATGGACGAAAACGCTCCGTCGGGCCTGTGCTACACCTCTGGCACGACGGGGAACCCCAAGGGCGTGCAATATTCGCATCGGGCCAATGTGCTGCATGCCTATGGGGCGAGCATGGGCGACGTGCTGGACATCCGCTCGACAACGGTCGTGTTCCCGGTGGTGCCGATGTACCATGCCAACAGCTGGGGCGTGCCCTATGCGGCGGCTGCGGTCGGCGCGAAGCTGGTGATGGCGGGGCCGAACTTTGATCCGCCGACCATCGCGAAGCTGATCCGCCAGGAATCCGTGACGCTGACGCTGGCGGTTCCCACGATCTGGCTGGGCATGTTGCAGCATCTGGAGGCGACCGGCGGCGATCTGGGAACGCTGAAGCGCGTGGTGATCGGTGGGTCGGCCGCGCCGCGTTTCATGATCGAGGCGTTCGAGGAAACCTATGGTGTGGACGTGTGCCATGCCTGGGGGATGACGGAGATGACGCCGCTGGGCACATTGGGGTCTCTTTCGGCCGAAGCGCTGACCCTGCCGCGGGACCAGCAACTGGACCTGAAGTGCAAGCAGGGCCGCGCGATCTTCGGGGTGGAACTGAAGCTGGTGGACGATGAGGGCCGGGAGTTGCCGCGCGACGGGGTTGCCTTTGGCCGGCTGCTGGTGCGCGGCCCGTGGATCGTCCGCAGCTATTTCAAAGGTGATGGCGGGATTGTCCTGGACGCGGCCGGCTGGTTCGATACCGGCGATGTCGCGACGATCGATCCGCGCGGGTACATGCAGATAACCGATCGTTCAAAGGACGTGATCAAATCCGGCGGGGAGTGGATTTCCTCGATCGAGATCGAGAATATCGCGGCCGGTTGCCCGGGCGTGGCAGAAGCGGCGGTAATAGGGGTGCTGCACCCCAAATGGGATGAGAGGCCCCTTCTGATCATCGTGCGCAAGGAAGGCTCCGCTGTGGGGGCGGAAGAGGTGCTTGCCCATCTGGACGGCAAGATCGCGAAATGGTGGACACCCGATGCCGTCGAGTTTGTCGATTCGATCCCGCACACGGCGACAGGCAAGATCCAGAAGACAGCGCTGCGCGAACGCTTTGCCGGCTACACGCTGGCGGCTTGACAGGGTTTGCCCCGGCTGTGTGAGCAGCCGCGGCAGACCTTTGTCAGTTAAAGGGAACGCGGACGGTCTGGCCAGACGGACCCGGGAAATCCTTGAACAGCGTGCTGGCGAGAATGGGCGACAGCGCTGTGCCGGATTGGCCACCGGCCTGCGTTTCGAGGCTGGAGCGGCCTTCCCAGACGGCCGGCCCGCCAGAGCCCTGGGCAATGGCGACGGACAGGGTTGTCGATGTGGCGACGCCTGGCTGCTGGCTGCCCCCGACGGGGACATTCACACTGGTTCCAATGCCGACATTGCCGCTGGAGAAACCGCCGCCAAGGCCAACCGACAGGCCGGACCGGCGCGGAGCCTGAAGGCGGTCGCCGGTTTCGACGCTTATGGTTGCCACAAACTGCGCCTGCGCCGGGTTGCCGACGACCGTGAAGCCCTGTCGCTGAAGCTCTGCGCCCACTGCGTTAGCCTGTGCAGCGAACTCCAGGCTGTTTGCCATCGCCGGGTTCGCCGGCTGGATGGCGATCGTGCCGCGGCTGATCGGCTGGCCCTGGTGAAAGCGCTGGACCTGCGCCTGGGGCGTGCTGGCGCACGCCGCCAGTGCCAGCGCCAGTCCCAATAGTGGGGCGATTGCGACTACAGAACCGGTGCGCATCATGCTTCGTTCCTTTTCAGCTTACGATCTACAGGCGAACCTGAACGGTTGCACCATGCGTGCCGGGGAAATCGCGGAACATGGCACCCGCAAGGGCGGGCACGGCCCAGGCGAGGGTGGATTCCTGGTTTCCGGCGCTCGCTGTCTTGGCCGCCTGGCCTTCCCGGATGTTCACGGTGTCTGCCTGGCGCTGGATCTGGACGGCTAAGGATTCTGCGTGGGCGCGGAATTCGAGGCTGTCGGCGATAGCGGGATCTGCTGGCTGGATGAAAAGCGTTCCGCGATTGATCGGCTGGTTGGCGTGGAAGCGCACGACATCTGCGTAGCTACCCGACGAGCAGGCGGGCAAGGCAGGCGTGGCTGCCAGCGTCCCTGCGGCGAGAATGGCTTTGTCCATCCGGAAAATTTCCTTCGCGAGCTCGCTGAAAGCCCTGACATGTGCTTGCCCCGGTTTGGGGAATTTGCCGCAATGACCCGGTGATCGACCCCTATCAGAGTGGTAGGGAAGGGCAAGACGGTTGGTCACATCCGGGCGCATCAGAAGATTCGCCCAAGGATCAGATAGACAGCGCCACTGCCGCGCGAAAGGCCGCTGGCGAAGGCGAGCGGGCCGATGGGCGTATCGACGGCGACAAACAGGCTGCCGGCTGTTCGCAGGCTGCCGAACCCGACATCATCCAGCGAGCGCCAGGCGTTGCCGACTTCGAGGCTGCCGCCGATGTAGACCGGGACGTTGATGATGGGCGCAACTTCGGACAGGCGATGATAGAAGATCGCGCGGCCCAGCAACTTGTGCCGGCCGATCAGCTGGTCCGGTTCGAGGCCCGAGAGGTTGAGGAACCCGCCCAGCCGGAAATCACCCAGAGAACGGCCGTCCCCCTCGCTCGTGATCCCTATTTCGCCGCTGAGGACGAGGGTGTTGCGCGCCCAGGAGATGGGCGCGAACAGCTTGGCTTCTATCGCGCCATAGGTGAGATCTCCGCCGAACCAGCCGACATGGTCGGTGTAGGCAACGAGGCCATAGAGACCGCGGGTCGGAAAGGAGATATTATCCAGCGTATCGGCGGTGAAAACGGCCCGCACGGTGACGTCCTGAAGCGATTGGGGCGGGATATCGGGTGTGCCCACCGTGGTTTTCAGATTGACCTGCGCCCAGTTGACCCCGAGCCTGAGCTCACCCCAGTTGCCAAACAGCTTTCCGCCTTCCAGCCGGGCACCGAGGCGGGCATCGCGGACAGCGGCCACCGCATCTTCATCGACAAAGAAAATGGTGTCGACACGCGACCAATAAGGGGTGATTTCGGCAAAGTAGCGGCCGAATTCCTTGTAAAGGCCGGTTTCGAACTTGAGGTTGGTGCCGACGCGGATGTCGCTTCGCCATTCGGCGCCGGTGCCCAGCCAGTTTCGATCCGTGTAGGCGACACCTAGGCGGAGCACCGAGTTGAGATTGAAATCGGTTGCGAGGCCGATGCCGAGTTGCAGCCAATTGGCCGATGACGGGTCGCCCTCTGCAAGGACGGTGACGCCTTCGCCCAAGCTTTGGTTGGCCGTGCTCCGGTCGCCCGTTCCTTCTTCGGCCGACCTTCGGTCGTCCGTGGACTGTTTGCCGGGCCCGATGCCGTAGCGCACGGCGCGGAAGCCGCCCAGCGCGTAGATGTTCTGGAGATCTTCCGTCATCTGCTTGGCATCGAGCGGTTGGCCGGGTTTGGCGGAGACCATGTCCCGGATCTTGCGGGTGGGAAAATCAGACCGGTTTTCGACTTGCACGAAATCCAGCGTCGGGGCGTTGCGCGGAGCTCGGGCGGCGCGGGCGGCGAGATGGGCCTGCCAATCGCTTTGGGAGAGCGACAGCGCGCGGAGCTTTTCGACCACTTCGTTTGCGGCAGTGCGGCCGCGTTCTATGCCGAGTTCGGACCGTTCGAAGCTGGTGGTGCCGATGTGGGTGATATCGGGCCGGATGAGGACATCGCGGCCGCCCATGGCGGCGATCTGCCGGTCGATGGAATCGCGGCCCAGCATCAGTTGCATCTGATCGAGCACGGAGAGGAAGCTGGTGATCTGGTCGCGGGTGCGGAGAGGGGAAGAGACATCGACGACGATGACGACATCGACGCCCATCTGCCGCGCGATATCGACGGGCACGTTATCGACCAGCATGCCATCGACCAGCAGTTTGCCGTCGCGCTCGACCGGGGGGAGGCCTCCGGGAACGGACATGGAGGCGAAGACGGCGGTTGCGATATCGCCATCGCCCATCACTTCGGGCCTGGTGGTTACGATATCGGTTGCGACAGCGCGGAAGGGGATAGCGAGATTATCGAAATCGGTGACGCTGCGGGCTGGCGCCAGATATTCGGCGAGGGTGAGGAAGAGATCCTGGCCGCGCAACACGCCCTTGGGGAGTACGAGGCCGTTATCATCGAAGCTGATGCGGTAATCGATGAGGACGTCGCGCTGATCCCGCTTTCGGCGAAATGGGACGCGTTCGCGCGGGATGGCATCATTGAAGACGGTGACCCAGCTGATTTCGCGTGTGATGGCAGCGATTTCCTCGGCGGTCTTGCCCGAGGCGTAGAGACTGCCGACGACCGCGCCCATGCTGGTGCCGGCGATGGCGTGAACGGGAATGCGGTTCTGTTCCATCACCTCGAGCACGCCGACGTGGGCAAAGCCGCGCGCGCCGCCGCCGCCGAGGACAAGACCGATCCGGGGCCCGCTGTGGGAGGGAAGCGGGGTTGCGTTTTGTTGCGCGATTGCCGGGATGGTTGCGAACAGAATGGCGACGAGAGTGAGGATGTGGCGCATCCGCGATTGCTAGCGGGGAAAGGGCGGTGAGGGAAGGCCGGAGGCGGCAGCGGTTATGGCGCAGCCATAATCCGCTGACTCGCCGCAGGCCCGGCCGGCTTGGGACCGATAGCGGTCTGAAAAGTTCCTGACATTCGATGCGGGTCAGCTGCCGTTCGCAGAGAGGCAAACAGCCCGGCAGCTCCCGACCCAAATCACGACATCAGGCCAGCAGTTATTCCCGCCATGAACCGGACGTGCGTAGGACCCCTCGCCATGACTGTATCGGGGCTAGAAGTGGACCGGCAGGCTTCCAGTCATTGTCCAAGAATGCTGACGATGGTGGCTTACCTGTAAGCATCGCACCGACTGCGCTGACCTGTCATCTAACGATAGTACATTTCATTCGTAACAGTATTTTACGGGATTTTTCAGTTAGGGTGGGACGGGAACCAGCCGCCGATCTAAACACTTTTGCCTTTGCACCAATATTTAAGCGTTGGAGTCGACGGGTATGGATGGGTATGACGTCGGCGAGTTCCTCGACCTCTTGTATGCCGCAGCTCTCGACGAGACACTCTGGGTGCCGGCGATGGAGCGCCTGGCGGATATGCTCGGCGGTACGAGCAGCTGGCTTTCGCGGCTCAACGTCGCCGACGGTATCGGCACGGGCATCACAGCCCGCATCGACCCTGAAATGCCCGCCAAGTACATAAGCTACTTCGCTAGCCGCAACCCGTTTTCGAACACCCGCGATGCGCTAAGCTATATCCGCGCCTGGACCCCGCGCATCCGCTTCCACGATGATTTCCTGCCGCGCGACGCGGTCGTTCGCACCGAATTCTACAATGACTTTCTCCGGCCGCAGAACATCGACTTTACGATGATGATCGGGCTCGCGGTTCGTGGTCTTGAAACTTGCGTGTTGAACATCAACCACGTTTCTCGCGCATTTGACCCCTCGCAGATCGAGCTCGCGCACCGGCTGCACCCGCATCTGCGACGCGCGTTCGCGTTGTCGCGAACGCTTGGCGACAATAGCGGGGGCAATGGTATCGCTGGCGTTGTCGCGGGCGCCAACGCGTTGACGGTTCTCGACGGGATCCATCACGCCATTTTGCTGGTTGATGCAACTGGTCGCGTCGGCCACGCTAACGCCGCCGCCGCCGTTTTGACCGGCGCGGGATCGGGCGTGCGCATCGACAACGGATACTTGTGCGCCGCCGATCTCACATCGGAGCGACGGCTTTCCGCAGCAATCGGCTTGGCGACGGTGCGCGAAACCGATCGGCGCGGCGGCTCGTCGGTCCAAATCGCGCGCCCCGGCAGATGTGCTTTGCAGGTTTCTGTCACACCGCTGCGCGGCGGCGAACAGGGTGTGTTTGCCAGTGTGCCGCTGGCGATGGTGGCGATTACCGATCCTGACGCGACGCTCACCGCGGCAGCAGACCGTATTCGCACGCTTTACGGGCTGACTCCGGCTGAAACCAACGTTGCCATCGCGCTTCTCAACGGTTGCAGCCCGCGTGAAGCATCGACGCGGCTCGGCGTCAGCTTCCAGACGGTTCGAAATCAGCTCCAGGCGATTTATGACAAGACAGCGACAAACCGGCAGTCGGCGCTGGTGCTGGTTCTCGCCAAGGCCGGCGGCTGATGGCGGCATTTCCGTTCGCCGCCGAATATTTCGCGGCGTAGTACAGGTGGACCATGTTTCACCACAGCGGCGCCGGTAGGCTTTTGGTATCTTCTCGTTCGGAGGGGCTTCAGGAGACCTGTCATGATCAAAAATTTGCTTGCGCTTACCGTCCTCGCCACCGCCGTCCTCGCCGCGCCGACCCTGGCTGCAACGACGCTGCTTGATTTCAGCGGAAACATTTGCGGCCCGGCGGGCAACCAGGCCTGTTTCGCTGGCAGCCAGATTGGCGCAAATTATGGCGATTCGGCCTCCGTCGATGTCTCTTACCGGTCGATCTTCGTTGCGACGGGCGCTACGTCCGAGCCGTTCCTGCGATATTGGAACTCGGGCTATGGCAACCTGCTTGGCGTGGTCCATGATGGTGGCGGAAATAGCGTAGTCTACCGGAGCGAGATCATTTTTACACCGCTCGCCGGTTTTGAGGTCGCGCTCCGCAGTGTCGATGCGGGCTGCTTTGCAAATCGCGCTGAATGCCAGATTTTCAACTACAATATTCGTAGCGTCGGTGGCACGGCCATCGCTGTCGGTTCGACTCCGACACTGTTTCCGTTGCATGCTACCCTTGCCGTAAACAGCGGTTATTTCAGCGATGGCATTGTCTTGGGATGGACCCAGAGCAACTCTACCGGTCTCGACAATATCGTTTTTGATGTGCGAGCTGTTGCCGTCCCTCCAGGTGGCATCCCCGAACCAGCCTCATGGGCGATGATGATCGCCGGCTTCGGCTTGACCGGCGCGGCAATGCGCGGCCGGCGCTCGCGCAGGGTCGTTGCCGCCTGACGCCACCGGATCAGGTCGGGGGCTTGGCAGAATCTTCCGCCTCGCCGACCGACCTGATCCGGCCGCGTCTGCTTTGTTTCCCGCCACAGATGGGCTCTGGCCCTGTTGATCACGCGGGCAGACGTTTCCGATCTGGAAGCGGGATTGGAGGGTCTCTGGCTGGCCGCGAAACGCGCGAAACGCCATGGGGGTTCGTGCGCATGCGCGAGGGGCATTGATCTTCGAGCTCTGGCGGGTGGGGTTCGGGGCGGATTTCTTCGTCGATCGGGGTGTCGATCCGGAGATCCTGGTTGCGGAATCCGGTAAGGGACTTGAAGACCGTTTCGGGCGTGGCCTGATGGGCGGTGGACTGGTGGCGGGGCTTCAGTCGTTCCACTGCCCACATCAGCAACTTGTCTGACCGGGTGACGACGGTGCCGACGAGCTTGCCATCCTTCCAGTAGTCGCGCGGGGAACCGTGGAGCGCGCGATCGACGGCGACGGCGAGAAGCCGCGTGGCGGCATTCTGGAGGGCGAGATCCCAGGCCTTGTGAAAGCTTTCGCAATCGGGCCGTGCGCGGAGGCGATAGGCCGAACTCTCGCTCATCCCGACGGCGTGGGCAGCCTGCCGGACGGACCCGAAGGTGGACAGCAGATCGATGAACTGAAGCTGTTTTTCGACAGTCCACCCTGCATGGCACTTGCGGGTGGGCACGGGGGTGAAAGCCATGAAAGCTCCTCTACCTGAAAAAGGGGAGGGCAGATTAACCGATTTGGGATGTTGTAGGACAGGCCGGAGCGGCCGACGGTTTGTGCGAAGCGAAAATCCGCGAGTCCGCGAAGGCCCGGCCGGCGGGGCGGAGGCGGAGCCGACGAACCCGTCCGACGAGCGGGCTTTGCCCGCAACCTTTCTGCCTTCAGACCTTCAGGCGGACTCGGCGGCTTTGCCGCCGGCCGGTTTGGGGCCGGTTGCGGTCTGACAAGTTTCTGACGTCCGGTGCGGGATAGCTGTCGCTCGTCGAGAGGTAACCCGCCCGGCTGCTCCCGACTCAGTTGCGGACTTTCGTGTGTTCAAGCTGTAATCCAAATGCTCGCGAGTCCTACATGTCGCAGGCGAAGCGACCCTTATCTCTTGGCACGCTCTTCGACCTGCGCCCGGACTTCTGCTGTCCGTCGCTCCGTTTCAGCAAGTCCAACCATCGTCAGCGCAAGCGTTGCTTGGGTCCCGCCCTCAAACTCCCGAAGCGCGGCATCTTCCAATTCAGATCGATAAGCGCGCCAGTGTTCTTGTGCCGCTTCGATATGATCGAGCTCGTGTTCGCCGATAAGAAGCCGCAGATCCATTAAAGCCTGCTCAAGTCTCGCTTCTGCCACGGCGTATGCAGCACCAGCGCGAGCTTTCATAGCCACGTTTGATTGAAAGGCCATCGGCTCGTGCTCGGCGTCCTGTGCCGACTGTGCGATGACATTAGCCACGGCTGGGCTAGCCGCGACGGACGGGTCGTGCATGATGCTCTCAAACTGCCGCACATCGTCAATTGTCAGGCCGTTAGCGCGCATTTTTCCTGCAAAGTCAGCAACAGTGTTCAGATAGGCAGCACGCTCCTGTTTCGTTGATCCCGTCCACCATCGCGAAAGCACGAAGCCTAATCCTCGACCCAGCCACCCAAGGAAGCCGCCAACGAGCAGGGCGGCGGTGCCGATCAAGGCGACTTGGTTAGATGTTAGATCGCCAATCATGGGTCACTTATTGCTTGGCAAATACTGCTCTGTCATCCCCGCCGCTCAGGAAGTATCGACTATCGGCTCTGACGGCCCACAACCGGTCAGTCCGCTAACCACCGATGCCGATAAAAAGCCGCCAGACCGCAACGTCCCCCCATTGCGGGCGCAAGCCTTAAAACGTGCAACAGGTCCGGCCGCGTCCGCTTTCTGGGGACCGCCAGCAGCACGTGGGGTGTGGGGCATGCGGGGAGCTCTGTGCATCACCGGCCTGAGGTCCCAGCTTTCGCTGGGATGACGTGGGGTTTGGGGCTTGTCGGGAGGGTGGGGTTTACGGGGCGCTTTGTGCATCAGGCGACACCCTGACGGTCTGCAAGCGCCCCGGTTGGCGAGGTCGGCCAAGCCGCCGGCTGATCCCGAAAGCCGACGTCGGTTCGGCCTGATGCTCTGGCAGCAATTGGGCCGCCTGCTGTAGTTCCGGTTATGGCCATCGGCATGAAGCAAGCGGACCTATGTCCATCGGCAAGAGAGCAGACTGGTCTCGACAATGTTGCGGACGGGCAAGCGAGCTGCGATGATTACGCGAGGTCGACCAGAATGAGTTATTATGCCGGATCACGCTACGCCTAACCTGCCTTCCCGAGATTTTGGTGCCACGTCCGCATTCTATGCTCAGCTTGGCTTCAAAGAGAGCTATCGCGACGCTGGCTGGATGATCCTTGAGCGCGGCGGCGTAACGCTTGAGTTTTTCCCGTTCGCAGAACTTGCCCCGGCAAATAGCGCGTTCAGTTGTTGTTTGCGGTTCGACGACGTTCAAAAGTTTTACAACCTTATGATGAAAAATAGCATTCCGGAAAGTGCGAATGGTTGGCCGAGAGCACACCGCCCGAAGCTCGAACCGTGGGGTGGGCTTGTTGGAGCCTTAATAGACATCGACGGAACGTTGCTCCGATTGGTGCAAGAGGAAGTTTGAAAGTCTGAGCGACAAAATCCTCAGCCAGAAACTAAAATTGACCGGAATGAAGGCGCGAAGCTGCCGCTGTGCAAAGAGCCTCTTTTCACGCCAAAAGCCGCCATTCGGCTTTCCGCCAATTCCGGTCATAAGCCGCCAGTTCCAGGGCAGAGCGACCGCCACCAGGCTTGCCCCGCCATCCGCCATGCTGGGAGTTTCGGCAAGGTCGGTGTGTTCACGTCCTGGGGTCCCAGCGTTCGCTGGGATGACGGTGGGTGTGGAGTTTGCGGGGTGGGTGGTGTGTTCACGTCCTGAGATCCCAGCTTTCGCTGGGATGACGGGGAGTGTGGGGTTTGCGGGGCGGGTGGGGCTTGCGGGGCACTCTGTGCATCACCGTCGTGGGGTCCCAGCGTTCGCTGGGATGACGGGGGGTGTGGGGGTTGGTGTGTTTTGCTGGAACGACGGGTTGGGGCGGGGTACGGGTTTGGGGTGGCACCGACGGTCTACATCCTTTCGAACAAGCCCGGTGGAGTGCTTTATATTGGCGTGACGAGCGATCTGCCGGCGCGGCTGGCGCAGCATCGGCGGGGTGAGGGGTCGGTGTTTGTGAAGCGCTACAATGCCAGTCGGTTGGTGTATGCGGAGGCGCTGCCGGACATGGCCACCGCGATAGCACGGGAGAAGGCGTTGAAGGCTTGGCAGCGCGCCTGGAAGGTGGAGCTGATCGAGCGGGCGAACCCGGGGTGGGGGGACCTGGCGGGTTGAGCGGTTCAGCGTGCTGGCCGGTCGGTGCATCACCGGCCCGAGGTCCCGGCTTTCGCCGGGACGACAGGTGTTGACGGTGGAAGGGCGGTTAGCGGTTGCCTTCGCGCCGGGCCATGAAGGCCAGTTTTTCAAACAGCATGACGTCCTGCTCGTTTTTGAGGAGGGCGCCGTGCAAGGGGGGGATGAGCTTTTTGGGATCGCGCGACTGGAGGATGTCGAGCGGGAGGTCTTCGTGGAGGAGGAGTTTCAGCCAATCGAGGAGTTCTGACGTGCTGGGCTTTTTCTTGAGGCCGGGTACGTCGCGGATGTCGTAGAAGATGGTCAGCGCCTCGCGCAGGAGGGCCTTCTGGATGCCGGGGAAATGGACATCGACGATGGCCTTCATGGTCTCGCGGTCGGGGAACTTGATGTAGTGGAAGAAGCAGCGGCGCAGGAATGCGTCGGGCAGCTCCTTTTCGTTGTTGGAGGTGATGACGACGATGGGGCGGTTGACGGCCTTCACCGTTTCCCCGGTTTCGTAGACGTTGAACTCCATGCGATCGAGCTCTTGCAGGAGATCGTTGGGGAATTCGATGTCGGCCTTGTCGATTTCGTCGATGAGGAGGACGGGGAGCCTGGGGGCGGTGAAGGCTTCCCAGAGCTTGCCCTTGCGGATG
>Ga0105045_10004376_pt1 | contig 12267 bp, 8 predicted proteins | sample MAT02_FD_78089 | JGI IMG/M metagenome (GOLD analysis project Ga0105045, IMG submission 78089) | Freshwater microbial communities from Lake Fryxell liftoff mats and glacier meltwater in Antarctica - MAT-02 (megahit assembly) | ecosystem: Environmental > Aquatic > Freshwater > Ice > Liftoff... | reverse complement strand
GTGTGGTTTTCTGAGCTCTGCGATTGCTTTGCTTCGCGCGCAATGACAATACATAAGACTTTTTTTGTGGTTTTCTGAGCTCTGCGATTGCTTTGCTTCGCGTCTGTAGACCGGATTTCAACCGCCAACTCTTATCTAACCGACTGCGATTGCAGGGCCAACGACAGTTCGCAATGACAAAAAACGTTAACCCAAGCCTATTGCTTCTTAACTCTGGTTTAAAGACTGAAATCCTGACTGCGAATCGGGATTTAAGGACTTCTCTTAGGGCTGCAAACCTTTTTTTTGTATAGACGAGCAATTACACTCAATCGCAGACAAAATTGAATGATCTGCGTCAATCGGTATTAATCCGCTGGAAATCTGCTGTTAACAAAGCGAATATTTATGCAGCCCAACTCTAATAACTATTATGCTTCAAATGCCGCAACCGAAACCCGATCGCGCCCTGCAGCTTTCGCCCGATAAAGCGCCTCATCGGCGATCGCAATTAACGTCTCCGGCTGCGACATCGGTGCTGGAATACAGCAAGCCACACCCAAACTCAGCGTCACGTATTCACTGACACCAGACTTGGCGTGAAGTATCTGTAAATCCCGCACCTGTTGGTTGATAATTTCAGCTACGCAAGCCGCACCTTCAATATCCGTATTCGGTAAAACTATGACAAATTCTTCTCCACCGTAACGCGCAACTAAATCAGCCGATCGCTTTACCGAATCCTGGAGAACCGCAGCCACTTCCCGCAAACATTCATCCCCCGCTTGGTGCCCGTAAGTATCGTTATAAAGTTTGAAGTAATCGATATCGCACATAATCAAAGACAGCGGTGCTTCTTCCCTCGCCAAACGCCGCCATTCCGTATCGAGATAGTCATTAAAAAAGCGGCGGTTTCTTACCTCAGTCAAACTATCGTAAGTTGCCAAATATTGCAAGGATCTATTCACCGTTTCTAACTGCCGTTTTTGCTGCAGCAACTGACGGTTGAGCACCGTCAACTGCTGTTCGGCTGCGTGGGTTCTGAGCTAATTTCTTACCCTCGCCAGCAATTCCCTCTCGTCAAAAGGTTTTGCAATATAATCGTCAGCACCCGCATCCAAACTTTCGATCCGAGCTTCCATCCCCGATCGCGCTGTCAAAAAGATTACCGGAGTCGAATTCAATTCTGGCGTGTTCCGAATCTCCTTGAGCAAATCAAGTCCATTTTGTCTGGGCATGATTTGGTCGCTCAAAATTAAATTAGGACGCAATTTTTTGGCTCTTTCTAAACCTTCAATTCCATCTCTAGCCACGGCAACTCTATAGTAAGGATTCAATAAATTTTGGAGGTAATCCAGCAAAAAATTATTATCTTCTACTACCAGCAACAGCGGTAATTCTTGATTGTTATTTGTTAATTTATTTTCATAAATTGTGCCGTCAAAACTGTTAGAATCCGGCAGCGAGGACAGAGGCGCGATCGCCCGGACATTTCCCGCGCCGCACTCTGGGAAGGCAAATCCAGTCTGTCCAGCCAATTGGGCGATCGCGCTCACCAACTGATGCGCGGACACAGGCTTCGACAAATACCTCTGAAACCCCTCAGAGAGCGCCGCTCCATCGTCCTCCCGCAAGTCTTCCGTGAGCGCCACCGCCGGCAGCAGTTCCCTGTGCTGCGACATTTCCATTGCTCTGACGCGACGGATCAAATCGCAGCCGTCGGCTTCCGACACCGCCATATCGCTCACCAACACGTCTGGCCGCGACTGTTCCAACTCGGCGAGCGCTTCGCCGGCGCTAGCCACCGCTGTTACCTTAGCTCCAAATGCTTCCAGACCAGTTTTCATACATTCGCGGATCTCGGCGCTGCTTTCAACCACCAGCACTTGCTTTCCCGCTAGGGGTTTGGAAACCTGTCCGGGTATGCTTTCCATCGCGCCGGTCGCAGCATTGCGATCGATCGCCGAGTTGCTGTTCGCCACCGGTAGCTGCACCTCAAACGTAGCCCCCTGTCCCATTCCGGGACTCTGGGCCCCAATATTTCCCCCGTGCAGTTCCACCAACTGCCGCACAATCGAGAGTCCCAAGCCGAGCCGGTTTTGTTCCTTGCAGTGGAAGCTATCTGTGGGGCGGAAGTAGTCAAAGATGTAGGGCAGAAATTTGGGATCAATCCCGCAACCGCTGTCGCTGACGCGAATCAGCGCGCCCGACGCAGTAGGCTCGATCTGTATTTGGACTAGACCGGGGGCGGATTCCGGGGTAAATTTGATGGCATTAGCAAGCAAGTTCCAGACTACTTGCTGCAAGCGTTCTACATCTCCCAAAATGTAGGTGACAGCGGGGTCGAAATCAGTTTCTACGCGGATGTTTTTGGCTTCGGCGGCGGGGCTGAGGGTGTCTATCGCCGATTCGATGACAGACGGGAGGTGAACCCGGCCGACGTTGAGCTGCATTTTTCCCCGCAGCAGCCGCGAAAGATCCAAAAGATTATCTATTTGCTGGTTCTGCAATCTGGCGTTGCGCTCGATGATTTCCAAAGCGCGGCTGGTGGTGGCTTCGTTTAACTTGCGCGATCGGGCTAGCTGCACCCATCCCAAAATCGCGCTCAGGGGCGATCGCAGTTCGTGGGACGCGACCGCCAAAAATTCGTCTTTTGCCCGGTGGGCTTGGGCTTGGGCTGCTTCCACGGCTTTGCGCTCGGTGATGTCGAATCCGATCGCCAAATACTGACAGAGTTTTCCCTGAAAATCCAACAGCGGAACTACTGCTGCATAAACCCAATAATCGCTGCCATTCTTAGCTTGGTTCTTAATTTCTCCTTGCCAAACTTCACTTTTGGCAACAATTGACCGCAGATTTTTGATTAATTCCCAAGATTTATATTCCGAGTGGAGAATACCAAAATGGCTACCGATCAGTTCGGCGCGCGAATAGTTAGATATGGTACACACTCGATCGCTGACGTAATTGATGATTCCTCGGGCGTTTGTCCTCACCGCCAGCGCCGAGCGGTCGATCGCTCCTTTAAAATCTAAACATTCTTGCAGGGACAACTCTAACTCTACTTCTTTTGTCATATAATTTTCGTTTGGGCGATCGGGCGCGTTTAGTTGCTGGCGATCGGTCTTATTCTTGCTCCGTTGTTGGATTTCCATTGCTTCTATTTTCCCCTGACGGCTGACAGCTAATCTACTCACATCCTGATTCATTATCACTGTTTTTTTCCCCGCAAATGGGTGCAATATTTTGTATCTGTTCATTATAAAAATTCGGCCGTCCGCGCATCCAATAAGGAGTCACTTCAAATTTTATTGATTGTTTGACCAAATTTTGTCAATCTGAGGGCATATTTTCTCAAATTTGATCGAATCGGGCACTCCGTAACATTCCTCAACTTTTTTCTCATAATTTGCCTGCCGCATCTGCCTTAAAATCTATTCTTCCCCGGGCTTGTGGGTTTCCCGCATTCTGTCTCACATCCACTCAAGCATATCTATGTCGGAGCTTAACATTTCTCAAAGAAATGGCCGGGACAGGGCGAACAAAGTCCGTGTCTGGCGATCGTCGGGAACTTCTGTTAAATTATTTTCTTCTACATCTTGACAGTCCTGTAAATATTATGTATTATCAAATGTAGTATATTGAAACGAGAGAGCAGACCAACTGCATTAACGCACTCAAGTATTAACAGGTAGAGAAAAATTGTCTTTGAATTTAGACTATGTACGCGAGGAATTTGAACAAAGAGCATTTGATTATGACGGTTTAATTCCCCGCCTCATTCCGCACTATCGCGAGCAACACAATTTAATACTGCAGTTAATACCTTTTGAAACCAATGCTAACATAAAAGTTCTGGATTTAGGCGCGGGGACGGGCATACTGTCGGCTCTGATTTTGCAAGCATTTCCTCAAGCCAAAGTCCTAGCCTTTGACATGGCGGAAAATATGCTGAAAGTTTGTCAAACTAACTTGTCTGCTTTCGGAAAACGCCTGACATTGCAGCAAGGAAACTTTGCCGAAGATGATTTTGGCAGCGGTTACGATTTGGTAGTTTCAGGGTTAGCAATCCACCACCTAGACAGCGCCGGGAAACAACAGCTATTTCACAAGCTTTTCCAGTCTATGAATCCAGAGGGAATCTTGCTAATTCGAGACATTGTGACAGGTGCTACTCCCAAGCTGACCGAGCAATACGAAAAGTTGTGGCGGCAGTACATGAAAGCCAGCGGAGAAGATGATGCAGCCTGGTTTCAAAACTATCTGAAAGAAGATATTCCTTCCTCTGTGGAAGAGCAAACAAAGTGGCTTGCAGAATCAGGTTTTGCCGACGCAGCCTGTCACTGGCGCTATCTCAATTTTGCTATTTTTGGCGGAGTTGTCCGAAGGTAGAAGGCATTTGGCAGAAGGCAGAGTTTTTGATAGTTATCAAAAGCTCAAACTGGTTAAAACTCACGCCCTGATCACCATTTTTAACCAAGCTGTAGGGGCGGGTTCACTCACATTGGTGTCAACTTAAGACTAAAATTAATCAGAAATCTCGCTTCTAGCTTAGTCTCGATCCCCCCTAGCCCCCCTTAAAAAGGGGGGAACCGGAAGCGCAATCAAAGTCCCCCTTCTTAAGGGGGATTTAGGGGGATCGATATTGGGAGCATCTCAGTTTTCCAAAAAGCATTTTTTTGACAGTGCGAGCGTCCCCGCTCGCGAGTCTTTTATAGCTCGCGAGCGGGGACGCTCGCACTATAAAAGCAAAACTGAGATGCTCCCTCGATATTCGGCTGTGACATTACTCCGCCCTAAAAGGGCAAAGCTTCTAAACCTCACGATTTAGATTTTCTGGTTGTTTCCTTACGGTTTTTCACCCACTATCTGGATATGTAGTTACCCGCATATCCCCGACGCTCTGAGTGCCTCGGACAGTTTCCTTTCCCGACTATCCATCGGTACAAATACAAACCGGTTTATATCGTTTGCCGGAACCGGCTTATGCCTGACTTTTGCTCTCAAGATATCCGTTGTTTGCTCTCGGTATATACATTCTAACACAAAGCCGTCCTACAAGGACGGGGTTTTAAACCCATTAAGTTTGATAAACTAGAAATACAAAGGATTTTTGACTTGAGTTGACACCAATGAATTCACTCAATGCCTCTCGCAATGTTAACAGATTAAATCAACCAGATATCTCCTGAAAATGACTCAATAAATCAAGTAAAATTATGCACGATTCGCGATCGCTCAAAATCAGCAAATATCTCAGCAGACACCTGCGCCACGCGCCCTCGCGCATTGGCATTCAACTCGCGCCGGGGGGCTGGGTTCCTGTGAGCGAACTCCTCGATGCGTGCCAAAAAAACAACTTCCCCCTTCAGCTTGCAGAACTCAAACAAGTAGTCGCAGAAAATGACAAACAGCGCTTTTCCTTCGACTCCACAGGCACTCTAATGCGTGCCAACCAAGGACACAGCGTAGAGGTTGACTTGCAGCTAGAGCCGATTGTTCCTCCAGATATTTTATATCACGGAACAGGTAGCACTGCGGTCGAGTTTATTCTCAGTCAAGGAATTAGGAAAATGTCGCGCCATCACGTTCATTTGTCGGCGGATATTCAGACAGCTCGTAAAGTAGGTGCCAGACACGGCATCCCGGCAGTCTTTGCTGTAGATGCCGCAGCAATGCAGCTCGACGGCTGTACGTTTTACTGCTCGGATAACCAAGTTTGGTTAGTAGATTTTGTGCCTCCGAATTATCTCAAAGCAAATTGATCTATCTAGTATTTTTGTGGAAGATGTGCGCGGAATCTTTTAAAATAAGAGTAATACCATTTTTCTAAAGATGTGCTATAGATAAAGTCTGAGCCCCCCCTTACTAAGGGGGGGTTGGGGGGGTAATATCTAGCGCTACTTTATGAAATTGGTATAAGTAGGAGTTGCAATAAGTGAGTGCTGAAAATATGAGCGATCGCGAAAACAATTTTACTCAAAATAATCCTCAAAATCGAGGGTTGCTCGGCTCTGGCTGGCGACCTCTCTACCGTCAATTTGATTGGGAACATCTGCGGCATTTAGCGTCTAGCGATCCGGTAGAACTAGCTCAAAGAACTTTAGATGCAGCTAGCGATATTGCCGACGCAATGGGGCGACATCAATATACCTGGTGGGCAAATATCTTAAATGTATTCTCGGAAAATACTCGCTACGACATTGATGAATTTTGGGATTACATTACTCCGCAGCCAGTTTACCCGGATTACCGCTCCAAAGACGTTTTAGTTACTGAAACGCCGGTGGTGCAATTGGTCAGCCGCGCTAGCATTCCCATTGACTACGTTCTCAACAAACTGCAAGAGATTACTGTTTTCAAAGTTCTGAATTTGTTGGGGAAACCGGATGCGATTACTCAGTCTTTTATGGAGCGGCATTTTTCTTATCCGCCGGAGCGATTTGTTAGCTGGGAACGCTTGGAAGTTTTGGGTACTGTTTATGCTTATTGGGAGCGATGGGGCTGTTGGCTGCAAATTGACAGCTACGATAGGGGAAGACGCTGCTACACTCTGATTTGTAAAGATATTGCGCCGCTCGTTAGCAAGGCTACTTACAATTTGGCGGTGATTTTGAGCGGGTACAAAAGCCGCGTGGGACAGGTTCACAGTCAGTTTCCTATTCGGACGTTTTCTGCGGATGTTCAAAGTTTTACGGATACGGTTCAGCAGGCAATTCTCGACCAAAATCAGTTGGCTGTTTTGGTGAGCGGTGAACCGGGGACTGGCAAAACTGCTTGGACGCAAGCGGTAGCAAAGGAGATTTTGGTGCCGCTGGGTTATGTGATTTTTATTTTAGACCACGATGCTGTGGAAAATTTTGTGCCGCCGAGTTATTTGGAGCGGATTTGTATCATTATTAACGAGGCTGATAATTTGGCTCAAGATCGATCGACCGATGCGGCCCAACGCACTAACAAAACTGAACATATTTTGAGTTTGCTGGATGGAACTTTGTATCAAAGCGTTATGGACGAACACGGCATTCAATTTCAGCAAAAACTCGTAGTGTTGATGACTTGCAACACGACTGAAAGATTTGATCCTGCAATGTTGCGGAAGGGAAGAGTGGATTTTACCAGTGAATTTACGCAGAAGTTTGTGTAATTTAATACAAAATACTGAAACTTTTTTAAATAATTGCACGAGTTGGACGTGTTACCAAACCTCACAATTATGAAGAAATCTTCAGAATTGAAAAATTAAGGTAAAATTTTTTGAGTACCTATAGACACATTTCGTAAAAAATGATATGAATGATGGGTGAGACCCTCTAAGGGTATCACCCGAGAGAGCGAATCAGGGAAACAGCATTTTTAATCAGAAACAGAATTTTTCTAACTTGACCGACCTAAAAACGATACAGGCTGCGGCAGGGCTGTCGCGGCGTCCTAAATTTTAGAAGCAAGTTCAAGCTCCGGTGATTCATCTGTGGAGTTTATCCAAAATCTACAATCTCAAAACTCAAATTGACTGACAGTTATGGAGGAAATCCCAAACCGTGCAAACACTCGCCAGTTCAGCAACAAAGTCGGAGGCTGGGAAGGTCTGCCGACGGGAAAATCCCGATCGCCCACCAACAACCCCAGAGGCCGCCGTTTTGGAGAGTAAAGAGCGATTTCGGCGGTTGGTGGAGCGCTCCGCCGACGCCGTAGCAATGGTAGATTGTGAAATGCGCTACCTGTCGGTTTCTCGTCGCTGGGAAACCGATGGCGCGATCGGCTGCGGTGAGGCGATCGGGCGCTCTCATTGGGAACTGTTCCCGAATCTCCCGGAATATTGGCAACAAAATGCTCGCGCTTGTTTGACTGGAGTTTTGGAATACAGCGAATTTGTGACAGGACGATCGCCCGTATGTGAAGCAGAACAAATCGAAGGCTGTGGCAGCGGGCGGGTAAAATGGGTATTTTTGCCCTGGAAAAATTGCTCTGGTGCGATCGGCGGTTTGATCCTGTTTGCCGAAAAGATAACTGAAGAACTCGCCCAAACAAATTGCTACCATAAATTTACATCCAATGTCAAAAGCCCGCAGTTAGAAATAAAACCGCAACTAACTCCAATTGCCCTCGACAATGCTGCGGATACAGTTTTTTTTACCAGTGCCGAAGGTCAAATTTGCTACGCGAACAAAGCCGCTTGCAATCTGTTCGGTTACTCGGAATCGGAACTGCTAAACCTGACAGTTAGCGACATCGATTCGCAGTTGTCAGTATCGGATTGGCCGGAACTCTGGGAAAAACTCAAACAGCAAAGCAACTTCACTTTTAAAACCACTTACAAAACCCGAAACGGTGCTTGTTTTCCCGTCGAAGTTAAAGTCAATTATTTAGAATACGGCGGTTGCGAATACTGCTGCGCGATCGCCCGAGACATTTCCGTTCGTCTCGCAGCCGAATCAGCGCTTTTAGAAGCAAAAGAGCAACTTCAAGCCGTCTTGGATGCCGTACCAGGATTAGTTTCTTGGGTAAGTTCCGATTTGCGCTACTTGGGAGTAAACCGACATTTAGCTACTGCTTACCAAATGCCGGCCGAAGTATTTTCTGGTCAGAAAGTTGGTTTTTTAGATACAAGCCCTAAATTTAACGATTTAGTATACGATTTTTTTTCCAGCCCCCACAAGAAGACATCTCAAGAAGTAATAACGAACATCAGAGGAGAAAATAAAACTTATTTAATAGTAGCTCAAAAATATCACAAAAATACGGCGGCGGTATTTGTGGGATTGGACATTACAGAAAGCAAACAATCTCTATTCGCTTTGCAAGAGTCGGAAGAACGCCTGCGACAGCAAGCGGCAAAATTAGAGCAAACTTTGTTAGTTTTGCAGCGAACTCAAACTCAACTGATCCAAACTGAAAAAATGTCTAGTTTGGGGCAGTTGGTAGCAGGAATAGCGCACGAAATTAACAATCCAGTTAGTTTTATTTCCGGGAATGTCAGCCACGCCACGGGCTACATTCAAGAACTCTTGAAGTCGATCGAGCTTTACCAAAAGCATTATCCCGATCCGGTGGCAGAAATTCAAGATTGGATGGAAGACTTAGACTTAGATTTCATCAAAAAAGACTTGCCAAAACTGCTAAATTCAATGAAAGTAGGTTCCCAAAGGATTCGGGATGTTGTGCGATCGCTCCGGTTGTTCTCGCGTACCGACGCAGCCCAAATGAAGCCTGCAGATATCCACGAAGGTTTGGACAGCACTGTGCTAATCTTGCAAAATCGCCTGCAAGCTAAAGGCGGACGACCGGGAATTTCTCTAGTTAAGGAATACGGGGATTTGCCGCGAATCCGCTGCTATCCGGGACAGTTAAATCAAGTGTTCATGCACTTGTTGACAAATGCGATCGACGCTTTGGAAGAAGGAGGGAGAAATCCCGAAAATTGTGGTACAATCCAAAGTCAGTCTTTGTTGTCTGCGGGCGGATCGGGAACTGAAATATTCAATCCCGAAATTCGGATTCGGACGTTTTTGGTAAGTTCAAGCGAAGTTGCGATCGCCATTAGCGACAACGGCCCGGGGATGACTGAAGAAGTTCTCGACTGCATCTTTGACCCTTTATTTACCACTAAATCTCCGCAGACTAGCACAGGTTTGGGTCTGGCAATATCGCAGCATTTAGTAGTAGAAAAGCATGGCGGCCAGTTGCACTGTGTTTCTCGTCCGGGACAGGGAACTGAGTTGTTCGTTAAAATTGCGATCGGTAACGATTAATTGGCGTCACCCAAAGCTGGACTTATACCAATTTCATAAAGTAGCGCTAGATATTACCCCCCCAACCCCCCCCTTAGTAAGGGGGGGCTAAGACGGGAGTATCTCAGTTTTGTAAAAAGCATTTTTTTTATTATAGTGCGAGCGTCCCCGATCGCGAGTACAATGCGCGAGCGGGGACGATCGCACAGCAAAACTGAGATTATCCCGTTGCATCTGCCCGATATCTGCGGTTTCTGGATTGAGAGAAGACTTCTGCAACTCAAGTCTATTGCACCGCTGGCGCGATCAATAAAAAATCCTTTTTTCAAAGCCGGAGATGCTCCATAAGCGCCCCGTGCGACGGTAGAGTCAATGCTAAAATCTAAAACTTGTACGCTCGCGAAGCCGAAGTATCTAAAATCTAAAATCTAAAATCTAAAATCTGTTGATTTATAAGGGAAAAATAAGATGGTAATTGAGTGGCTGAAATTTAAAGTACCTCCCGAAAAGTGGGAGCAGTTTATCCTGCGAGATGAAGAAGTTTGGACGGCAGGACTCAAAAATTTTCCCGGTTTTTTGGGTAAGGAAATTTGGGTGGATGCGGTGGAAAATGAGGTGGTGATGTTGATCCGCTGGGAAACTAGGGAGCAGTGGAAGTCGGTGCCACAAAGCACGATCGAGGAGTTGGATGCCAAAATGGGCTATTTGCAAATTGCGATCGCCGAAAGTCGCGAATATCAAGTTCGCAAGTTCTTGCATTAGTTCTTTGCGAAGGAAGAAGGAAAATGGAAGATGGAAGAAGGGAGAGGGAGAGAGGGGGAGAATTGCCCAATGCCCAATGCCCAATGCCCAATGCCCAATGCCCAATGCCCAATGCCCAATTCAGTTATTTTAAGCAAATTTTGCATAGAGAGCTAAAATAAAATTCACGCTTAAAAAGCCGACTGCGAGTACGAGAATGATAAAGATTGCGATACTGAAAATAGACTTTAGCCGATCGGCAATTTCGGGTTTTTCTGAGTTCATCGGTCAATTTTTGCTGCTGTAAATTGGTTCCGGGAAATTGAGCAAGAATAGATTATACCAATGCAGGAACAAAAATGCAACTCCAGAACGGCTCAAAACTCCGCCCTCATGAGGTGGCATTCTTAATCTAAAATCTAAAATCTAAAATCTAAAATCTAAAAATCGACTGGCTTTTGTAGCGATGGTCGATCGCCCAAGCGCGATCGTACCCGCCTCCTGTAAAATAGAGGGCGCGCTGGATTTTACCGTTTAACAGCCCCAATAGCGGGCGATCGTGCGTAGGTATCCCAAATACATAATAATATACCAGTTATCCTTAACCTACTCAATAAGGTAAAAATAGAAGAGTGTCAGGAAATAATCTAAAACATATAACTGAAAAAAGGATATAAATCAATGCTTCACCCAGTCTCGCAACCTTACCAACAACGAGAAAATACTATGACCCAAAGAGCCGTGCGGAAGCCAAACCCCTCTGCTAGAAACCACTTAAGGCCAAGTTTTCCTCAAAGACACTGGCTGGAACTAGCAGAGTACGCCTCTCTGGCGGCCTCTGGAGTCGGTTCCCTGGCGGTAGCACTGTCGGGTCAAGCTTTTTACGGAGTAGCGCCCCTCACTTTGGCTTTGTCGCTGAATGTTGCTAACCGGTATCGATTCGAGCAGCAAGTGCGGGTTCACCAAAATTCCGAACTAGCCAGCGTCCAAAACTCGGTAAATAAAGTCGAAAAAACGGCGGTGACGGTAATTGTGAAATTGCGGAAACAGTTGTCAGGAGATATTGCAGCGCTGCGCCAGCAAATGGCTGCATTACCTAGAACAGAAGGCTTTGACGAGTCTTTAGACATCGAGCGGCAGTTGCTGAGTTTGGGAGAGTCGGTAGCTTCTTTGCAAGAAATCGTAGCATCTGCTGTACTCAATGTCGGCCAGCAAGTGAGCCAACAACTGCAAGATTTATCGGTTGGCCAACCGGCCAATCTCGAAGCCGTGGAAGACGCTATAGAGAAACTGCAAACCGCGACAAAATGCTTGACAGAAACTGCTATCACCCAAAACGACTGGGAAGCAGTAAATACTCGATTCTTGGAAATCCAGAAAGTCATGGCCAATCTGCAAAGCCAACTGCAAGCTACCGCGCACCAATCGACTCCCGATTTGTCTGCAGTCCAAGCTCAAATCTACCGTTTGGAACACGAGCAACAAGAAGTTGTGAAACCTCACCTCAAACGTTTAATTTCGGTGGTAAAGCAGTTGCAGCACACGCAAGAAAATAGTCAGTAGTCAGTAGTCAGTAGTCATTAGTCATTAGCATTTTGTAGGGGCGGGTTTAGCTAAGGATCTATGATACAAATGACTAAAAAAAGGGCAAAACCCGCCCTCTCAGTCATTAGTCATTGGTCATTAGTCATTAGTCATTAGCATTTTGTAGGGGCGGGTTTAGCTAAGGATCTATGATACAAATGACTAAAAAAAGGGCAAAACCCGCCCTCTCAGTCATTAGTCATTGGTCATTGGTCATTAGCATTTTGTAGGG
>Ga0105045_10004372_pt1 | contig 12270 bp, 11 predicted proteins | sample MAT02_FD_78089 | JGI IMG/M metagenome (GOLD analysis project Ga0105045, IMG submission 78089) | Freshwater microbial communities from Lake Fryxell liftoff mats and glacier meltwater in Antarctica - MAT-02 (megahit assembly) | ecosystem: Environmental > Aquatic > Freshwater > Ice > Liftoff... | reverse complement strand
GGCAGCTTGCCAGTGCGCCACGCCACGTTGGCAATAGGCCGCTTGGCAATTACACCGATCTGCTTTTTTGCAGCAAGCGGTAGCGTCAGCGTGATCGCCTGCTGGTCGGCGATGTTGATCGAGGTTTGCAAGGTGTCGAATACGTCGAGTTCGAGCGCGGTGCGGGCAAATTCACCATCGCCAGAATAGCCGATATACCGAGTTTTACCGGCTTTTCGGGCATCTTCTAAAGCGCGTATCGCCTCGCCCTGGCGCAGCGTTTCGCTGTCACACGAATGCAGCTGCAGCAAATCCACATAGTCGGTTTTTAGCAGCCTTAGCGATTGGTCTAGCTGTAGCGTAATGCCCTTACGCGTCCAATCTTTCCGAGTAAAGCCCTCGGTTGCTCCACATTTTGTAAAAAGATAAAGCTCCTTTCGGCGCGCGTTAATCGCACTGCCAATCAGCGCTTCGCTTTCTTTGTACGCACTGGCGGTGTCGATGACGTTTAAACCCGCATCAAGCGCTTGATTGAGCAATTTGCTGATCGCTGCCTGCCCGTCATGGGCTTGAAAGCCTATTTCGGCACCGCCGAATCCCAGCGGCGCTACCTGTAAATCAGTGCGGCCGAGCGTGCGCTTTTGCATGTTTTATCCTATCGTTTGCTTAACTAACCGCCCGCAATGGTCATGGCCGACAGCAGTGCCGAGCCAGTTCGGATTGAGCCTCGATAGTCTACATCGCTGCCTATCGCAATCAAATCCCGATACATCGCGCGCAAATTACCGGCAATTGTCACTTCGCTTACCGGATAGCACAGCTCGCCATTTTCCACCCAAAAACCAGCTGCACCTCTGGAATAGTCACCGGTCACACCGTTGACACCCTGCCCCATCAGCTCAGTTACCCAAAAACCCGTGCCCATTTCGCGCAGCAGCTCCGCATGACCGCCTGCATTGCTGGCAACAATTAAATTGTGCAAACCACCCGCGTTGCCCGTGCTTTGTAAGCCCAGCTTTCGCGCCGAATAGCTTCCCAACACGTAGCGCGCCAGTACGCCCGATTCAATCAGTGCCTGGTTTTCAGTCGCCACGCCTTCAGCATCAAAATTTGCGCTGCCAAATGCGCCCTCAAGATGTGGCTTTTCGAGCCAGTGGCACCAATCTGGCAGCAGTTTTTCGCCGACTGCGCCGAGTAAAAACGATGATTTTCGATATTGCGCTCCGCCTGCGACCGCTGAGGCTAAATGCGAGACAAAGCCCCGCGTCAGTTCAGGCGTTAACAGCACCTTTGCGGTACGGGTGCTCAGCTGGCGGGGCTGAAGGCGACGCAAGCTTTTTTCAGCAGCGCGCAAGCCAATCGCTTCGGCGTCTTTTAGCTTACTGAAATCGCGGGCGGCGTCGTAGTCATAGTCGCGCTCCATTAGGCCATCGCCTGCGTCAGCCACAAAAGAAGCCGAAACCGAATAGCTTGTTCCCGCCTCAATGCCGACAAATCCGTGGCTGTTTGCATAGACGCTGTAGCTCTGACTAGCGCTAACGCCCGCACCTTCTGAATTAGTAATTCGGGGATCGGCGTTTAAACCCGCCGCCTCACAGCGCTTACCCAGAGCAATTGCCGCCTCTGGGCTTAGCTCAAACGGAAACCAGAGCTTGAGATCGAGATCTTGCTTAGCCATTCGCGCGGCGTCAGCCAAACCGTGACACGCGTCAGCCTCGGTGTGGCGTGCAATCGCAATTGCCTGTTCGAGCGTGTCTTGAATGGACTTTGCTGATAAATCGGCACTGCTAGCGCTGCCTTTGCGCTGGTTAACATAAACTGTAAGGGAAAGCCCGCGATCTAACGTATGTTCGATGGTTTCCACATCGCCGAGGCGAACGTTTACGCTAAGGCCTTGACCGACGCTCAGACCCACATCAGCCTGGTCAGCGCCCGCTTGCCGGGCGCGCCTGACGACGTCAACCGCAACTTCTTGCAGCGCGCCAATTTCAGCGCGCAGTTCAAATGGAATTGTCATTTAATAAATCAGCCAAAAAGCCAAGTACGTTCAGCGCTCTGCGCCAAATTCAGGATCTAGGCGCTATGAAAATGCTGTAAGCGCGCAGATCCGGGTGACAAATCACCGCTCTGCAAGCTCATCCAAGCAATCGACCCAGGTGACATGCCGCGAAAGCTTCCGCTCTGGCCGGTACACAAAAATGCCAGCAGCGCTTCAAAACCGGGGTTATGACCAACCAGCATCACATCGCCGCTATGCGTATCAAGTACTTCAAGCAGTGTGGCTACGCTGCCTTCATAAATGCCCTCAACGTTAGCTCGCGAAGTAATTACCAACTTTTCGGCCAGCAGATCAGCGCTTTGCTGCGTGCGCACCGACGGTGAGCAAAGCAGCTTAATCGGCGTATTAAGATTTTGGCTTAGCCAATCGCCCGCGCGCCGGGCTTGCGCTTGCCCAATTGCAGAAAGTGCGCGTGCAGGGTCATCAGTGCCGGGATCAGCATGGGCGTGTCTGCAAAGCAAAATTTGTCGTTGTGTGCTCAAGGCTTACTCGATGGGTAAATAAACGTTGGTTTCAAACTGCGCTTCGAGCGTATCCGGCGGGCTCAGATATTCGACAAACTCTTTGCGGCCAGAATCTGGGGGCGAACGACGCATATCGCGCACGCCCAAATAGGCCAGCATTTTATCGCGCGTTTGTCCTGAAACCCTCCAACCTTGACGATTACCGACGTGTTTGCCAACGAGGTACTTACCACCTGCGGTTTGCACCACCTTAACATCTGCTGGAAGCTTCAAATTATCGACGCGATTGACAGGAACGGTCACATCAAAGGTAACGACATAGGCGATATCATCACGCGAAAGCTCCATAAACTGCGGGCCGGTCGCAACAAGCGCGTTGTCAGCAACTGCTTTTTCCAGCTTCTCAATGGCGACTTGTCGATCGCGCGGAATGTTCAACGGATCCGTTGAGAAACCGCGCGATGTGTTGGTTATCTGCAAAGCGTTGCCCGGCAGCAACGTCTTAACTTCGATCGCAGTTTCAGAGTAATCGCTTGCATAGGGAGAGTTCTCAAGCATGGCTTTTAAGCTAGCGAGCGCTAAATTGAGGTTGTCGCCCTGCTCGGAATCAAGATAAAGCCCCTTATAGCGGCCCATTAAGCCATTAAACTTAGTGACGTAACTCATAGTGAGCTTTACGCCAACATCTTGCGGCTCAATGACAAACTTGCCCGTACCATCGCGGCCCGCTCCTAGATTTATGCGCATGTCAACGAACTTTTCGCGCTCGCCACCGGTGATTGCGTGCAGGCCGCTTCCGACCGAGCGATCCTTAGACATCCAACTTGCCTGCGCACCTATACCTTCATCAATTTCGCTAAATTGAATTTCGGCATCTGGATCTTTGCTAGTCCATGGTGCCCATGCGGCATAGCGCCGCAGACTGTTGACTGCGTCGTAAACCTGAATTGCTGGTCGTTCAATTTCTATACTGCGTTGAATGCGGCCTTCGCTTGGCAACAAAAAACCGAGCCCAACAAAAAACAATACGGAGATCAGCAAAGCAATGACGAGTTCGATCAATGAGCGCATTAAGAATCCTTAATCCAAAATTTATGAGTTAGAGCAGGCAAACGCCGAAAACTTAAACCAGAAACATCCAAAGCCAAAAACAAAGCGCTTTAGAACCGAGCGCTAGTCTAGCGGGCTAGCGCCGGGTTATCTAGGTCAATTTACGACTCTAAACCCGCTTCGTACGTTTTTGCGTCAAGTAGTGCATCAAATTCGCCCGCTGCGCTTGGCATTAGCGTGAACATCCAGCCTGCACCGTACGCATCGTTATTAATTGTTTCAGGGCTATCCGCAAGCACGCTGTTAACAGAGCTCACCACGCCTGACATCGGGCTGTAAACATCACTTGCCGCCTTGACCGATTCCACCACGGCACAAGAAGCCCCAGCGTTCAGCGTACTGCCAACTGCGGGCAATTCAACAAACACCAGATCACCCAGCGCAATTTGCGCATGATCCGATATCCCGACGATTATACTGCCATCCGCGTTCTTTCTAGCCCATTCGTGCGATTTCAGATAGCGACACTCTGTATCTACTTTGCTCATACGCGATTCCGATATTTAGTTGAGCGCTGAGTGTACTCAAACCCCGCGCGGGTGGTAGGGCTGAAACGAAAAGACTTGCAGGAATTTTTAATGTTGAATGGTTCGCCATGCGTCATCCGCGTCCAGCAGACAGATAATGGTCAGCAGCCCAACGCTTGCGGCATGCTAACGATTGTTTCACTTCAGCTGTAGAGATGCCACCGCATTCGCCTATTTTAAATTCCGACTTAACATTTGTTACCACAGCGCCGCAGCTTCCTATCGACGGCCAGCTGATGTTCTGGCTGCTGCCCGCCTTGAAAATCGCGCGCGTGAGCATTGCACAGCTGTTAACCGAAAAATTAGGCCGTTCGGTTGAATGGCAAACGGGAAAATTTGGCAAGCCTTCGATCAAGGGCGAACCGCTATCGCTAAGCTGGTCCCATACGCGCTCGCTCACGCTGCTTGCACTGCGTAAAAATGGCGCGCTCGGTGTTGATCTGGAAGGCCCTCGAACGATTGGCAGCGCTATTTTGCAGCGCTGCTACACGCCGGCTGAGCGCGCGCTGTGTTCGCAAACAGCAGATTGCGCGCGCCGTATGTGGTGTTTAAAAGAAGCTTATGTAAAAGCACTCGGGCGCGGGATTGGGTTTGGACTGCAGCGCATAGATTGCAGCGAATCGCAATTAAGCGTCATTGACAGCCCTGATTCGGCGGCGGAGCCTAGCGTCCAACCCGCTTTTATATCGAGCTATCAGCTAATTGAAAACCATCACGGCGCGCTAGTTTGCCTAGATCATGCGCCGGAATCATTTTTTGCAATTGATCTTCGCGGCTACTGCGAACAGTCGGGAACCAAAGCGCGATAACTTACAGCGCAGGCCATTAAGCCATTGGATTTTAAGAGATATGTTAGCGGCTTGACTGATTTTTCGAGCGTTATTAATTAAGCTGTGGATTTTCATTTGCCTGCTACACTCAGCGCAATAATTTTGGGACTAAATTTGACTAAAGTTACGCCGCTGCCGCAAATTCCAGGCTACGAGCTGCACCGAGAAATCGGCGCGGGCGGCATGGCGCGGGTGTATTTAGCCACGCAGCTATCTTTAGATCGAAAAGTTGCGCTTAAAGTTATGGCAACGATGCTGGTAGCAGATCCGGCATTCTCCAAGCGATTTTTGCGCGAAGCGCGCATGCTGGCTAACTTAACGCACCCGAATATCGTTGCGGTTTACGAGGTCAACGCGGGCGAAAGCAGCGATTTGCACTATTTCGCCATGCAGTATTTAGAAAGCGGCGATTTCTCTTCCAGAATTCGGGCTGGCTTAAATGAAGTCGAGCTTGTGCGCGTTCTCGTCGCCATCGCTAAGGCGCTTAGCTTTGCGCATTCGCGCGGCGTAGTGCACCGGGACGTAACACCCGGGAATATTTTATTTGATAGCGCCAACAATCCGGTACTGACGGATTTTGGCATTGCCCGCAGCCAGCACAGTTCGACCAAAATCACTCAAACCGGCGTCTCCATTGGCACGTCCAGCTATATGAGCCCAGAACAGGCGCGTGGCGGCGATGTTGACGCTAGAAGCGATCTTTATTGTTTAGGAGCGCTCACTTTTGAAGCACTAACCGGGCACCCGCCCTATCAAGGCATCGACGGATTCGCAGTGGCTTACGCCCATGTGTTTGAGCCTATCCCTAGGCTGCCAATGGCTGTTGCGCACTGGCAGCCATTTTTAGACAAAGTGCTTGCTAAAGATCCGGGCGAGCGATTTGCAAGCGGCGAGCAGTTCACCACCGCTTTGGGGGATGTACCCATTAGCGCACAGCGCAAAATACCGACGCGCGCGCTCGGGGTGCCAGCTACAAAAGATTATGAAACGCTAAACCCCAATAGCCCGCTTTCGCACCAGCTTGGTGAGGGCATCAAAGCCTTTGACGCGCAAAAATTAGCCGCCGGTACGCCAACGCACGCCGGCAAGCCTAGCGCAGCCGCCACGACGCATATTTCTGCGCAGACCGTAGCGCTTAATTCTGTATCGCAAAGAACGCCACACGCAGCGCCGTTAGGTGAGCGCAAATCGCCATTGGCACCGCAATCGGTTCCGCCTCCGCAGGCTCGACGAACTGAGTTCGCGGATTCCTCGGCGCGCAAATTGCCGCAATGGCGCTGGGTTTTTGCCATTATTGCGGGAATGAGTGTGCTAATTTCAGGTGCCGCCTGGTGGTGGCAAGGGCGCTCTAGCGGCGCTGAGCCAGTTGCTATATCGGGCAAAGCGTTGCAGCCTTTGGATGCGCCGCGCCAGCAAGCGGATGCGCCCGCTAGCGAAACTTCTGAAGTGCCCGTTTCTGCGCCAATCGACAGCGTCGATCCAATGATGGATCCTTTGATCGGTGCCGCCGTTCTCAGCACTACTGATCCAAAGCCCGCTGATTTTGGCCCGCCCACGCGCGCAGCATTTGTAAAGCCTTGGTTGGTGAACGGCAAAGCGTTACTGGCAAAAAACCAGTGTTTTGGGGCTCGCAGCGCTGCTATGGGTGCGTTTAGGCAAGCCCTGCTGTTTCTGCCAGCCTCGGCAGAAGCCAAAGCGGGTGTTGCGGCCTGTCAGCTTACGATTACCGAGCAAGTCAACGCGGCGCTCGCGCTAACATTGCCAGATGCAGCGCTGTTACAGCCGACGCTAGATTTATTGACCAGCGCGCAGCGAACGAACGGGCTTTTCGGTGCAAAATCCGCTGAGCTACTTTTCGTCGCGAGCGAGCGACAGCGCGCGACAAACCACTGGCTGGCGCAGGCTAAATCGGCTGAAAGCGCTTGGGATTGGAGCCAAGGTGAGCGATATTACGCCGCCGCAGCGCTGTTTGAGCCAAAGCAGCCAAAAATCGCAGAGGGACTTGCGCGTCTGGATAAAATCGCTAAGCCGGGCTTTCAATTTAGCGATACGCTTGCATCGGGCGGGAAAGCGCCCGCGCTGCTCATCTTAGCTGCAGGCAGCGTTGCACTCAAAGACGCTAAAGGCGCTAGCAAATCAGCGAAGCTTGCTGAGAACTTTGCCATTGCGCGCTATGAAACTAGCTTTGGAGAATACCAGCGCTTCGTTAAAGCTAGTGGGCACCAAACGACGGTGCGCGGCTGCAAAGATTCAAAAGATTTTGAAATTTTTGTCAAAAAAGACCGCGCTTTCTCAAATCCAGGATTTGAGCAAACCGAGAATTCACCAGTCGTTTGTGTCAGCTTTAATGACGCCACTGCCTATGTTAAGTGGTTAAGTCAGGAAACTGGCGAAAACTATCGCTTGTTGAGTGAGTCAGAGTGGCAATACGCTGCGAGCAAGCAGACCAGCGTGAGCTGTAAAACCGGCAACCTTGGCGATAGCAGCTTCGGCGCGCTATATAAAAAGCGTGATGTGCGCAGCTGCAACGATGGCTTTGCAGCTACATCGCCGGTCGGAAATTTTGGCAGTGGCGTTGCCGATTTGATCGGAAACGTGCGCGAATGGGTTGCCGATTGCCGAAACGACTCAATTGCAGGCCACCCGGGCGACGAAAAACCCTGGAATAAGGGTAATTGTCGGGAGCGTATGGTGCTTGGCACTAGCTGGGTAAGTAATAATGATGAAAGTTCAGCGGTACTTCGCAATCGCTTTGCAGCGGATGAGTTGAACAATGCGATTGGATTCAGGGTAGCGCGCGATGTTGTGCAACGTGATTAAATAGTTTGAAAACCGCTGTCTAGCCAGTAGACAATAAAATAACCCCGTAATTTTTCCGAAAACGAGCCGAGAATCCGTATGAGACTAATTTTCCCGAACAGCGAGCATGCGCCGCTAGACCTTGCCAACGGGCTTTTTACCGTCGGCACTGCGAGCAGCGCACAGATTGTATTGACGGCGATAAGCATTGGTGAGAAGCACGCCGATATCCAGTTTAACAATGGCACTGCCATGATCTCTCCGGGCACGCCAGAGGCGCTCATACTCATCAACAACGCCAGAGTTCTGCGCGCTACTGAGTTTAAGAGCGGCGATTTGCTTCAACTAGGTGATGTGCGTATTCGCGTCGTTGCTACCGACAAGGCCGTCGTAAACCCAGTTCCAATTACGGTCAAACGGCAAGAAGAGGATGACGGTCGCACCAAAATTCGCTCAGCCCTGCCAAAATTCATGCTGCGCGGTGTTTCGGGCGTTACATTTGGAAAAATATTTCCGCTCAGCGGCGTGACCGTTATTGGGCGCGCGCCGGAGTGCGATTTATCCATTCCAACAGACGAGATTTCGCGGCGCCACGCCGAGCTGCGCGTAAGTCAAGACGGTGTAATGGTCGAAGACTTAGGCTCGGCAAACGGCACGTTTGTCAATGATCGACGCGTCACGCGCGAGCTGCTCAAGCACGGCGACGAACTGCGTTTTGACCAGCTGCGTTTCCAGCTCATTGCGCCTGGCAAAGAAATGTTGCAAAACACACAGGCCGCGCCGCAATCGGCGGCAAATCAGTCGGGATCTGCGGCAGGTGCGCAAGCTAGCGCGGCGCGCGGCATGCCAAGCTGGATGTGGGCGCTGTTTATTGTTGTGGCACTGGTGCTACTTTTTGTTGCTGCCAAGTTCTCGGGCTCAATTTAATGCCTGCCAGTATTCACGCGAACAGCGCAGTGCCAGATTTATTTAGGGCGTTTCGAATTCACGCGGGCGAGAATCACCATTCAGCAGGCATTGAACACCTCTCGCTCGACGATTTGAGCGCAGGTGAAGTGCTTATAAAAACGGCCTACTCCAGCGTAAATTATAAAGATGCGCTGGCAGGCACGGGTGAGGGTAAAATTCTGCGCACATCGCCGCTGATTGGTGGAATTGATATTTCCGGGCATGTCGTAAGAAGCGAGGACGCGCGCTTCAAAGCCGGTGATGCCGTACTGGTGACCGGTTGCGGGCTTTCAGAAACGCGGGGCGGTGGCTACAGCGAATTCCAGCGGCTGCCCGCTGAATGGGTTGTTCCACTGCCGGACAATTTGAGCCTGCGTGACGCCATGGCGATCGGAACTGCCGGCTTTACCGCAGCGCTCAGCCTTTGGCGAATGCTGGCAAACGGCCAACTGCCAAGCGCAGGGCCGATTGTAGTCACCGGTGCAAGCGGCGGCGTTGGCACTTTAGCCATTGATATTTTTACCCGAGCCGGATTTGAAGTTCACGCCATTAGCGGGAAAATGGCGCAGTTTGAATTTCTTAAGTCACTCGGCGCAACAGCGGTGCTTGATCGCTCCAGCGTCAACTTCGGTTCGCGGCCGCTTGAATCTGCGCTGTGGGCAGGCGCGTTAGATAACGTTGGCGGTGCCATGCTTAGCAATCTGTGCCGAGTGATTAAGCCTTGGGGCTCGATTGCCAGCTGTGGCATGGCCGGTGGAAATGAGGTCCATACCACCGTAATGCCTTTTATTATTCGCGGCGTATCGATTTTGGGCATTAATTCAGCAAATACCCCGATGCCTATACGCGCCGAGCTTTGGCGGCGATTAGCAAGCGATTGGAAGCCGGCGCATTTAGATAAAATTGTGCAAAGTGAGGTCCCGCTACAAGGCCTGCCTGAGGTATTTACTCGGTTAATTTCTGGCGGCGCGCTTGGGCGCGTGGTCGTGAACGTGGCCGAAAATAGCGCAGACTTGAAATGACTCATACAAAAGCAAACTATAATTTCGGGCGTTTCGAGTTCAAACACCCGCACGGCTTCACTCAGCGCGGCTGGGACACGGGCGGCCTTGAAAAACCCGTTTTGGTATTCGTACACGGAAACCCGAGCTCAAAGCACCTGTTTCGCCATTTGATTGCGGCCTGTGCGCCAAACTACCGCTGCATTGCAGTTGACCATATTGGGATGGGTGAAAGCGATAAACCGGCACGCGGTGAGTATGATTTTCATTTTGAAACGCGCGTTGACGATCTTGAGCGCGTGCTTAGCCATCTTGATGCTACTGGTTCGATCACGTTAATCGTCCACGATTGGGGCGGGATCATCGGCCTGCGCTATGCGCAGCGCCATCCCGGCAGGCTTGTGCGCCTAGTCGTCAACAATACTGCCACTTTTCCGCTATTAGCCGGCAAGAAGCTGCCGTTTGCGATTGGTTTCATACGCAACAGCTGGATAGGTGGCGTGGTGTGCAAGTATTTGAATGGCTTTCAGCGTGGCGCAGTATGGATTGGCGTGGGCGCTAAACTTTCGCCCACCGCAGCCCGCGGCTATTTGGATGCGCACCCAAACGCGCATGACTGCGAAGCAATACTCCGCTTCGTGCGTGATATTCCACTGCAAGCTACGGATCGTGGTTTCGAAAAGATCGCAGCGCTAGCGGAATTTTTGCCAAGCCTAGCTAGCCTGCCGATTCAAATTAACTGGGGGATGCGCGATTTTGTATTTGATAAGGACTATCTGGCCGAGTACGTTCGGCTATTTCCAAACGCTGAAGTTCACCGTTACCCCGATGCCGGGCACTGGCTAACCGAGGATGCGCACGCGGAAATGGCACCGCGTCTGCTGGATTTCCTAGAACGAACCGACTAGCGCTTTTGACCATCGCCGCGCTTAGCGTGCCGTGTTTTGACGCAATTGTTCAGCGCGATGAGCGCCTCTCGAAGGCCTTTGGCCGGTAAATCGCCAGAGCTAATCGTTAGCTTTGGTGCACGCAGCAGCAGCTGAAATTTAAAAAATTCGGTACTGCGCAGCGTTTTAAGCATCAGCGCCGTCTGGGTATAGCCAAATGCCATTCGGCGCGGATCTAGCATGCTGTCAACCGCAAAGCGCTGCCCAGTCGCCGTGACAATCGCGTGCCCTGAAATGTCGCCTGAAAGCTCAAGCAGCTGCGCACCGGTTCGCCGCTGTAACTTTACATTAGCGCCGCCTAGGGCTTGTGCTGAACTACCCGCGCTAGCGGCTGCTGCGCTAGGCTGTGGATCGGCTGCAATAACGGCGCCGATTTCCTGCGGCCATGTCGCATTTAAAACAACGTTGGCGGCGATTCCCGATTCAGCAGCAAGCAGCTCAAGCCTTGCGCCACCGCCTAGCTCAAACTCGCGCTCGCCGAGCTTCGCGATAAATGGCGCTAGCGGTGAAAGCACGCGACAGCCGCCTTTGGGCTGTATCGTCCAGCGATTGCGCTCTGCCTCAGTCTGCTGCGCAGCATTTTGCCCTAAACCACAGGGGAAATCTTGAAACACTTGCTCTCCACCCGCGCCTGCACACTTAAAAATCGACGGCTTCGCGCCCAGCGGACTCACGAACAGCGCTACTAGCAACACACATACGCTAGTTGGTGGGATAAAACTCAAAACTCACGCCAGATTTGACTGACGCATCTCTTACCGCCGCTTCATGCTCCTTTTGACCCACAAACACAAGCCGGGAACCATTTAACTTGCCATCAATGCCCTGCATACCAAGCGCCGTAATTAGCAAATCTGACATGTTGCGGGAGTTATTGGAGCCAAACACAAGCAGCGAGCCCGGCTCAACGCCGCGATTGAAAATATTTTGGGTATCTTTCAAGTGCGGCGTAGGGTTGTCCATCGTGCCAAAAAATCGAAAGTAAATTCCCTTGGTTTTGCCTTTTACCCTTTTAGAGCGCGCCACTTCTTCGACAAACTTTTTCCATTCCGCATCGATATCGGTGGTCGGCACGGCAATGCCCTGATTTTGCTCGACAGCCGGCTCACTACATGCGCTAAGTCCGAGCAGCATCCCGACGGATAGTAAAAAAATCGCTAAAAACCGCATGAGCAGCTCCAAATGTTGGTTTAAGTGGCTTGAATAAAATCGAATTTAGGCGCTAAGAATAGCGCAGCTTTTGCAAAAAAGCCTTAGCAAAATATCATCTAAGCGTGCCCTACTGGTAATTTTGCGCCTCCGCTGCGCCCAACCATTCGGCCTCAGCAGCGTCTAGCGCCTTTTGCGCGGCTTTTAAGGCGGCACCAAGCTCAGCAGTTCGCTGGCGTTGCCCGGCCTGACTTGCGCGATCAAAATCAGCCTGCGCCTGCTTCAGTGCGCCAGCGCAGGCATTCATTTTGCTTTCCAGCTTTTCAATGGCGCGCTGTGCGCTGCGCGGATTAGCTTTGCCGTTCGATCTGGCGTCTGCACGTTCAGTTTTTGCCTCCGCGCGCGCCGCTGACCGCTGTTGCGACTGCCACGCCGCATATTCATCTAAATCGCCGGT
>Ga0105045_10004371_pt1 | contig 12271 bp, 12 predicted proteins | sample MAT02_FD_78089 | JGI IMG/M metagenome (GOLD analysis project Ga0105045, IMG submission 78089) | Freshwater microbial communities from Lake Fryxell liftoff mats and glacier meltwater in Antarctica - MAT-02 (megahit assembly) | ecosystem: Environmental > Aquatic > Freshwater > Ice > Liftoff... | reverse complement strand
TGCGCCACCCTCTTGTGCAGGAGGACAACGCCTGGGAGTGCGAGGGGGTCTCACCCATCGACGCGCATCACGAACATCACGTGGCGCAGATTCAGGAGGCCCTTTCCTCACTCATCGCACCCCTCATCGCGATGTTGCCATCGCCCTATCGCGAGGCGCTCACGCTCGTGGAGCTGGAAGGTCAGACCCAGCAGGCGGCAGCGGAGATGCTCGGAGTTCCGCTCTCGACGATGAAGGCGCGGGTACAGCGCGGCCGCGTCAGGTTGCGCGCGCTCTTTGAGGCGTGTTGCGCTCTTGGTATCGATGCCCGAGGACGCGTCGTCTCGTGTGAGCAACGCGCGATACCATGTGAATGCGGACCGGCCTCAGACGTTTGACTCGGGGTGACCTCACCGCGGTACTTGCACTCGCCGGAAAATGCCGAAGAAACTCGCCCTATGGGCCTCTCCCTCGATTTCGACCTCGAAGACCCCGAAGGCAAAACGCGCTCGCTGCTGGCGTACCGTGGCTCCGTGCTGGTGCTCTTCTATGAGACACGCGAGCATGCGCAGGACAACTTCCTGCTCAAGCGCAGTTTCCATCACCCGCGCCGTGCGCCCTTCAATTCTGTGCGCGTCGTCGGGGTGGCCAACGTGAAGTCACTGAACTTCATTCCAGCGCGAACTCTCACGCAGAAGGCTGTGCGCGTGGTTCAGGGCAAGTTCGACCTTGAGCTGCTGCTCGACTGGGAAGGCCAGCTCCTCGGTGCGCCCTTCTTTTTCGACCCGAAAGCAAGCAACGTGATCGTGATTGGGCGTGAGGGCGAGGTGCTCTTTCGGCATGCCGGCGTGATGAGTGCCGAAGATCGGGAGCGCTTCGGCAAAGCGATCTCCGAGCGTGTGAATCACGCGGCTTGATTCGCCTGAGGTCAGAGGCGGAAGGTCGAGCCGAGGCGACAGATCTCCAAGTTTCGCTTGGCAATCTTGGCGATCTCTCGTTCCACAGCGTCCTCGAAAACAGGCTTGATGTGGTAGAGCAAAACCGGCAAGTCAACGCCGTTGACATGCGAGTCTGCGCCTGACTTTGCATCGAGCTTCTTGAGCTCTTGGGCCAGCGACTCGGGCGTGTGATGTCCGCTCACCTTGGCGAGGGCGTGGTGCTCGCTGGGGAAGGAGATCTCCATCAAGAGCGCGCGCAGATCGGTCGTGCCGCGAAGGAGCTCGAAGAAGCGCTCGGTGGGCCCGGTGTCGCCGCTGTAGGCGAGCGTCCCGGACTCTGTGCGAATGAGAAAGCCACACGCGTCGATGGTGTGGTCGACGGCTACCGCCGTGATCGTGTTGCCAGAGAGCACGATGGGCTTCTCCAGCTCGATCGGCTGAAACGCGACCGTCTTGACGCCCGGCTTTCCGACGACGTTGATCTTGGTGAAGTCGGGCCAGAGCAAGTCGTTGAAGAAGTGGGCACGCAAGACCGCGATCGTCTCGGGGATCGCCGCGATGATGAGCGTGGGCCCGCCTTGCTGGCAGCGATGATCGGCCATCGTCGCCAAATCGCGCACATGGTCGAGGTGCGCATGACTGACGAGGACGGTCTCGATCTCCTTCTGCTCTTGCAGCGTGAGCATGCTGGTCACCGCGCCTGCATCAATGCAGGTCCTGCCGTTCAGCAGGAAGCTTGAGGTGCGGTGCTTGGGCGTCTCGCCGCCGTGGCAACCAAGGATGCGAAGGTCCATCACTCGGTGAACCTCTGACGCATCTCCAGGAACTGGAGGAACTCGCGCAGGCGATGCACGTCGTGCACGAGGAAGCCCACGCGGCCGGTGTCGTCGGTGGTCTCCTCCGCGATGCGAAGTCGCGCAAGACGAACGAGCGTGTCTTGGGCCTCGCTGACCTCGACGCCCACCTCGGCGCTGAGCGACTCACGATCGAGCGGCACGAAGATGCCTCCCTCGACAGCCTCACCCGCGAGCTCCACCTGCCTCGCCAGGCCCAGAATTACGCGTGCTTTGGGGTCCCGATGGATCAGCACCTCGATGAGCTCGTTGGCTGAGTCGAGGCGCTGCGAGAGCTTCTTGATGAGGCGCACGGCGATCTCCGCGTTGCCCTTCACCATCTGCTCGAAGGTGCGTGGATTGAGCACAAGCAGCTTGGCATCCTCGACCACCTCGGCGGTCGCTGAGCGAGGCTTGTCGTTCAAGATCGACATCTCACCGAAGAACTCGCCCGGCCCCAACACGGCCAAGGTCTTCTCGCCCTCGTAGCTATCTTTGCGGATGCGGATGGAGCCTTCGCGGATGACGTACATGACGTCGCCGCGCTCGCCTTCGTGGAAAAGGATGTCGCCCGCTGGGCTCGTCAGGCCGAAGCGAGCGAAGAGGGGATCGCTCTCGGACATCGTTCAATCCTAACTGATCGGGATGAGCGGGGCGAGAACGCGACGCGTACGCGTCACAGCACGCGGAAGGCCTCGATGAGAAAATCACGCAGGACCACGACCTTGCGCGGGAGATGTTTGCCGCTCGCGTGCACCAGATAGATCGAGCCCGTGTGGGCCACGTAGTCGGGCAGTACGTTCACCAGACGGCCCTTCGCGATGTCATCGCGGACCAAGAACGCAGGGACGATCCCGACGCCGAGCCCCGCGCGAATCGACTCGGTCACGAAGCCGAAATCATCGCTCGAGACTGCCCCGCGGACCTCGACGCTCGTCGTCACGCCGGCCTTGTCGAGCGTCCATGTGGCCTGGCCGCGCTGCGCTCGAAAAAGGACAAGCTCGTGGGCGGCGAGGTCATCGAGCGTGGCTGGGGCTGGGTGCGCTTTGAGGTAGCTCGGGGCCGCGCAGGCGAACATATCGACGTCCGACACCTTGCGCGCAACGAGGGTGCTGTCGCGCAACACGCCGGCTCGAATCGCGAGATCGAAGCCCTCGCTGACGATGTCGACGGTGCGCGTTGTCAGGACCACATCGAAGTGCAGCAGCGGGTAGAGCTTGCGAAAGCGAGAGAGCGCATCGGCGAGAAAGTAGGTGCCGATCTCGTTGGGGGCCGTGATTCGCAGCGTGCCGCTTGGCACCTCCACCGACTCCGAGATGACGTTCGACGCTGCGCGCAACGCGAGCACATGCGGACGTGTCTCTGCGTAGAGCGAGTGCCCCGCATCCGTTGGCGCGAGCACGCGGCTCGTGCGCTGAATGAGTCGGACGCGCAGGCCATCCTCAAGTCGACTGATCGCGCGACTCACGGTCGACTTCGGCACGCCGAGCACGCGCGCGGCGACGCTCATGCTTCGACCCTCGATGACGCGCACGAACACGTCGAGGTCGTCGAGTTGGACGTTCGTATCGACTGCCCTCGCGGGTCCCTTGCTCGCACTCGTCATCTTCGCGGCATGGTACTTTTCTCAGCGCAATGAAGCGAGCGCCCGCCTACACGTTGCGCACCGAACGCCTGGTGGTGCGTTGTTACGAGCCAAACGATGCACCTCGCGTTCACGAGCTCATCGTGCGGAACAAGCACCACCTCCTACCCTTCATGGGCTGGGCCTTGCGTGAGCCGACGAGCTTCGATGAGCGCGTCGAGCTCCTCCGGGGTTTTCGCGGTCGCTTTGATCTCAGCGAGGATTTTTTCTACGGGATCTTCCTCCCCGACGGAACCTTCGTCGGAGGCTCAGGCCTGCATCCCCGATGTGGCCCCGAGGGCGTGGAGATTGGCTACTGGATCGATGAGCTGCATCAGCGCCGAGGCTTCGTCACCGAGGTCGCCGCAGCGCTCGCCAAGCACGCATTGATGGACCTAGGCCTTGCGCGCGTGGAGATCCACACCGATCCGCGCAACGAGGGCTCCAATCGCGTGGCGGAGAAGCTCGGCTTCACGCGTGAGGGCATCTTGCGCAAGCGGCATCCCTACACCGAGACCGACCTTCGCGACGTCCTTCACTGGACACTCTTCCGCGAAGATATCGGTCGTGCTGCGCGCGTGAACTGGGCGCGATATCAAGCCTTCGATGCAATCGATCGACCTTTCACGACCTGAAGATTTTGTGCGCTGGCTGCGTGACGAGGGCGCGCATCACGATCTCGTTGGCTATGTCGAAGAGCGCGGCGAGGGCCTCGATGGGTTCTGGGAGACCTGTCCTCGAGGGGATTGGATGCTGGCGCTGATCGCACGCCAGGAAGCCTTGGAGCGACCGCTGATTCAGCTCGCAGCGCACATCGCACAGCTCGCGAAAGAGCAACTCCCCGACGAGGCCGCGCTGGCCCGAGGGGCGCTCGACAAGCTCCTGCGCGAGGAGACTCTGGATGACGCGGACATCGACGCACTCGAGGCGGCGGCCGAGTCGCAGCAGGACCCCGCGGCGCATCACGCGTGGCTGGCCGTGCTCATCGCAGCGCGCGCCCATCTGGCTCCAAGCGAGGTGCCCAATCTCGTTCCGGTGCTCGTGCAGGCAGCGGTCTTTGATGCGGGTGATTGCGCCCTCATGGCCGTCATTGCCTACGTGCAGCGAACGAGCGCGGACATCGTTCGCGCACACATGCCTCACCTTCACGTAGGCAGCGCTGAACCGCAGGCGACGCCTTCGTGTTAGCGTCCAGGCAAATGACCCAAGAGCCTGTGCTTGCTGAAGTCGAAGTGGATGACGCGGCGCTCCTGATTCAGGTGACGGGGGTCGGTGCAACGCACCTCGCCACGCTCGCCAAGGAGTTCGCGATTGAAACGGGTGTGCGAGGAAGCCTCATCATCCTGAAAGGCCCGCGTGATGCGGTGCAGAGTGCACAGCGTGCGCTGATGGAGATCCTCGGTGTGCTGCAGAGCGGCCAGATTCGATCGGGCGAGGTCGAGCGATCGATCCGCACGATCAAGAATCACCCCGACGCGAAGCTCGCGGACCTGGTCAGCGATGTGATCCTCGCGACGCCGCGCAAAACGATCACCGCCAAGGGCGTGGTTCAGCAGCAATACATCCAGCTGATTCGTCAGCACGACATCGTCTTTGGCGTTGGCCCGGCAGGTACGGGAAAGACGTATCTGGCGATGGCAATGGCTGTGAAAGCGCTGATGGAGAAGCGTGTGAAGCGCATCTTGCTCACGCGTCCGGCCGTGGAAGCGGGCGAGAAATTGGGCTTTCTACCCGGCGATCTCGCGGAGAAGGTGAACCCCTACCTACGCCCTCTCTACGACGCGCTTCACGACATGATGGATGTTGAGAAGGCGCAGGCGCTCGTTGAGCGCAACGTGATCGAAGTGGCGCCCTTGGCCTTTATGCGCGGTCGCACACTGAACGACTCATTCGTCATTCTCGATGAGGCACAGAACACCTCCGTCGAGCAGATGCGCATGTTCCTTACGCGCCTTGGTTTTGGCTCGAAGGCCGTCATCACAGGCGACGTGACGCAGGTAGATTTGCCCGGCGGGACGCGCAGTGGCCTCCTCGATGCCGTGCGTCTTCTCGAGAACGTCGAGGGCGTCGGTGCGGCGTTCTTCACGGATCAGGACGTCGTCCGACATCCGCTCGTTGCGCGCATCGTGCGGGCCTACGAGTGGCGCGACGGACAAGAGGAGCAGGAGCGTGAGGCACGTCGCGCGGCGCGTGAGGAGAGGCTTCGCTTGGAGCGTGAGGCGCGCGAGGACGCTGGCAGATGACACGACGCGACACGCACGACACGGAGATGTCAGATCTCTCGGCCTCCGTGATCACGCGTGCGTGTGAGCTTGAGCCTCGATTGGGCGAGGGCTTGCGCATTGAACTTCATGACTTCGCCACGGAAGTGCAGCGCGGAGAGGCGCTTGTGGTGGTGGTCGCGACATCGTCGTTGCATCGCGGCGTGCTCGACCCCTACCTGCAGCGCGTCGCGCAGGGGCATGTTGGCGTGGTGCTCGTCGGGGCGTTTCCGGAAGCGTTCTTGGAGCAGCTTCCACCCATCGCGATTGTCGCTCACGTCCTCGACATGGCCTCAGTGGACCCCTTCTTTTTGGCGATCGCCAATGCGCTGGAGCGCGTGGAATTGCGGGTCGCTTCGGAGCGTCGTGCCAAGTGGCTCTCAAGATATCGATATGAGTTAAATGAGCTGATCGAGATCTCCCGCGTCATCTCGCAAGAGCGCGATCTCGATCGCCTCCTGGGCCTTATCCTGGAGAAGAGTCGGTTCATCACGGGCTCGGATGCAGGCAGCATCTACGTCGTCGATCACTCGCTTGGGAGTCAACAGAAGCGGCTCCGCTTCAAGCTCTCGCAGAACGACTCTGTCGACTTTGCGTCGAAGGAATTTGTCATTCCGATGACGACCCGATCGATCGCTGGCGCCGCTGCCGTGATGAAGCGCGCGATCAATATTCCGGATGTCTACGACCTCGTGGATGCAACTGGGCTGCGCGACACCATCCGCACGGACTCTTCTGATGCCATCTCTCTCCTGCCGCCGAGTGGCGAGACGCCGCTCTTCACCTTCGACCCGAGCTTCGACATCAAGGTGGGCTACCGCACGCGCTCAATGATCGCAGTGCCGCTTATCTCGGCGGAAGACGAGGTGATAGGCGTCATTCAGCTGATCAACCGCAAGCGCGATCCAGGCGCAAAGCTTCGGCCAGAGAGCGTGGAGCATGACGTGCTCGCCTACGATCAGCGCAGCGAAGATTTGCTGGGCACACTCTCGGCGCAGGCGGGCATCGCCCTTGAGAACGCGCTGCTCTACGACGAGATTCGAAAGATCTTCGACGGCTTTGTGCGCGCGAGTGTGCAGGCGATCGAGCAGCGCGATCCGACGACGAGCGGTCACTCGTTGCGTGTGTCTGTGCTCTCGGTGGCATTGGCCGAGGCGGTCGATCGCACGAGATCAGGCGCGTATGAGCAGACGCAGTTCACCAAGCGTGAGCTCAAGGAACTGGAGTACGCGTCGCTCCTTCACGACTTCGGCAAGATTGGTGTGCGCGAAGAAGTGCTGATCAAGGCGAAGAAGCTCTACCCGCATCAGCTCGATAGTATGCGTCAGCGTTTTGCGTACGCGGCGCTTCAGCTCGAGGCGAAATTTCTGGAGCATAAGATTGAAGCGCTTCGTGGAGGAGCGACCGCAGCGGAGCTCCAGTTGATGGATGCTGATGTCGCGATCAAGAAAGCAGAGCTTCGATCTGCGCTTCAATTTATTGAGTCCGCGAATGAGCCGACGGTGCTCAAAGAGGGCGACTTCAGCCGCATCAACGAGCTTGGAGGCCTCTGCTACACCGACCACTGCGGCCATGCACAGCCCCTGCTCACGCAGGACGACATCGTCTGTTTGCAGGTCACCAAGGGTTCGTTGAATGACCGCGAGATCGACGAGATCCGCTCGCATGTCGTTCACACGCGCAACTTCCTCAAGCAGATCCCGTGGGGAAAGAATTTCGTGAACATCCCCGAGATCGCGGGGGCGCATCACGAGAAACTGAACGGCAAGGGCTACCCCGATGGACGCCGCGCCGAGGAGATCCCCGCAGCCTCGAAGATCATGTCGATCGCCGACATCTACGACGCGCTGACTGCGCGGGATCGCCCTTATAAAAAGGCGATGCCCATTGATCGCGCGATCTCCATCCTCGGCTTCGAGGTGAAGGATGGGCACGTCGACGGCGAGCTGCTTCGCATCTTCATCGAGAGCGAGTGCTGGAAGCGCGTCGACGGGCTGACGTGAACGTCTCCACCATCCTTTTCGACGCGGCGCCTTTCTCGTTCCTCGCAGTGCTCTGCGCGATGACGAGTCCCGTTTGGATTGCGTGCGTCGTGAGTCTCTTCGTCCCAAACAAATTCTTTCGTTTGGGCACAGGGATTCCGACGGCGCTGTCTGGCGCGTTCATCGTGTCGATGGGCGTCATCGCGTTCGTCTATGGCAGCCACCAATCCACGATGGCTGCGCGATTTGCGGACCCTCAGCAGGCCGCAATCATTGAGCGTGCTGGCCACGACCAGGCCACGAATGCGCTGCTGCTGCTTGCGCCGATTGGGTTGCTTCCTCTTGTGTTGGGCTCGGTTGCAACTGCGCTCGGCGCACGCACATCCCGCTTCGAGAAGAAGTAGCGATCAGGCTGCGCGAACGTCGTGGCTTGTCGCGACGAGTTCTTGCGGCGAGGGGCCCAGGCGCAGCATCGAGAGTAGCGTGCGATCGACGGTGGCGCGGTCGGTCACAAGTGGCGCAAGCGCGCGGGAGAAGGCGCGCATGGAGTGGAAGCGATCGTCTGGGTCGCGGGCCATCGAGCGTGCGATGACTTCGTCGAAAGCGAACGAGAGGTCGTGGCGCAAGAGGCCAGCGCGCGGCGCGTCCTCACGAATGATGCGGCGAAGGAGATTCGCGACGTTCGAGCCTGTGAAGGGCATGCGGCCGGTGACGGCCTCGAACATCACGATGCCGAGGCCGAAGATGTCAGCGCGTCCGTCGACATCAGGGTTACCTGAGGCTTGCTCGGGCGAGACGTAGCTTGGTGTGCCGAAGACGCGACCTTGCTCGCGCTCGCGCTCATCACGCGGTGCACGTGCGCTCGCGCAAACACCAAAGTCGAGAAGGCGAATTCGCAGCGAGCCGTCGTCCGCGCGATCCATGAAGATGTGCTCGGGCTTCACATCGCGGTGGATGTAGCCGTGCTGATGCGAGGCGTGGAGGATGGTCGCGACGCGCATGGCGATCGCGCCAACAATGTCCGGTGAGAGCACGCCGGTGCGACGAAGCAGGCGCTGCAGGCACTCACCGCGGATGCGCTCCATCACGATGTAAGGCGAGCCATCGGCGCCCTCGAAGCCGGAGAGAATTCCCTCGTCGTACACCGTGACGATGCTCGGATGCACGACGGTGCGTGCGACCTCGCCCTCGCGCTTGAGGCGGCGCACAAGATCGGGATTGTCGACGAACGTGGGCCGCAACACTTTGACGACGAGGTTCTCGCCATCGACGAGACGCACCGCCTCGAACGCGACGGCTGTGCCGCCGATGCCGAGCACTTCGCCGATGCGATAGCGACCATCGAGCACGCGACCACGCAATTCAGCGCGCTCGAAAGAGTGCGCAGTTCGGTTCGGTGATTCGGCTTTCAGCATGGAGGAGCCCTCGTTCAGAAGTCGTTCGATCGCGATGTCGTGACGAACGGGCCGACCCTCTTCGAGCCGCGCGGCGGGGTCAAAAAAACGGCTACGCTGCACCCATGAGAGTTCTCTTGATGCGCCACGGAGAGGCTGTCCCCGACAGTGAATTCGATGAGTCGAGGCACCTCACCACGCGTGGTCGCAGCGACTCGCAGAAGAGCGCGATCCACCTAGCGACTGCGCTCTTACGTGAGTCACCCATTGCGCGCGTGGCGCTCTCGGTGTCGAGTCATCTTGTGCGTGCTGTGCAGACAGCCGAGCTCGTGATGGTGGCGCTGCGAACGCAGGGTGTGGAGGTCGCGGACTTTCTGGAAGCGGAGCCTGCGCTCGCGCCGGATGCGTCTGCGAGCTTTGCGCTCGAGCGCTTGAAACAACGCGCGAAGAGGATGGGCGATGCGCATCTCCTGGTCGTCTGTCACGAGCCGATCATTCGCGGCATTGCCTCGGGCATCACCGGCCGCGCCTCGTATGCGCCCTTTGTGACGAGCGGCTGCGCTTGTTTTGAAGATGGAACCGAGCGCTTTGCGGTAGCCCCCGAAGGGCGCGTGCGATGAGCGATCCGCGCGTGCTCGCGTGGGTGCGCGAGGGCCGCCACGAGGAGGCCGCAGCGCTTCTGGAGCACGAAGGAAAGCTCGCCGAAGCCGCATCCCTCCTCGCGCAAGGATGGAAGTATCCAGAGGCCGTGCAGCTCGCGCTGCGCTCATCGCAGCCGCATGAGGCTTACGGCTATGCGGTGCTCTCGATGCAGCCCGCGCTGATCGAGCAGGCGCTTGAGGGGGTCGCCTCGAATCCGGAGGCTGCGAAGAAAGCGGCGGACTATGCGGAGGCAAAAGGTCGCCTTCGCGAGGCCGCTGTGTTGCGTCGATCGGCAGGGGAGCTCGCGCACGCGGCTGCGCTCTTTGAGCAAGCGGGTGAGCTTGGTCTTGCGGCACGATTGCATGAGTCGAGCGGAGAATTTCGACGTGCAGGAATGCTCTATGAGAAGCGCTTGATGGAGGCGCCGGAGGATGGCCTCAGCGCGCTCGCGCTAGGTCGCATTCTCCTTGGTTTTGGGCGCAATGAGCATGCGCTGCGTGCGCTGCAGCGCGCCGCAGCGATCGACGAGACCGCTTCCCTCGCGGGGCCCTTCATGCTGCGCGCGTTGTTCAATCTCGGCATGCTCGATGCGGCGGGTGAAGTGCTCGATCGCCTGCGCACCAACAACCCTGAGCTACCGGCTTCGGTTGAGGCTGCCGTCGCTGCGTTGATGACGGATGCGCTGGTTCCGCAGACCGGCACGAGTGAGCTCTTGCTCGGTCGCTACAAGATCGAGGCGACGCTTGGTGCGGGTGGATCGGGTCGCGTGCTTCGTGCGCACGACAACCTCTCGATGCGTCAGGTGGCGGTGAAGGTGCTGAGCACAGCGCGTGGTGCACAAGGGCGTGACGCGCTCGCGCGCTTTGCGAAAGAAGCGCAGGTCGCTGCGGGCATCGACCATCCGAACGTCGTCGAGGTCTTTGACTACGTGCCAGATGGGCCGCTCCTGGTGATGGAGCTGATGCCTGGTGGGACGCTCGAGAGCCGTCTACAGGAAGGCATTCCGTCGTCGCCGCTCTTTGCGCGTCATGTCGTGCGCAGCGTGCTTCAAGCGCTAGAGGCTGTGCACCGACGCGGCGTCATTCATCGCGATCTCAAGCCCGCCAACATCTTCTTTGGGCCTGCAGGCGAAGTGAAGGTGGGCGACTTTGGCGTCGCGCATTTGACCGATGCACAAGCGACGCTGACCGGCGCGATGATGGGAACGCTCGCGTACATGGCGCCCGAGCAGATGACCGGAAAAGGAAATCCGGATGCCTCGACGGACCTCTACGCGCTCGGCATCGTCTTCTATCGCTTGCTCACGGGCTCGCTTCCTTTCCCCGGCCCCGACTTCGTCGCGCAGCATCTGGGCGATGTTCCGCCCCTGCCAAGCGCCTCTGCGCCATGGCTCGATGCCTCCTTCGACGCCTTCACAAACGTCTTGCTCGAAAAGGAAAACGAGGCGCGCCCGCGAAGCGCGAGCGATGTGCTCTTGGCCCTGGAGGCGCTTCCATTTCGGTTGGCTGAAGAGGGCTTTGAGCTCGCACGTGCAACCAAAGGGTTGCATGTCCCGGCACGCGCTTCAGTCCCTCCGCGCGCCTCCTCGAATGCACCCGCAGCACTCGGCGCGCGCTATCTGCCCAAGGGCATGATCGATGTCGGTGTGGGTGCGCAGCGAGGGCGTCTGGCGACGCATGCGAGCGACACGCTGCTTGGTCGGGACGTCGCGATCTTGGAGGTTACACCTGTTGAGCTCACGCACTTTCGTGCGCTCGCCAAGGTCGTCTCGCCCTTCCTCCCGCTCGTGCTTTTCGCGGAGGACACGACGGTCGTTCTGGAGTGGCCCAAGGGAACGCGGGCATCACGGCAGATGCTCGCCATGCGCCAGATGAGCGATCTTGGCGAAGCGCTGGAGGCCCTAGAAAACATGGGTTTGGCGCATGGCGCGATCGAGGCTGAGAGCATCTTCCTCGGAGAGACGCGCGCGCTTCTTCTGCTCCCGATGGTGCCCTCGATGACGCCGATCGATGAGGACCGACGCGCGTTGGCGAAGCTCTTTGGGCTGCGCGGTTAAACGTCATCCTTCTTGAACGCGACGAGGTTTCCCTAACGGGAAAGAATTTACTGGTTTCCCTAGCGGGAAAGAAGGTCCCGTCGATCCGCTTGGAAATGCCATCGATCCACCCCCAGATCAGCGCCACTTCAAGCGCTTGGGCGTAGTGGATCGAGTCGACGCTTTTGCCCTTCTTCGCGAAGAGAATCCACACCGGCTCTTTGCGGTTGTGATGTTTCTTGAGCCACACGGCGAAGGCGTCTTGGTCCGTGAATCGGAGTGTTCCTTCGTTGTCGAAGGAAGCCATGTCGCGAGTGTACCGGGCGCAGATGAGAATGCGTCTCAGAGGAGTGTGAGGAAAGGCCGTGGTAGGTTCGTGAACGATGACTTCGCGACTTGAGCAGCGCTGTGTTGAACAAGGCCTCCGCATGACGGATCAGCGTCGCGTGATTGCCGGTGTTCTCTCCGAATCGGTTGATCACCCTGATGTGGAAACGGTCTACGACCGCGCCTCGAAGGTGGATAGCCGCATCGGTCTTGCGACCGTCTACCGCACGCTGCGCCTCTTCGAAGAGGCCAACAT
>Ga0105045_10004368_pt1 | contig 12272 bp, 12 predicted proteins | sample MAT02_FD_78089 | JGI IMG/M metagenome (GOLD analysis project Ga0105045, IMG submission 78089) | Freshwater microbial communities from Lake Fryxell liftoff mats and glacier meltwater in Antarctica - MAT-02 (megahit assembly) | ecosystem: Environmental > Aquatic > Freshwater > Ice > Liftoff... | reverse complement strand
GCACGTACAGGGAGCAAAAGTAAGCACAAAACTATCGGGGCATCGGCTGAGTCTTGTAAAGTCATTCAGCCGGGAAGCTTTGCTAACATTATCCGGCATCGCAGCGTTTATGAACCGCAATGCGCCGGAGCCACGACAGCCCAGCCATTCTCTTATAATTACTTTCGGTGGCTTCTCAGCCGCAGTATCAGCATGATTTACCTCGACAGGCCAGCGGCTTTTATCCTCACAGCCTTCTTATTATTTCTGGCCATTTTTGGGCGATACGTCCTGTTCTCGCTGGGCTTCTGGTGGTTGTTCCGGGTGTCGATGAGCGGGCAGTTTGCGCACCGGGCCGTACAGACCCGCCCCCGCAAACCCGGTCAGGACCGGCGCGAAATTGGCTGGTCGGTGCTGACGTCGCTGATTTTCACGGCCATTGGAGTGGGTATCATACTGGCCTTTCAGCGGGGTCACACCAAAATTTACCTGAACCTGACCGACTATTCGTTGCTTTGGTACCCGGCAAGTATTGCGCTGGTGTTGTTCATACACGAAACGTACTATTACTGGCTGCACCGCTGGATGCACCGGCCCGGTGTGTACCGCTGGGTCCATAAAACGCACCACGACAGCATCACGACCTCGCCCTGGACGGCCTTCTCTTTCCATCCCGTAGAGAGTACGTTACAGGCTATCGTTATTCCGGCCCTGACGTTTGTGCTGCCGCTGCATTACTCCGCCGTTGGGCTGCTACTGCTGATTATGACCCTGTCGAGTGCCGTCAACCACCTCAATACCGAGATATACCCGCGCGATTTTGACCGGCACTGGCTGGGCCGCTGGCTCATTGGGGCCACGCACCACGGCCTGCACCACGCGCAGTTCCGCTTCAACTACGGCCTGTACTTCACCTTCTGGGACAAGTGGATGCGCACCGAAAGCCCCGACTACCACCGGCTGTTTGGTGAAAAAGCTGGTAAGAAGCCCAAACGAGATTGAACTTTAGTGCAAAAGAGATCGGGGTTTACGCAGGGTAAAGGCTTGGATTAAGTTAGCAAATCGTATGTTTGTGTGTTGCTCACTATTGACAGCATGCAAAGTACCGCGAATCAGAAGGAAGCTACGAAACAATTCAAAAAGTACAATAAACTCCCGCATATCAGAAAGTTGACAGTAATTTTAACAGGTAATTAAAATGTACGAGAAACTGAAGACGTATTGCGAACAAACTGTTCCGTTAACAAATACAGAACTCGACTTGATAGATAATTTTTTTATAAAGAAGAATCTAAAGAAGAAAGAGTTTTTATTTCAAGCCGAAAGTGTTTGTGATTTTATTGCATTTATTGAAAACGGTTGCGTACGACATTTTCACATTAAGGACGGCGTGGAAAAAACTTGTGATATTTCGTTTAATAACTCTTGGGTCACCGACTTTCAAAGTTTCACACACGACACAATGGGAAGAATGAATTTGCAAGCGATGGAAGACACTACCGTTTTTTTAGTTCACAAAGAAAATCTTTTTACACTTTACCAGAAATGTAGAAAATACGAAACCTTCGGGCGGATCATGGCTGAGCGAGTAGCACAAAGAGCTACTGAAATAGCGATGTCTCTATCATCAGACAAGCCAGAAGAGAGATTCAGAGACTTAATAAAAAAACAGCCCGATCTATTTCAAAGGATTCCACAAAAATACATTGCTAATTTTTTAGGTGTAAGTCCAGAAAGTTTAAGTCGAATTAGAAACAGAATTTACCGCAATCGAAAATCTTAACTTAAGTCATCGTTTTTAGGGTCATCACCATTGCACCTTTGTATTTCATTTTAAGCAAACAAAAATGATGTACAAATTCTTCACCCTGACCATTACAGCGATGACAATCACAAACAGCTTGACGGCACAGCAGTTAGACTTCTCAAAAGTCAAAGCCTACGAACATCAATTAGAGGATGTTATGGAAATTATTGATACCACTGAATTGAAGACAAAACTCAAGGAAATAGAACTACAGTTTCAAAATAACCCAAGCGAAATTAACAAAGTAAGAGTTGGGATAATTTATCATGAAACAGCGTTAAACTTGTCTTTTTTTTCCAAGACGGAGTACAAAGGATACGCTAAAAAAAGCTTTGATCAGCTGAGTGATTTATTTAATTTGCGATCAACGCCTGAAGAATTAATGCCTTTTATCGATTCTTACAGGGCATCTGCATTATCGTTGGTTGGGGCTGAAACAAAAAAACTGAGATTGCTTGGAGAAGCCTTTATTTTATTTGACAATGCAGTAAATAGATACGCAGATGTTAGCTATTTACCTGAATTTCTAAGGGGAAGCGTAGCCGAAAACTTGCCTTGGTTTTTCTTCTCGAAGAAGAAGTTGGCCAAGCAGGATTTCCAAGCAATTATTGATAAACAGGCAAAAAATGATGAGTATGCAAATTGGAAAGTGATGAGTTTTACCTCCTTGGCCTGGGCCAAGCAACATCAAGGCAAAAAATACAGGAATTTAGCGATAGATTACCTCGACAAAGCTATTAAACTTGACCCTAACTATAAAGCAGGACGAAAAAAGGCCGAGGAATTAAAACTGACGCTGGCGAAATAAAATTACTGCAAACAAGGGTTTTGTGTAAGGTAGAAAGACGTTCTGAATTCAGCATTTGCATTTCTGTTCAGCTTTCATACTAAATCTGAGCTTTCGGATATTCAATCCCGCCTAAATGCAAACCCCCAAACCGTTACCCGAAAAACTGCGGGCTGAAGTTCATTAGGAAGGCTTCGTCGGTGGCGCGGGTGAGGGCGGTGTAGAGCAATTTTACAAATATTTGCACAAGGTCAGATATTTGTATTTTGTAGGAACTTCGTGTTGAAAACTCACTCGAATGTAGAGCCGAAAAACATTAGTAATCATTCAGCAGGATAATTACGTAGTGACGAACTACTTAAAATTTGACATTATGGAAATCAAAGTACAGGTACCGTTTCAACAGCTTTTGACAGCGGTAAGGACACTGACGCCAGCGCAAAAAGCCAAATTACGTAAGGAACTCGATGAAGAAAAGTCATCTCTTGACTCCAAGGAAGATGACTTCATCAGTTTTTTACTTAATGGTCCGGTTTATAGCGACAAAGACATAGCTATTATTGAAGAAAACAGAAAAAGTATTGCAGCATGGCGGACAAAAGACTAATGATCGATACGAGCATCCTTATTGACTACTTCCGTAAGAGCGACAAGGAGAACTCAAGACTACTTGCGCATTTCAGAAAATACAATCAACTCTATATTTCAAGTATCACCGAATTTGAAATCTATAATGGTGCGACTGAAATGCACAGGAAGTTTTGGGGAGGAATGCTGCTGCGGCTAACCGTTTTGGACTTCGATGGGAAGGCAGCGAGACAAGCAGCAGAAATCATTAGGCAATTGAAGACTAAACGAAAAAGCATAGACAAGCCGGACCTGTTCATAGCTGCTACGTCCATTGTACATGGGCTTACCTTTGACACGCTGAACGTCAAACATTTCATTCATATTCACAATTTAGATTTGCTGACGACATCAAACGGCAGCTAATGGATAAATTCTCAACAACAAGAATCCGATTCATCTTCGATGCTCGGGTTGAACCAAAAAAACTCTACTATTACTATCACATCGCCGTGCCGTAAACTTCACCCGAAAAACTGCGGGCTGAAGTTCATTAGGAAGGCTTCGTCTGTGGCGCGGGTGAGGGCGGTGTAGAGCCAGCGTACAAACTCCTGATTGACCTGACCGTCGGGGAGGTAGCCCTGATCGATGAATACCGCACTCCATTGTCCACCCTGCGCTTTGTGGCAGGTCAGCGCGTAGGCAAACTTCACTTGCAGGGCGTTCAGGTACGGGTCGCGCCGGACGGCTTCGGCCCGCTCTTTCTTGTTTTTGATGTACAGATAATCTTTCAACACGCTCTCGTACAAGGCGCGGTGCTGATCGCTCGATAGCGAGGGCGTGGGCGAATGCAGCGTATCGAGCATAATTTTGGCGTCGAAGTCGGGCTGCTCCTCGTAATCCACCAGCCGGAGCGTGACGGTGGCAAACCGGAAGCCGTGCATTTCTTCGTGGTTGCGTACCTTCTGCACTTCGGCAAACTCGCCGTTGGCCAGGAACCCGGCGGGAGCATCTTCTTCCAGTATGGTGTAGTTGTTGCGGGCAATCATCAGCACGTCGCCCCCGTCGAGTTCGTTCTCGCTCTGGTCAATCATGCGCCGGATAAACTGATTGTACTGCACCGCCGACTTGTTGGACCGGCACAGAATCACGGTATTCTCCCGGCCATATTTGGTATAGGCATACTGAATGCCGTCTTCGAGTTTGTTGGCGGGCATCTTAAATATATCGCCAAACGAGCGGACGTCGAGCTGGATGTTAGGCGCGTCGCTTAGGTCAGCATCGGGTTTGTCGCTGAGCAGGGCTTCGAAGCCATTCGATTTGGGACGCCGTTCATTGATAGGGTCGTAGAGCAGGGTGCGGAGGCCGGTGGCGTTGTGCAGAATACCTGATTCCTCGTCCTGCCGCATGACTTCGGTCAGTTCCTGTTCGCGCACGGTCATGTCGAACTGAGCGGCCAGAAAGCCCCGGTCCAGGGCGGGGCTGAGGTCGCGGCCCACCGGCGGCAGCTGCGCCGTATCGCCTACGAGCAGCAGTTTATTGCCGTCGTTCTCAAAAACAAAATCAATCAAATCGGTAAGCAGTCCTTTGCCACCAAAATCGGCTTCGTCGGAAATCATTGATGCTTCATCGACAATGAACAGGGTATTTTCGTGGTAGTTTTTCTGCCGTTGAAACGCCAGACTGCCAGAGCCGGGGTCGGCCACCTGCCGGTAAATTTTGCGGTGAATGGTCTGCGCCGGTTTCTTGGCGTAGCCCGACATGACCTTTGCTGCCCGGCCCGTAGGAGCCAGCAGAACGGATTTCAGACCAAATTTTGGCAGGACTTTAATGAGCGTACCAACGAGGGTAGTCTTGCCAGTTCCGGCGTATCCGCGCAGCAGGAAGCAATCGCGGTAATGTTCAATGTCTTCGGGAGTTATGAACGCACCAATCTGCTCAAAGAACTGAACCTGACCGGGCGTGGGTCTAAAAGGGAAACGTTTGGCCAGCAACTCCGCAGCCGTTTGGGTTTCGTTCATGCTACTAATTTACGAAATTTCTGTTTACCTTCACCCTCCTGCTAAACCCTATTATGCCAATGAATATCAGACAAGTTCTACAAGGAAAAACCGTTAACGCGCTCTACTCCGTTTCGTCGGATCAAACCGTACTGGAGGCCCTCAAACTCATGGCCGAGAAGAATATCGGGGCCGTGATGGTCGTTGACGACGACAAGCTGACGGGCATTTTCTCCGAGCGCGACTACGCTCGTAAAATCATTCTTCAGGACCGTAACTCCGACGACACGCCGGTCTCGGACGTGATGACGCCCAATGTCATCACCATTGAACCCGAGCAGCGGCTTGAGGAGTGCATGGTTATCATGTCTGACCGGCACATCCGGCACCTGCCCGTTATGGAGGCCGGGAAACTCATTGGCATCATCTCCATCAACGACGTAGTAGCTGCCATCATCCGCGATCAGAAAACCCGCATTGCCTCGCTGGAAAGCTATATTTCAGGAAGCCCGTATTGATGTATGATGCATGGCTGATGCATAAGCACATTTGCGTAGGCCCTGTATCATATATCCTATTTCATGCATCTCTTTTACCTTTGCGCCCCAAACTACGGAAGGTATAATGCAGGTTTTAGATGCTGTTTCGAGACAGAAAGTGGTGAATTTATATGGTAACCGACTGCGACTGCGCGTTTGCGGATTATACTGCGAAGATAATCGGCTCCTTTTGGTGCGTCACCGGGGCATTGGCCCTACCGATACGTTCTGGTGTCCGCCGGGTGGCGGAGCCGAATTTGGCGAAGCGGCTCCCGATGCCCTGGCGCGGGAGTTCGCCGAAGAAACCGGCCTGATTGTTGTAACAGACGAGTTGCTGTTCGTCAATGAGTTCATGAAACCCCCACTGCACGCGCTCGAATTGTTTTTCAGGGTGCGAGTTGTTGGGGGTAGTCTCCAACGCGGTTTTGATCCCGAAATGGCTACCGACCAGCAGATCATCGACGAGGTGCGGCTCATGACGTTCGATGAAATAAAGGCGTTCCCCCCCTACGAACGTCACGCGTTGTTTGCGCACTGCCAATCGCTCGATGACGTGTTTAAACTGCGGGGATATTTACCCCGTTCCTGATGAATGTACTCTTCTTACGCTAATTTGATGTCCTGAACCGTGGAAACTGCTGTGTCGCTCGTACCTACCGTAACCGTCCGCTCCAACGCATTCGATCCCTCGCAAACCAATGGGTCTGTTTTGTGTGTGGAAATCGGGCGGGATCGGTTTCGGTTTTTGGTGCAGAACACCCGGCGGCAGGTTTGTATGCTGGAAGACTACACGTTTCCATCACTGCTCAATGACCGCTCGCTCACCGGGCTGCTACCCGATCTCATCCGTGAGCATCCGGTCCTGTCGGCCAGGCCGTGGCAGGACATTCGGGTAGCGGTCAACTCATCTGCGTTTACGCTGGTACCAGCATCGTTGTTTCGGAAAGAATACGCCGGTAGTTACCTGACGCTGATGCGCGGGGGTGACCTTCTGCCCCACGACTTTGCGCAGTTCTGTACCCATCACGATGAAGGGTTCCTCTCGGTTTTTAGTCTGGAGCATCCCGTTGCCGATTTCCTTGCCGAGATGTACCCCCTCCAGCCCATTACGTTCGTACATCAGACAGACGGGCTGCTGTGGGCCACGGCCAGCCTGTCCCGGTTTGCCTTCGCACCCAATCAGGTATGGCTGTACTTTGAAGATGAGTTTGTTACGATTGTTTATCGGTACCAGCAAACGCTGCGTTACTGCAACCGGTTTGGATACCGAAACGGGCAGGACCTGACTTATTACGTGCTGTATGTGCTGGATGAACTGAAACTATTGCCTGAAACAACAGCCGTGAACCTCTACGGAGAAATTACGCCCTTCGCCGATACGTACACAGAACTGGGCCGATTCCTGCCAAACCTCACCTTTGGCTCAGTACCACCCAACCTGAACGCTACCGCCGAGTTTGCCGAACTACCCGACCACCGGTACCTGGCCCTCTATGGACTCTCTTTAATGAGCGAATTGTGAATGACAGAATGAGTGAATACCTTCGGCATTAGCCATATTCACTTATTCTATTATTCGCCCATTCACAATTAATCATGCGTATAGCTTTATTTCCGGGGTCATTCGATCCGTTTACCAAAGGCCACGAAGATATTGTTCGGCGGGGGCTGCGGCTGTTCGATGAAATTATCATTGGTATTGGCCGCAACGCCCGCAAGGAACGGTATTTTCCGCTCGAGCAAATGATTGGGCTAATCGAAGAAGCCTTTGCCGACGAACCTGCTGTGCGTATCATCAGCTACGACGACCTGACGGCCAGTGTGGCCCGTCAGCAGGGCGCGCGCTTTTTGTTGCGGGGTCTGCGCAATACTACCGACTTTGAGTACGAAAACGGAATTTCGCAGGTAAACCGCTTTGTCTATGAAGAAGTAGAAACGGTTTTTCTGATTACCTCGCCCAGCCTTGCCCCCATCAGTTCGAGCATCATCCGCGACCTGCACCGCTACGGTCAGAACGTGGATGACTTTCTGCCGTACAAGATTAAAAAGTTGTAAAGTTATAAAGTTGGCTGACGCCGGATTTCCCCCGCGTCAGCCAACTTTATAACTTTACAACTCCGTGGTTAGCGGTTTCCATGACGTAGCGGATGGAGCTGAATGAGTTGGTAAGGGCAAGCTGTGTATCGCGCCGGTTGAGCCATTCTACTTTTTCGATATCTTCTTCTGCCTGTGGAGCCATACGACTATCGTTAATGACGCTCATCTGATACCATTTGGTACGTTTCAGAATCCGGTTACCATCGAGGGTGTAAACGTGCCAGGTTGTGCAGATACGCTCGCCCACCAGCACCTGAACCCCCGTTTCTTCGGCTACTTCACGGGCGGCAGCCTTTCGCGACGATTCGCCCTCGTCGAGCTTGCCTTTGGGCAGGTCCCACTTGCCGCGCCGAAAAATCAGCAGGTTCTTCCCTTCTTTCACCACAATGCCCCCGGCGGCTTTACTGATCCTGAACGGCTTTTTTATGGCCGCTTCGCAGTCGTCCTTATCTAAACAGCCCAGCGTAACGGAAAGCAGGCGGTTGGCATCGGCTTTTTGGAGTAGCGTCAGCAGTTTCCCAACGGTGGCCGGCGTTGCGTTCAACACCAGCAGGTGTCCGTGCAGGGCATCTTCTTTGAGGCTTTCGAGCCGGGCATCCAGAATCTGGTCGTAATCGGGTATTGTGTCTGAGATCGACTGGTTGGGGTGTCCTGCACGGCGGGCGGCTACTTTCGCACCGACCAGCCGGATGGGACGGTCATTGATAAAGACAATCATTTTAATCGAGGGGCAGTATAGGCCGCAAAAGTAACGAAAGCCGGTTGCATATTGCAGGGCAGTAGCCGGTTGGCGAGTCGATTGAGTTATCTTACCGCATCTATTGCCACGTCCGATAACCTTGAAAACCGATAACGGTGTAGTTTAGTTATTTTTATAACCAGTCAATTTATTCCTCTGTGGAGATCCTTATTATTCTGTTACTGACCATCCTGAACGGCGTGTTCTCGATGTCAGAAATTGCGTTGGTTTCTTCGCGCAAGTCCCGGCTCGAAGCCGCTGCCAAAAACGGTGACCGCCGGGCGCAGGTAGCCCTCGACCTGGCCAGCTCGCCCAACCGGTTTCTCTCGACGGTGCAGATCGGCATCACGCTGATCGGCATTTTACTTGGTATTTTTTCGGGCGACAAACTCACCACCGACATGCAGAATCTGGTGGCCCGGGTCGCTATTTTGCAGCCTTACGCCCATTCCGTTGCCGTAGTGCTGGTGCTGCTGCTACTTACGTACCTGTCTTTAGTGCTGGGCGAACTGGTTCCCAAACGCATTGGTCTCTCTAACCCCGAAGGCATAGCCAAAACAATGGCCGCGCCCATGATCCTGCTCTCCAAAGTCACATCTCCGTTCATCGCACTGCTAACCATATCAAGCGATTTACTCATCAAAATGCTGGGCATAAAACCCGATGACAGCATCGTTACCGAAGATGAAATCAAGAGTTTGGTGCAGGAGGGCACGTCGGGCGGGTCAATCGAAGAAATTGAGCAGGAGATTGTACAGAACGTGTTTTTGCTCGGCGACCGGCGCATTACCTCGCTGATGACCAACCGGCAGGAGATTGTCTATCTCGACCTACAGGATGAAATCGCCGAAAACCGCGCCAAAATTCTGGAAAACCGCCACTCCGTGTTTCCGCTCTGCAACGGCGGGGTCGATGAGGTGGTAGGCCTGATTTATACCAAATACCTGCTCGGCACCGACCTTGACATGGAACTGACGCGACTGGCCGACATGAAACGCGATGTATTGTTTATTCCCGAAAACAACCGCGCCTATCAGGTGTTGGAGCGCTTTCGCGAACGCAAACAGTACGTGGGGATCATTGTGGACGAATATGGTGGTGTACTGGGCTTTGTAACGCTGAACGATATTCTGGATGCACTCGTGGGCGACATCAACGACGAAGATGAGTCTGATTATGAGATTCAGCCGCGCGAAGACGGTAGCTTTCTGATCGATGCGCAACTACCGTTCGAAGATTTCCTGTCGCATTTCAACATCTCTCTCTCCACGCACGACCGGCGCGACCTCACGGGTTTTGATACGCTGGGTGGCTTTGCCCTTCACATTATCAAAGATATTCCCAAAACCGGCGAGATATTCATCTGGAATCACTACCGCTTCGAGATCGTAGATATGGACAAGAGCCGTATCGACAAGATTCTGATGAGCATTGGCAAGCAGGAATAAATCAGGCCATTTCCTTATACTGCATCTGGTATAGGTTGGCATAGGCTCCGGCCTGTTGCAGCAGCTCGTCGTGGGTGCCCTGCTCTACGATGCGGCCTTTGTCAACCACAATAATGTTATCGGCTTTCTGGATGGTGCTGAGCCGGTGGGCAATGACGATGGCGGTGCGGCCTTTCATCAGTTTGTCGATGGCATCCTGAATCATTTCCTCCGTTTCGGTATCTACGGATGAGGTGGCCTCGTCCAGCACAATGATTTTTGGGTCCTGCACCATCGCCCGCACAAACGAAATCAACTGCCGCTGCCCCACCGACAGGGTAGCCCCCCGCTCCTGTACATTATAGTCGTAGCCACCCGGCAACCGCTCGATGAAGTCGTGCACACCAACGAGTTTGGCCGCTTCAACCATTTTTTCGCGGCTGATACGTTCATCGCCGAGGGTAATATTGTTGGCGATGGTGTCGGAAAACAGAAACACGTCCTGCAACACCACACCGATGTTCCGGCGGAGTTCGCCCAGTTCGTACTGATGAACATCGATACCGTCGATGGTGATCTCGCCTTTATTGATGTCGTAAAACCGGCTGAGCAGGTTGATGATAGACGATTTTCCGGCGCCGGTAGCTCCTACAAACGCGACGGTTTCGCCCGCATTAACCCGAAACGAGATGTCGCGCAGCACCCAGTCTTCGTCATTGTAGGCAAACCAGACATTGTCGAAATTCACATCGCCCCGCAGCGTTTTTGGCACGAGCGTCCCGTCGTTGACTGTAAATTCGTTACTGTCCAGGAGTTTGATAATGCGGTCGGTGCTGACAATACCCATTTGCAGCGTATTGAAGCGGTCGGCAAGCTGGCGAATGGGTCGAAAGAACAGGTTAATGAACATAATGAAGGCCGTAATGGTCCCGAACGATACGTCGGTCAGCAGCACCTGCCGCGCTCCATACCAGACCACCATGCCCACCGCCACCGCCGAGATAATATCAGCGACGGGAAAGTAAATGGAATAGTACCAGATAGAACGGATATTAGCGTCGCGGTGGTCTTTGTTGATGTCCCGGAATTTTTCGGCTTCGATCTTTTCGCTCCCAAAAATCTGCACAATGTTCATGCCCGTGATATGTTCCTGCACAAACGAGTTCAGGTTAGCCACGGCGGTGCGTACTTCGTTGAACGACACCTTGATTTTTTCCTTGAATACATACGTGCTGATGAGCATGACCGGAATGGTGGACAGGCTGATGAGGGCCAACCGCCAGTCGGTATAGACCATTACGGCAATGACCAGCACAAGTTGCAGAATGTCGCCCGCAATGGCGGCCATGCCCTGACTGAACACATCGGCCAGGGTTTCGATGTCGGAGATGGCGCGGGTCACGAGCCGACCAATGGGGGTGTTGTCGAAGAATTTGAGCCGGAGCTGCAGGATTTTCCGGTACAGCTGCACCCGCACATCGCGGATAACGTACTGTCCCAGCCAGCCCGACAGGTAGGTATTCAGGAACTGCACAAGGGCCTGCACCACCAGCACACCAATCATAATCATGAGCATAGTCAGCAACTGATCGCCCTTCCCGCTGGCAATGACATCATCGATGGTGTAGCGAATGAGCAGGGGCGTTACGGGTGCCAGACAGGCCGACAGCATGATGATACCCACCAGCAAATAAAACCGCCCCTGATACGGCCCGATAAACCCGTACAGCCGCCGAAGAACAGCCCAGTCAAAAATCTTTCCCGATGCCGGCACTCCGCTGGCCGATGGCGTTGGAACAACGGATTCTGATGCGTTTTCGGTAGTTGACGATAAAGGGTTTGGCGACCCGGCAACCGGCACACTGGCCGCCGACAGTTTATCGGCTAAGGGCTGGGCCGCTGGCGTTATGGGCTTGGGTGGTTGCTGATTCACGTAGGCGTATTGATTGGGGCGTTCAGAAACGGTAACAGCGTTCGCGCCCGGAACGGTTCGTCACGGACCGTACCGATGCCATCCAACACAGAAAGAGCGGTGTTGGACTGTTCTAACACCGCTCTTTACCCGCAAATGGTACTCGCTGGTCTCGTTTGCTACGGTAATATACCGGCCTGATTGATGGTCAGTACGTTGCCTGCCCCGGCCTGCCCTACAAAGGCGTTATTGGCCACGCCCCCGCCAGCCTGCTGCGTCACAGTAAGCACGTTAGGATCGCCCGCTGTGCTCACCTGCGTAGCAAACGTACCCACGCCACCCAGTCCATACACGCCGTTGCCATTGCCTGTCTGGCTGATGCTGGCCGTGTTGGCTCCCACACCCCGCTGGTCTAGTT
>Ga0105045_10004366_pt1 | contig 12279 bp, 7 predicted proteins | sample MAT02_FD_78089 | JGI IMG/M metagenome (GOLD analysis project Ga0105045, IMG submission 78089) | Freshwater microbial communities from Lake Fryxell liftoff mats and glacier meltwater in Antarctica - MAT-02 (megahit assembly) | ecosystem: Environmental > Aquatic > Freshwater > Ice > Liftoff... | reverse complement strand
TAAAGGTAATATCCTTGAAATCCGTATAATCCATCAAAATCCGTGATTCTTGCATTATTCAGAATCAGGGATTGAACGGATGAAAGGGATTACACAGATTAAAGGTAATATCCCTGAAATCCGTGTAATCCATCAAAATCCGTGATTTTTGTATTATTTGTGATATAAGCATTATCTATGATCACAGAACCAATCTTTTGAAATTCAAGGATTTGCCCCCAAAATTTATTAAAAGGCCAACTTCAAATTTATAGACTTTTAGATAATTCAAAATCTGAGCTAAGTGAACATCGTCCAATTGAATTACAGCCTTAATCTCCACTAAAACTTTCGATTCCACAACAAAATCTGCCCGCCTCATTCCGATTGGTTCAACCAAATCTTTGTAATAAATGGGTTGTTCAACTTCCCTGATTACATTCAAATTTTTCTGCTTTAATTCCCAATCAAGTGCTCTTTGATAAATTACTTCCTGAAAACCATTTCCCAGAAAAGAATGAACTTCCATCGCTGCACCTATTATTTTTTCTGTAATGTCTTTGTGTTTCAATTCCATAAGGCGAACAAAATGGTTAAAGGATTAAAATGCAAATAGAATCGCGGAAAATTCAAAATCACGGATTACTCATAAAACGGATGAAATGATCTGCCACAGATTAAATGCAGCATCCGCGAAATCTGTGGTATCCATCAAAATCCGTGTTTCAAGCATTATCTGTGATTCAAGCATTATTTAATTTCAGAATCACGGGTTAAACGCATTGAAGTACGGCGTAGACCTTTGCACTATCCGTGAAATCAGGGCAATCCATTTAAATCCGTAGATCAAGCATTTTATGGGCTTGTTCTCTAGTCAGATAAAATTCCTCCTAAAAACTTTAGAACGCTCTATTTCCCGAAGCTTGGAATGCCATCATCCAATTCTTTTTCCAGATTATAGTTTTTGGTGTAAAAAACCACATAATCCTTCACTGCTTTGGTGGTGTACAATAGTTGCAGATTTTCTTGTGTAGCCAGAACAAAAACAGGTTTTAAGTTTTTAAAGTCTTTTTTGAAGGGCCCTGATTCCTGGACTTTTTTCAGGTAATACATCCCCTGAATCTTGGAAGGCAATTCCTGAATCTTGATCATGACATGTTTTCCATCATTCAGCGGAAGAGTGGTCACACTCAGACCATCGCCAGGGTAGAATTTTTGATTAAAATCGGAAAATGCAGCCCTAAGTTCTGCTTCCGGAACGTTTAAGGTAGGAATGAGTGCCAAAAAGAACTGTCTCTTCATCAGATCTTCATTGAACACAGGCTTTGAAGGTTTTGCATTTCCAGAGTCAGATGGCATTGGTACATTGCTTGTATTTCCTTTTTCAGCATTTTTTAAACAGTTTTGAGCAAATTCCTGAAGATTAGACTTTGGAAAATCAGACAGGAATTTTTTCAAGGCAACTTTATAGGAGTTTAAATCAACGGTTTTGGCCGTGATCAAGGCATTTAGAATGCTTAACTTATCTTCAAAATCAGATTTGGGATATTGAGTTCTTATGCCAGTGATTCCATTGCTGGCCTCTATAAACTGGCTGGATTTGTATTGGCCATACACCTTTTTATACAAATCCGCTATGATCTCATTTCGTTGCTTATTTTCCTGCAGGAAGTTTGGATTAATAATCAATTTTGCGAAAACAGATTCCGGATGGTTTTTAATCAGAGTCTCTTTGCTTCTTTCAAAATCTGGCTGGCGCCCCAGCTTTCTGTAAATCAGACATAAATTATAAAGAGCCTCCGGAACTTTTTCAAAAGCAGGATAATCCTTTACGTCTCTTTCCAGGGCTTCAATGGCCAGTTCGGGTTCCTCAAGTTTTTGATCGTATATTTTTCCCATCTCAAAAAGTGCTACCTGAAGTTTGCCATGAGATGTCTTTTTTTGATCTGCCGTAAAAGGTATATCTTTCAGGTAAGGTTGCCTCAATTGTGCCTGATTTGGCTTGGCTTCTTCTTTACTTTCCTTATCTCCTTTTCCATTTTTAGAATCAGGATCTCCGTTTTTTTGATCCGGGTTGTCCGCAGCCAATAGGTCAGATTTTTTAGATTTTGATGAATCCTCATCCGCAGGATCATCGCCAAATTCAGCTTCTTTTGAACTTCTGCGCCAGTTGTCCTCTAGTTTTCTATTGCCCCATTTCTTTTTAAATTCCAGACGGCCAGTACCTACAGCGGCAATATTTCCGAAATACCAACCTCCTCCTCCTGGCAATTGAGATCCACCTCCGGCAGGACCGCCTTGTAAATTATTGAATGCCGAATTGCTGAAAGGATCTGCGCCAGATCCACCGGAAGCAAGATTAGAAGCTGCTTTTTTGGCAAGTTTATCTGCCTTTTCTTGTTTTTCCTGCTCCTCTTTTATCTTTTTATCAATAATGGCAAAGACCTGGTTGGAGTCCATGGCAGCCAAACGAAGTAAACTATCTTCTGTTTGAACCACCAGATAATGGGCAACAAATTCACCCAGGACTTTCTGCCGTTTGGCAACCGTTTTATAGTTGTCATCCGCGGTGTCCAGCCCAAGCATGCAGCTGTCATAATAGTTTTTTGCCCATACGTAGCTCCTCAGTGGGGCATAGTGCAGCTCGGCAAGCTTGAGGTAGGAGTATGACTTTTGATTTCCGCCCTTACTTTTCCGAACGCTGGTTCTTAAATATTCAAGGCCTTTTGGCATGTTGTTTTGCTTCACTTCAAAGCAACCCATTTCATAATACACCTTATCTAAATACTCCTCATACTTTAGATCGGTGGTCATTCGTTTGAAATTCTTCCTTATTTTTTTGAGTTGTTTTTCATTGGAAATGGCCACTACCTGCGCCATATTTAGTTTGGTGAAAAACTCCAGTTCGAAGCTAGGTTTACATTTAAGTACTTCTTTATAAGTTAGATATGCTTCGTCATCTTTTTTAAATTTTTGATGAAGTTGTCCCAGGGCGTGGCTCAATCTTCCTTTCTTTCTGCTTCTGGGCATCAAAGCCACAGCCATGCCCAGGTAGTCGTTTACTTTTTTATATTCCTTCCTTTTTTGGTAATAATATGAAAAAGCCAAGGCCCCCTCCATAAGGTTATTTTTGCTCAGGGTCTCCTTTTTCAAATAGGCGATTACAGACCTGGCATTGGAATAATCCCCCATCCGGGTATAAGTAATCAGCAGCCAGATCACCGCTTTGTGTTTCGAATCGGGATCTTTAAATTTGGTATTGATAAACTTAAATGTCTGAATGGCATTTTCCCAATCCTCTTTATAGAACCGGGCCTGGCCAACCAATTGATAGCAATCGTCCACCCATTTTGAATTTTTATGTCTTTGGAGAGGAATGGAAGCCTTTTTTATGATTTCCTCCATGGCGGCATTCGCTCCGGCACCAGAACCTACAGCTGGAAAAGGAAATATGTCCAACACTTTATTGTAATTGTCCTTGTGGGCAGCCAATTGATCTGCCTCGAACTCTTTCATCTTTTCCCGTGCGATGAAATACCCGTTGTATCTGGCAAGCGTATTGTGCCAGGCCAGTGAAGGCCATGTTTTCTTTTCCTGCGAGCAGGATTGAAATAAAAAGACGAAAAGTACTGCTGAAAATAAACAAACAGGGATTCTAATATTGAACTTAAATATTTTTAGGGCTTTCCCCAAAATGATTTTGTTTACGATTTCATTCATGGAATCCGAAATTTCAAATGAATTGGATTTTTCTTTGCCGAACCTCAATTGGCTTTTTTTTACCTCTTTTTGAAGGAAAAATTTGTAGTTCAGTCTTTTGAAAATCATTTGACAGAAAATCCGGAGAATTTGGAAAAGCAATTAGGTTTAAATTTCAGCTTTAAAAAATAAGAGCAATTCCCAAAGCAATTGCAAAAGTACCAAAAAGCATAAGAATGTGTTACAATAGAAATTGCTGTATTTTGCCCCAGATTTTGATCTTGAGAAATCAGGTCTGAAACACAAAGTTGTATAAATGAGATTTTCTTCTGCCTTTTTATTTTTTCTTGCCTTTGTCGGGTATTCATTTCTATCTAACGCAGATGGGATTACATCTATTTCAAAAACCAATAAACTTTTAAAACAAGCCGAAGAAGCGTTTAAGAAAAAAGATTTTAAAACAGCCATTCTGGCCTATGAAAATGCACAAAAGGAAACTTCTGAACTTCCGGCTCAGGTAAAAATGAATCTGGCATCTGCATATTTTCAAACCAAAGATTATTCCAGATCTCAGAAAAACTATCAGGCAGCCATTTCCACTTTAAATTCTCCAGGCTTAAAATCAGTTGCCTATCAGCAAATTGGGAATATTTTTTCCGAAAAAAAGGATTACAAATCTGCATTGGATTGGTATAAAAAAAGTTTGAAAATCAATCCTGAAAATGAGTCTGCTCGATTCAACTATGAACTGGCATACAAGATAAATAAAAAGAAAGAGGAAGAAGAGCAAAAACAAAACCCCAACAAGGATCAAAAGCAAAATCCTGAAAATCAAAAGGATAAAGAAAAGAAAGAGCAAAAAGGCGATGACAAAAAGGAAAATCAAAAGGGGAAAGACGGAAAAGAAAAAGACCAGAAAGGCCAGCAGGATCAGAACAAAGGCCAAAAGCCCGGCGAAGAGCAAAAAGGAAAAGGTACCGACGGAAAAGACGGCAAGGATCCTAAAAAGGGAGATGATCCCAATGCACCTGAAACCGATAAAGAATCAGCCATAGGAAAAGAAAAAAACAAAGAGGAAAAGGATAAGGATGGCAAGGAAGAATCTAAAAATAAAAAGGAGGAAAGCAATGTTGATGATCCGAATGCGTTAAGGGTGGATAAGAAAAAACTTCAGGAAACGGGTTTGACCGAAGCCCAGGCCAAAAGTTTATTGGAAGCTATGAAACAAAGTGAGGTTAAATATCTCCAGCAAAGAAGGTTCAAGAGCCCCAAAGGGGGAACTGACAAGAGTAAACCAAAATGGTAAAAAAGAATATAACAACGAATGGTTTGAACAAAAGAAAAGATGAAAAGAATTAAATGCACATTATTCCAAACTCAATTTTTCTGGTTCTTTTTCATTTCAGGCAACATCCTTGGGCAGGATAATTCAGTTTTAATGACCAGAGATCACGTTTTTGATCCGAAAATAAAGACGGTTCTTTTTTATACCACAACTGGCGAAAAGGCCAATCTGTTGGATTTTCCAATCGTTTATCTTCAAAAGTATGAGGCCCTACAGCTGGATTTTGATGAAATAGGAGAGGAGTATCACAATTACAACTACAGGCTGATCCACTCCAACCACGACTGGAAACCCTCCATTTTGAACGATTTTGAGTTTTTGTCTGACTTCAACGAGTTTAGCATTGACCAATATGAAATCTCGAACAACACCAGAACTTCATACATCCATTATTCATTGACGGTACCTAAAGTAAAGGTTTCGGGAAATTATATCTTAAAAGTGTATAAAAATATGGATCAGAATCAGGTGGTGCTCACCCGTCGGTTTGTGGTTTACGATTCCAAAGTGAACATAAACATTGAACCAAAATTTTCACTTGATCCTGCCAAAAGATTTACCCACCAACAAATAGATTTTACTGTCAACTATGGTGAATTTCAAATCTTTAATCCAAATGAAATGGTGAAAGTGGTACTAAGACAAAATGGACGTTGGGACAATGCCTATTACAACCTTAAACCCATGTTTCTCAGGGAAGAGGATAGATTGCTTGATTACCATTTTTTCAATAATGAAAATACATTTCCTGGTTTGAATGAGTATCGGGGCTTTGATCTCCGAAGCATTCGCTTTGCAGGTCAGAATGTGAATGCGACTACCTTCAGCAACAATAAAGCTGAGGCGTACATTATGCCTGAGCAAAGTAGAAATAAAGGGGCACTGACCCAATGGATAGACCTGAACGGCCGTTTTGTAATTGATAATTTTGAAACCCGACGTGGAAATGTGGAGGCAGATTACATTGATACTTATTTTTCGCTCAATCTGGATGTAGCTCCGGATGGCGATGTTTATATTTTTGGTCTCCTTTCAGATTGGGAAATAAAACCTGAGTTTAAAATGGAGCCGGATGCCAGTGGGAAAAAGCTTAAAGGCCACACCAAAATCAAACAGGGATTCTATAATTATACATATGTTTTGGTAAAACCAGGCATGCGTCCCGATGAAGTGGAATTTGAAGGAAGCTATATGCAGACGGAAAACAGATATGATATATTGGTGTATTTCAGGCCTGTAGGTGCCAGATATGACCAGGTGGTAGGCTATAAGGAAATCGATTACAATAAATTGAGATAAAATTTCACCCCAAAGCCTTGCATAAAAACCAGATAGACTTACATTTGCGCCCCGTTCACGCCCAGATGGTGGAATTGGTAGACACGCGGGTCTCAAAAACCCGTGTCGTGAGACGTGCCGGTTCGACCCCGGCTCTGGGTACAAAAAATAAAAAAGCCTTTTTCGTTAAGAGAAAGGCTTTTTATTTGCTTTCCATTCGGCATACACCAAATAATGATTAACCCCATCAGCACCGCGATCACATGGTGGCTCAAACGTAGAATGAGCCAGATCGATCACATGCGGAACAATCCCATTGAAAGTCAACAACTTCAATGGAAAAACCTGATTGAAAGGGCCAAGGAAACCGAATGGGGAATTGCAAACCACTTCCCCAAAATATCAAGCATTAAAGAATATCAGGAGATTGTTCCCACAGCCAGCTATGAAGAATTTTTTCCCTGGATAGATAAAGCCATGCGGGGAAGGGAAAATTTGCTTTGGCCCGGACCCACCCAGGCCTTCTCAAAATCTTCAGGAACCACCAATGACAAGCATAAATACATTCCCATTACGGCAGATTCTCTGGAAGATTGCCACTACAAATGTGGAAAGGATTTGATCACGATGTATCTTTCCAATCGGGAGAATTCTGAAGTTTTGGCAGGAAAAAATCTGGCCATGGGTGGAAGTCTTCAGCCCAATCCTGTGAATTCTAATGCCATTTGCGGGGATATTTCGGCGGTGATCATGCATAACCTTCCTGCCTGGGCTCAATGGATGCGGACTCCGTCGCTAGGCATTGCGCTGATGGACAAATGGGAAGAAAAAATTGAGCGAATGGTGGAAACCACATTGGAAGAAGATGTAACCTCTATTTCAGGCGTTCCCACCTGGATGATCGTTTTAATGAACCGGATCCTGGAAAAAACCGGAGCTTCTTCTATCTCTGACATTTGGCCAAATCTTGAAGTTTTTCTTCATGGAGCGGTTTCATTTACTCCATATCGTGAGGTTTTTAAGAAGCTGATTTCCAATCCGAACATGAGTTATATGGAAACGTATAACGCTTCAGAAGGATTTTTTGCCATTCAGGATGACCTTGCCCTGGAAGGCCAGATGTTGCTGATGTTGGATTATGGCATTTTTTATGAATTTATTCCATTGGAAGAGGCCAATGAGTTGTTTCCAAACGCCTTAACCCTGGATCAGGTGGAGCTGGGTAAAAATTATGCAATGGTGATCAGCACAAACGGCGGCCTTTGGAGATATAGAATCGGAGATACCATTAAGTTTACCTCGCTTTATCCTTTTAGAATTGCCGTAAGCGGCCGGACAAAACATTTCATCAATGCTTTTGGGGAGGAGGTGATGATAGACAATGCAGAATTGGCGCTTTCAAGGGCTTGCGAGGCCTTTGGCTGTTCAGTTGTGGATTTTACAGTTGCCCCTGTTTATATGACCGCCGGACAACATGGATTGCATGAATGGCTGATTGAGTTTGGAAAGCCACCCGATTCCTTGCAGGGATTTTCTGAAAAATTGGATACAGAGCTTAGAAAAATAAATGGGGATTATGATGCCAAGCGGTATAAAGACATGGTGCTTTTGCCACTCCTGGTCCGATCTGCACCTTCGCAATTGTTTTACAACTGGCTGAAAAACAAGGGAAAACTCGGAGGTCAGCATAAAGTGCCAAGGCTTTCCAACTCCAGAGAATACATAGAGCCGCTTTTGGAAATGATGAAGAACCAATGGTAGTCTCATGGCCTGGACCTGCTCCAATTGAGGAAAAACCTATGCAAGGGATAACCAATCTCATTTTTGCGAATCCTTTTGTACTCTGAAAATTCTTGCCCGATCAGAAAAATCACTTTTGCCATTTTTTGGAAGAATTTCTCGACAGGGTCAGGATTTTTTCTGGCCCGTTCATTTAAAACAATTCTTTAAAAGCAATAACGTTTTATACGGGGGAAAATAAGGCATTTATGGGTGTGCGTACCGCCCGGAAATGGTTGGATGTCTGGGTTCCCATTGAGTTAAAAAAACAGAAGTATTTTCAGTTTGTAAAATGGTTCAGACTTTAAAATCAGTTTGGTTTCATTTTGTGCGACGGGAAAATGAGTCCGACTTTGAGCCAGCTATTTTTGAATGGATTAAAGAATCTTATCAGAATCACAATGTTTAGTTTTTTGCTTCTTTCCAACAAACAGTTTTGTTAAGTTTGTAAGCGAAAATTATGGACATCACCGCCAACGACCCCGAGCTGAACGGAAAGTTCCTGGGAACCATTACCTCTGATTTTATTAAAGTTTCAGACCAGCTTAAAGAAGCTGCATATCAGCTCAAAACCAGAAATTTATCTGAATTTCCTGTCTTTGTAATGTGCAGAGATGCCCAACCCATTGGGAGTTTGCTATTTGAAAAAGTTGCTGAAAATCTGGCCTGGAACTATTATTTCGCCATGGCAGAGGAGTTTGTCCAAAGAGGGATTCTAAGCATGGAAGGCTATCAGGCATTTACCGCCACCTACAAGGACCCCGATGAGTTTTGCTGCCTTTTTGTGGTGGATCCTGAGTTTACAAACTTTGTTTTTGTGCCTTATCCGGAGGATTAGGAACGAGGAAAATTTGGAATAGAATCGATGTGGCGGTCGTATTTCAGTTGGTTGTTTCCCGGAAACCAGACCTGGGCTACTACTGAATCTCTTTCCTAAAGACAGCAAAAGGAACGGCCTACATTCCTAAGTGCATGCTGTTCCTTTTCCTGGCCGAAGCTTAACAAATAGTATTTTAGCAGCTCACCAGACATTTTTTCAATAAAGGGAAACAGTGTATCTTTTTTCAAATTCGGGAGAAAGGAACAACCCGGGGTAAATGCTTCTTTTTTCAATCGCATCAAATTTTCATTGCTGTTTGGCTTTAAAACATTAGCTCTCCAGACATCAAATTCCTTCTCGATCTCTTCTGCTTTTTCCTAAGTGAATCGACTGGAAAAGAGGTTTTTGTCGATTTCTTTTCCAGCATTTCCCGGCACTTTTGCACGTGATTAATCAGGTGAGATCCATATTGGTCGGTGCACTTTGATAAGGTTTTTGTAAGCCAAAGTGCAGTTTCCTTATCATTTTTTTTTGCGAACAATTTATCAGGAAGACTTGAGCATTAATGAAGTTATCTATTAGATATGAATTTGTGTATGACATGCTTTTCAAAAGTCTACAATTGGAAGTGAAAAGTGAAAAGTCGAAAGTGAAAAGTCGAAAGTGATAACTTGTCAATGCCTAAAACAGGTTGATTTCTATTGCTCACTATTCCAGATTGATTTTGATGAAAATAGACTCAGATTCTGAGACCTTGTTTGCAGAGCTTTATAAAGGCTCGATGGACCAATAATTGCTCCATGCATTTTTTTGCGTCAAATGAGTAGGCCATTTTCGGCCTTGTTTGCGATGTCAATAATACCACTTATTTTCAAACTCCATTGGGGTGTCGAAGGCAAGCGATTTATGAGCCCTTTCGGGATTGTAAAGCCATTCCGGGCGCTCAGCGTTTTACCATGCAAATTCGAACTTGCTGTTTCGAATCTGGTGCTTTTTGGTGAGCTCCGGAAATTCTTTATCGTAGTATTGCACGCCACCTTTAGAATGAAAAATCAATCCCTCCTTTATCTCTCATTTCTGCTTGCAATCGAATGGTGGAGTGCAGGTAAAGTAGTTTGCTCTGTAAACATCCGACCTGAAACGGGGCGCCCTGGAATACGCCTGAAATGGTTGTCTGCCACAAAAGTGATTTAGTAAATACGGCCAATCAAATCGTAACAGGTAATTTCTGTACTCCAAACCTGGTCTATGGTTGTTGTCAACAGATTATTGATCCGGCTCGCTCCACTATCATCTGTAGTTCTGGTATAGTTTAGCTTTCGTTCGATCCTGAATCCCAATTGATTACAGAGTAATTCGAATGCATCACGTTTCAGGTTTGATTTTGTATTAGATCGCTGTGCAGCTCAGCGTGGAGTGGTCGGCACGGATCTGGCCCACCAATACAGCCAAATAGCAATTCTGTTCGTTCACTTTCATCTTCCGGTCTAAGTACTGATTTAATGCCTGTTTTCTCATATTCAATCCTTTATAAACTTTATTAAGACTATAAGTCAGCTTGCTTCTGTTTTCCGGGAACCAAATGAGTGCCCTGTATCTATTTTTTTTAATGTAAACCCTATGCATTTCTTCGGGCAGCTCGATCATTTTGTTTTTGAAATCGATTTGTATCTGTTTCTGGCCGATAATACGCTCCATTTAAGCCAATTTTGTTTTATGTTTTAATATTTTTAGAGTATCACTTTCCATTTTTACAATCGTTTTTATGCCTTTTTTGTAGTTTTCTCCCAACTTGTCCAACCACCTGAAAATGGTAGTTGAACTCACTTCATATTTCCTACAGACCTGCGATATAGTGGCGATTTTCTGCTCTATCTCATTTACTTTTTTTTGTTTAAAACTTTATCCGGAGGCACGCTTACAGCTCTTTTCTACACTCATATTGTACTGCTTTAATTTTGCCATTTTATTTCCCGCTTTTGAGTTATTTGTTTCTTTAGAACGGTCAACTTATTTTAAGATCTGGCAATGGATACAAATACCATCTGGTCATCCTTTAAAGGACATCCTATTTTTTTATTTCAGATCATGCCCCTCCTTGAGCTTATTTTTATTCATTTTTCGACCTCCTGCTTTTTTTCCTGCAGCCACAGATTCCAAATGTTGGGCCAGCCGCTCAACACGGTCTTCAAGACTTTCAGAACTCAGCTTTTCCCGAAGCCGATCCACCAGAATCGGAAATGAAAGTGGCGTTGGCTTTGGTGGACGTTTTAACAGGATTTTTTGACTGTTGATTCGATTTAAGGTTTCAACCAATCTGGAAGACTCACTCGTAAAATCTAAAACTTCATTATGGGCCTGGGCAAGCAGCAAATGATCGGGTTCATATTGTTGCAAGACGTCATAAATGAGTTGCGCCGATGCCTGCAAATGCTTGCCTGCCTGAATCTTACCCGGATATCCAGTAAACACTAAACCAGCAATGGTGCCAATGTCCCGAAATTTTCGCCTCGCCATTTCAGCTTCATTGATCGATTGTTTTAAATCTTCCTCAAGGTTCAGGATCGAAAAAAGGTCCAGCCCAAGAACCTCTTCCACATCCAATTGCATATCAGAAAGGAGCTCAAAGCCGTAGTCGTTCATGGCCAGAGAAAAACTGATTGCCTGGGTGGCCGCTATTCGAAAACCAACCAGTGAAGCCAATATTTCATGAATGTATCGCCCCTCAAAAGGGTAAAAAAAAAGGTGCCAGCCATCTCTTGTTTTAAAGTATTCCACCAGAAAATCATCTTTTCCGGGCAGGGCAGACCAAAGATTTTGGATTTCTACCAAAGGTTTCAGCTCTGACAATTCTTTGTCAAGATCCTTTCCTTCAGCCAATTGGTTTATTTTCATTCGCAGCAATTCTGAAAAATTAGAGGAAAGCGGCATGCGCCCTCCACCCCAACTAGGAATGCTGCCTTTTCCCTTGCTTGCCTTTTTGACCAGGACTTCTCCCGCCGTTATTTTTATGATCTCCAGGGGTCGGCCACCAAACCAAAAGACATCTTTGGGTTTCATTTTGGTGAAAAATCCCTCTTCCACTGTTCCTAAATATCCCCCTCCAATAAATTTGATTTTGAGGGAAACATTGCCGACAATGGTTCCAATGGAGAGTCTATGTCGAAGTGCTGTCCTTTTATTGGGAACCCGGTAAAGACCATCTTCAGCCTTTTCTACTTTGGAAAACTCGTCGTAGGCGCCAAAGCTTTCGCCTCCTTTGGTTACAAAAAGCAAACACCAATCCCATTCATCGGCTGTCAGATTTCTATAGGCATAGGTATTTTTTACCTCCTTCCATGTTTTTTCAAGATTCATTCCATCTCCTACCGAAAGCGTC
>Ga0105045_10004365_pt1 | contig 12282 bp, 10 predicted proteins | sample MAT02_FD_78089 | JGI IMG/M metagenome (GOLD analysis project Ga0105045, IMG submission 78089) | Freshwater microbial communities from Lake Fryxell liftoff mats and glacier meltwater in Antarctica - MAT-02 (megahit assembly) | ecosystem: Environmental > Aquatic > Freshwater > Ice > Liftoff... | reverse complement strand
GCGGTTCAATCAGATTCTTCGTAATTATTTGCATACTCTGATTCTTCGCACTTTGGGGCGACGCAAAAATCGTCATTTGACCTCGACCGTCGCGTGCGGTCCGAGCGAGCGATAGACCGTTTTCCCGGGCACGCCGACGAAATCTTTGGCCAGCAGACGCAGTTTGACGTCGCCCTCCAGGTCGATCCAAACGTCTTCGATATCCTCGAACGTGGGTTGTTGCAGATCCATCTCCACCGTCGATTCGAGATCCGATCGCAACAGCATCCCGACGACGCTGCCGGAGATCTCGACGTCGGAAACTTGCAAACTTCCTGCTTGAGCGATGATGGCCGCGTTCACATTTTCGCGGAATGAGGTTCCCGAAATTGTCCCGCCACGAAACAGCTCGCCAACAAAGATGCCCGTATCGCCGCTCGATTCGATCGTCCCCCCGGTCAAACGCAGCGTCCCGGATTGCAGCGCGATCGCAGCGGTCCCGCAACCGGAAAACGTCGTCGACTGGATCGTCAAATCGACATCGCCCTTCATCGCGATGATCCCCGATTGTTTGATGTCCGAAAAATCAGCGTCCGTGATTTCGCCGATGCCGCGATTGACGCGATATCCAAACCCGGTGCTGCGAAAGATCGTCGTGCCATCGCCGACGACGACCTTGCCCCCGCTTTGATCAATGGCCGCCGTAACGCATTCCTCCAGCGAACACCGCTGCACGACCACGTCGCCATCGTAGACCTGAATACCCAGGTTGCATTTCTTGAATCGATTATTGACCAACTCGACCCTCGCGTTTTCCGTCGCCAGTACTCCGTAGCCGACGTTGCCGATGAAGTCACAGTCGGTGACCGCGCTGGCGATGTCACCGCTGGACTCGATGTAGACGCCCTCGAGTCCACGAAATTTTGACCCCAAAACCCTCGCGAAACCGCCGACGGATTGCACCCCGGAGTAAAAAAATTCACAGCCCGAAACTTCGATCTTGGCGTGATCACGCCCCGACACCGCAAACGCGCTGCTTTCGAAAAACTTGCAGTCTTTGACGACCAACGATGCCGCTTGGCGGACCTTGACCGCATTGAACGTGCTGGACCGGATATGACACTGCTCCAATTGCAATGCTCCTCCGGCCAGCTCCACGCAATTGAATTCCTTGCCGGACTGGATCGCGTTTCCGGTGAAGCCGATATTAACGAACCGCACGCTGTCGCCATCAATCTCACTATCAAAATCCACGGTCAATGGCGGTGCAATCGCACTGGAGATCACGCATTTGGATGCGTCCGTGCCTTGGCCGATGATCGTCATCGGGATCGTGATGCGAACCGCTTCGTCATAGGTGCCTGGCCTTAAGTGAACGAACGCGCCGGACGAACATGCCGCGATCGCGCTGCCAAGACTCCGGTGGCTGCCCGCGCCATCGATCGAAACGACAAACGGCAGCGACTCCGTTCCGTTGGCTTCATCGATCCCCATCACGTTTTCGCGAATCGGTTCCGGCGGCGGATTAGACGCCATCGCTGCGGTGTTGATTTCCCCCGGCGCATCGTTTGGTATCTCTAACTCAGAGTTCGCGACCTCGACACCGGACGGTAGCGAGAAGGCATCTGCGTTGGGCAACAACGACGCGTCAAGGCTTGCCGACATCGACGTTTCCATCGCTGGCAATGTCGCCAGTGCGGGGTCCAAACCCTGGCGGGTGAACCATTGCTTCATCCCGATCAATGCGGCGCAGGCAACCGCGATGGCGATCATCGAACTTCGTTTTCGGTTCGCTGGTTTTGTGGCCGATGAACCATTTGCCCGCGTTCTTCGCTGGCCGGATTCGTCAGACGAATACTGGCTGATCGGACGCTCGAAGGTCAACTCGTTGCCGTCGATCGGCAACGTCGACAGCTCAGACCCGAGCAATGTTTCCAGGTCATCGGCGAACGCTTCGATTGTCGCGTAGCGATCCGTTGGTTGCTTTGCACAACACTTGGCGAAGATCGCATCGACCACCGCCAATGCCTCGGAAGCCTCGCGCAGCCACGGCGGTTCGTGGTTGCAGATTTGCTCGGTCAACGATTTGCGTGACTTGCCATTGAACGGCGGTTTGCCGACCAGCAGCTCGTACATCGTGATGCCCATCGCCCAAATGTCAGACCGTCCATCGGTCCACTCGGCACGACCCAGAATCTGTTCGGGCGACATGTAAAGCAGCGTGCCGGCAATCTCGCCACGACGTTGTGCCTGTTCGGATTGCGTAATTGCGAGCCCAAAGTCGGCGATCCAGGGGACACCGCGGCTATCGATCAGGATGTTGTCGGGCTTGAGGTCGCGGTGGTAGATACCTTGACGGTGTGCGACGCCCAACGCGATCGAGATGTCACGCATCAACGTGATCGCGTGTGCCGGCGGCAGTCCTCCGTAACGGTTCAGCAACACCCGCAGCGAGGGTCCGTCGATTAATTTCTGGACAACAAACGGGACGCCGTTTTCCATCGTGCCGACGTGGAAAATTGGCACGACGCCGTTGGTATCAATCGCGGCGGCTTTGCGAGCTTCATTGATGTAGCTGGCCGATCGTGCTGGGTCGCTGACCCTGGGGACCTTGATCGCGACCTTCCGCTGCAGCGATTCGTCCTCGGCAAGATAAACGACCCCAAATGCACCCGACCCCAATTCACGAATGATGCGAAACTGGTCGATCCGCTCAATTGGCTTATGGTCAAACTGGAACCCGGTGGTGACATCGGTCGCACAGCCTACGTCTGCGGCGTCAATCATCGCGGTCGCCATCAGGGACCGGCTAAGCGATTCGCCCTCATCGAGCGTTTGGTGCAGGTCGCCCGACCGGTGCGTCACCGCCGCGCCGGCTTGATTCACGCGAAGGTCATCGAGCAACTTGGTCAATTGCGGCGTATAAAGACAGTGATCCTCCGGTGGAATATCGACCAAAATGTCCGCGACCCGCGTCGTCGGATTGACGCGAAAACGACGTTCGAGGTCCGCACCAAGCTTTTCAAGCTGGACAAGATCAAAGATGATCGTCCTTGCGAGGTCCGGCTCGGCCATTCAAAAAACTCCGCTGAAATCGTATGCTGCGACTGCGTCGATTATCCACCCTTTTGGCAGGCTGCGAAAGTCGCTTCGTTCTCGCGATCCCTTTTTTAATCTGATTGAACCCTCATGACGTTCTGCGTCGGCATCAAAGTTCGCCAGGGAATCGTCATGTTGGCGGACACCCAAATTGTCCGCGGCAGCGAGCAGGTCAGTAAGTCAAAGCTGGCCGTCTCGCGTCACCGAAATGAGTCGTTGATGACGATGACGTCGGGTTTGCGATCGATCCGGGACAAATCAGTCATTTATCTCGACGAGCAATTGGGGATCGTTGACAACTTGTCGCGTTTGTACAAAGTCGCCAACCTTTTTGGCGACCAATTGCGACGCGTCCGTGACGAGGACGGCGCGTCGCTCGAGCAGGCGAACTTTGTCTTTAATCTGCACGCGGTGATCGGTGGGTGTCTGTCGGCGGATACTGAACCGACGCTGTTTTATGTCTATCCCGAGGGGAACTGGATCGAAGCGGCCGCGGACTCGCCCTACTTCATCATCGGACGGACTCCATATGGCAAACCGATTCTTGATCGGTTACTGACTTACGAGACCGATCTGCGAACCGCGACCGCACTCGCGCTGCTCGCGTTCGATGCGACTCGCGCTTCGGTAACGGATGTCGCCTGCCCGATCGACGTCGGGATCGTATTCGCCAACACGCGGTCCAGTTTTCTGCGTCGGTTTGAAGACGCCGAAATCCAATCTTGCACCCGGTGGTGGGTCGACCGTTTGGCACAATCGCTCAATGAGTTTCCGACACAGTGGTCCGACCCGCTGTTCGAAAATTGGCATCCGGGAACCCCGGGTGCATTTCCATGAACCGCATTCTGGTGGGCAGCGACCTGGATTTCGAAGTCCACAGCGCGACGACGTTTCTGTTCCAGATCGCCGCCTCGCAAACCGACCACCAAACCATCCTCAGCGAACAATTCGCGATCGAGCCATTCACGCCCTACGCCGAATGCCGGATCGGATTGGAGGGAAATCGATTGCACCGAATCACGGCGGGCGCCGGACACCTGTCGATCCAGTATCGCGCCGTCGTCCAGCGGCAGAGCACGCAAGCATCGGGCAGCTATGTTCCCGAAACGGATTATGCGTTCCTGCCCCCAGACGCATTGTCGTACCTGAACCCAAGCCGGTACTGCGAATCGGACCTATTGTCGCGTTTTGCGTTCGAGGAATTCGGACAAATGGAGCGAGGCATTTCGCGAGTCCAAGCGGTATGCGATTGGGTTTATGAGCATTTGGAATACACCCCCGGCAGCACAGGCCCGACCACCACGGCGACGGATGTTTTGTTGCAGCGAGTCGGCGTGTGTCGCGACTTTTCGCACCTCATGATTACACTCTGCCGGGCACTTGGGATTCCAGCGCGGTACGTTTCCGGATACGCGGTCAACCTGCAGCCGCCCGATTTTCACGGCTTTGTCGAAGTCTACCTGAATGGGCGTTGGTATCTTTTTGACGCAACGCGATTGGCACCCATTTCGGGACTGGCCCGCATCGGTACCGGACGCGATGCCGCCGATGTCGCGCTGACCACACGAACGGGCAATGCCATGATGACATCCATGTACGTGTGGGCACACTTGGCGGATGAGCCCTGGTCCGTGTAGCCCCGCTGGAAACTCAATTCCAAAGCGTCAAGCCGACGCCGACGCCCAGGCCCATGATCACGACGAGCACCGACAGCACCAGAACGGGGCTGCTCAACGTGACCTGAATATTGGCATTGGAATCGGCTGCGGGACGGATGTTTGTCATGAGGTTTTGATGAAATTTACATAAGAAGGAGTCGACTATTCTCATTGTCGACGGATCGTCGCCGTTTCGCAAACCCAATAATTGCCGGAAAAGACAAAAGAACCGAACCCGTGCCGGCCAGCCCCCAACGTCAGGCGACAAAGCTTGAAAGACGGACCGCCCTTTCTCGTTGTTTCTCGAACGATAACTTATGCCCCGGGCCTTTTCATCATGATCAAATTTTGTCGCCATCACACGCTATGAGAACCAAGATGCAAAATCAAATTCAAAAACAGAATCCATTAAATGCTGAGCCGTCGTTGTTTTCGTCAGCGTCCCTGGGTCGCCGCGGGTTTGTGCGTGCCGCCGCGGCACTCTCGCTGATTCCGCTGATGCGGCGACCGGCGATGGGTGTCGTGTTGAGCAAAGTCACGTTCAGCGATTATCCATTTTCGCTGGGCGTTGCGTCAGGCGACCCTTTGCCCGATGGCGTGGTGATCTGGACTCGCTTGGCCCCCGATCCGCTGCATGGCGGCGGCATGCCCAGCGAGAACGTCGAAGTCCGCTGGCAGGTTGCCAGTGACCCCCAAATGAAACAAATCGTCCAGCGTGGAACGACGGTCGCGAGCCCAGACCTTGGACACAGCGTCCATGTCGAAGTCTCCGGCTTGGAGCCCAATCGGCCCTATTATTACCAATTCAAGTGCTCTGGGGAGACCAGCCCGATCGGTCGCACCAAGACGGCCCCTCGATTCGACGCGACCCCCGAGCGATTGCGATTCGCGTTTGCCTCATGCCAACACTATGAGGCGGGGTATTTCAATGGTTATTACCACATGGCCGACGACGACTTGGACTTGGTCGTCCATTTGGGCGATTACATCTATGAGGGTGAGGGCCAAGGTGGCAAGGTTCGCAAGCACTCGGGCAAGGAAATCAATTCGCTCGAAGATTATCGCAACCGACATGCACAGTATAAGACGGACGCCGATTTGCAAGCCGCACACGCCGCGTTTCCTTGGCTGGTCACGTGGGATGATCACGAACTGGATAATAATTATGCGAACGAAACCAGCGAGCAAACACATGTCGACCCCAAAGATTTTTTGATTCGTCGTGCCGCTGCCTACCAAGCGTACTATGAACACATGCCACTGCGTCAGGCATCGATTCCCAATGGTCCGATGTTGCAACTGTATCGTGGCTGTGCATGGGGTTTGCTGGCCGATTTCAATGTGCTCGATACCCGGCAATATCGGACCGACCAGCCATGTGGCGACCGTAATACCGCGCCCTGCGATGGTGTCTATTCCGAAACGCAATCCATGCTCGGCCAGGAACAGGAAACTTGGTTGAACCGCCGGTTGGCGAACTCACCGGCGACGTGGAACATACTGGCTCAACAAGTCATGATGGCTCGGGTCGACCGGCGTCCTGGCGAAGAAATCGCATACAGTATGGACCAGTGGCCCGGTTATGAGGTTCCTCGCAAACGATTGATGCAATTTTTACAGGATCAAAAGATTGCCAACCCAGTCGTGTTGACGGGCGACATCCATTGCAATTGGGCGAACGAATTGAAGGTCGATTATGACGATCCCAAATCGCCGACCGTGGCCGCCGAATTTGTCGGCACGTCAATGTCCTCTGGTGGCGATGGCATGCAGAATGTTGACGGGGCGAAGATCACCATCGACGAAAATCCATTTGTCAAATTCTATAATGCCGAACGCGGGTACGTTCGATGTGACGTTACGCCCGGGCAATGGCGAACGGATTATCAAGTCGTGCCCTACGTTTCTCGCAAGGGCTCGCCGCTCTTAACGCGAGCGTCGTTTGTTGTCGAAGCCGGAAAATCTGACGTCGAGAACGCTTGATCAAATTCATTCCAGGCCGAGTTGTTCTTCCAAGTGGGCAAAGAATACCGCTTTGTCCCGCTCGTATTCGCTCGCGTCGCCGTCGACGGCTTTCCAGCGTCTGACCTTTGCTTCCTCAAATTCGACCGCGCGAGCGGGATATTGACGCAGGAAATCACGGACCGCGATCATCCGTTGGTGCAGACGGCTGTCACGGAGCGTCAACCATAAATGATGAGACGCGTCGCCATGACGGGGTTTGATCAACAGGATTGAATTTCCGGACCAAGTCGGCGGATCGACGCGGCGAAAATTCAGCCCCTCGATCTGCAGCGACGTTGATTCCAAGGTCGCAGCATCGTCAACGCAGGCGATGAGGTCGACGATCGGCCGCGCAATTAATCCTGGGATCGCGGTGCTGCCGACGTGTTCGACGGTGGTAACGTCTCCCTGGCACGATTGAAAAACACCCGACCGCGTTTGCTCGAATTCCTGCCGCCAGGCGGGTGCGTAGTGCATCAATCGGATCGAGTCGCCCATTTCGATTGCCCTTCCTGTTGCACCCAAAACGCTGTCGCACCCAAAACGAAACTCGCCGGTCGAGTTGGGAAAACCCAATCGACCGGCGAGCGAGAAATCATCGTCGCGGATCGCGCCGCGATCCGTCGCTGAACAGCGAAGCCGCCAGCGATTTATTCTAGCGACTTTGCAGCATTGCAAGCTTGACGCCGTCGTTGCTCTTGACGATAGCCGCGACGAATGTCGCATCGGCAACCGACAATCGCGAGTGGGGCACGGTGCAGGTGCCGCCATTTGACTTTAGCAGTCGAATGTAATCGTCACCGACTTCGACCAGACGGCCTTCGGTCGAGTACTCACCGGTGTTGTCGATCCACACGCGAACGCGGCTGTTTTCACCAAACAGCTCGTCAAGCGATTCGGTCGTCGGTACCGCTGGTGCTTCCGCTGGGACCGCTGGGGTCTCGGGAGTGGTCGGGCTTAATTCTTGTTCGTCGAAAAGTCCGCCCGCATCCGCCGGCGCGGTCGCATCGGCTTCTGGCAAACCGAACATCGAATCGACATCGTCCGCCGGGGCCACGGCGTCGGCTTCGGGCTCGTCAAACATCGACGACGCATCGTCGCCGGCGGGTGCATCCGCTGCTGGCTCGGAGAACATGTCGGTTTCCGGCTCGTCCGCCGGTGCGACGGGTTCGTCGCCGAACATGCCGCCAGCGTCATCCGTCATCGGCTCGTCCACGACCGGTTCATCGTCAAGCAGGTCGGTATCAGCCGCTGGGAAGGCTTCGGTAGCGGGTGTCGGTGCGACTGCGGGCACGGGTGGCAAAGCGGGAACCGTTGGGGACGGCGTCGGCGTAGCCGGAATGACGTCCGAGCTGCTGGGCGTCCCCCCGTCCAGCGGAGATTCGTCCAGCGGAGATTCGTCCAGCGGAGATTCGTCCAGCGGAGATTCGGTCATCGGCGTTTCGACGGGTGACGATTCGATGACCGATTCGCCGGGGCTGGATTCATATTCGCTCAGTCCTTGCTCACCCATTTCGCCGTAGATTTGCGAATCCATGATCACCTCGCCGGAGCAACCGCCGCCGGAGATCACCGAATCGCCGATGATCGTTTCGCCCATTTCCATCGACGAATCACAGCAGGTGCTCTCGTCACTGATGATGGGGTCGCTGGCGATCGTTTCGCAGCAAACCGGTTCGCAAGTCATCACCGGGACGCACTCGTCGACGGGTTCGCACGCGGACTTAGCAGCTTTTCGGGCTTGCAGGTGCTTTCGCAACCAGCCTGCAGATGCGGGACTGACGCCGATAACGGCGATCGTAAGCCCGACGATGGACGAATAGACATAACGTGGCAGGATGCGTTTCATTTCTTGCTTCTTCGATTTTCGGCACAATTGCCAGGACGGGAAACTGCACGACTGGCGGGCAACGGGATCAGGGCCCGGTATCCCGCAAAACGATGCGGAAGCGAGCGCCGACCATCAAGGTTAATTGCTGGAAATCGCCCGACAAGCGGCGAAAACGCGCATTTTCGATAGAAATACGCGTTTGCAACCTAGCATCGGGGTTGTGACGTAACAATTCGCATTCCTTTCCCGGGGGCCGACGTCTTACACTGGACGCCGGCGACATGGTGTGCCGTGACCGTTTGTGGCGACTGCGATTGATATGCTTCGACTGTTTCTAAATCTTTTTGCGTCGACCAGCCTGGAGCGAAAGTGCCTAATTTTATTCGGCTCGGTCATCCTCGTCTTGATGTGTACCGCGTTCTGGGTCGTCCAGATTTTGGCCAACGGCCTGATCATGGAAAAGACTCGCCAGATCGCGAGGGATTATTCGTTTAACGTCGTCGAGCAAATCCACGCCAGCGCCATCTATCGCGGCGGCATGTCGAAGGAAGAATTCGACCACAACAAAGGCGTGCTTGATGAACTGAGCATGGACCTCCGCAATAAGGATTATCGGTCCAAGGTCATCGGTCTTCCAGGGGCCGCCGAATATCAATTCCTGCCGCCGGTCGCCGAGCCGGAGTCTGCCGATGAGTTGGCGTTGCTTCAAGGGCTGGAGGTAAAGTTTCGCCAACACCTTGCCGAGCGAATTCGGATGGACCGGCCGGACATCGATCGCCCGCTGGACCTTGGCTTCGACGCCCCGATGAGTCAATTCGGTCCCAGCAAGGACATCGCGTTCGAGGAAATGGGGCCGATCAAAGATCGCTACATCCACTACACGCCCGTGTTCAGCAAACCGGCTTGCATCATGTCATGCCACGCCCCGATCGGGAAACGCGTTTCGCTCGACGCGACCGCGGATCCGATGCAATTGGCGGCCCAGTATCCGTTTCGTGTCGTTCGCGTCAGCATGCCGTACAGCAACACGCTGGAGTCGACGGACTGGATTCGCATGATCCTGATCGCGATGGCGATGTTGATCATTACGGTCATGTTATTCATCCTCCACGCGATCGTTCGGTACCTGGTGCTTGAACCGCTGAGACACCTTCGCGAAGTCAGCGATGCGATCACTCGCGGTGATACCGGCCAGCGGGCCGTGATCGAAACGGAAGACGAATTTCGTGAACTCGGCGACGCGTTCAACCGGATGCTGCGGCACATGACCGAGACCCAGGGCGAATTGCAAACGGTCAATGAAGAGCTGGACAGCCGCGTCGACCAGCTCGCCCAAGCCAATCTTCAACTGTACGAAGCCAATCGGCTTAAGAGCGACTTTCTTGCCAACATGAGCCACGAGTTGCGGACGCCGCTGAACAGCATCATCGGGTTCTCCGAAGTGTTGCAGGACATCGATTCGTTGTCCGACAAACAACGCCGGTACGCATCGAATATCCAGAAAAGCGGACGCGTGTTGTTAGAAATGATCAACGACATTTTGGACCTCGCCAAGGTCGAAGCTGGCAAAATGGAAATTCGCCCGGTCCAGTTCAGTCTTGTCCGCTTGGTCAGCGCCCAGGTCGACATGGTTCGCAGTCTCTCGGAGGAAAAGAACCTCTCGTTATCGATCGTCGCGGATGATGGTTTGCCGGACGCGTACCAGGACCAAAACAAGCTTGGCCAAGTGGTCAACAATCTGCTCAGCAACGCGATCAAATTTACGCCCGAGGGCGGCATCATCACCGTCAACGTCAAACATGCGGATACCGACGATCAATTCACGCTGTCCGTCGCCGACAACGGAGTCGGGATCGCCAGGGAAGACCAATCGGTGATCTTTGAGAAATTCCGCCAGAGCAAAAAAGTGCTCGATGGCGAGGGTTTGACCCGCGAATATTCGGGTACCGGATTGGGGCTATCGATCGTCAAGGAATTGACGAAACTGTTGGGCGGCGAGATCGATTTCGAAAGCGAGCTTGGTCATGGCAGCACGTTTTACGTGACGTTACCGTGGCGACTGGATGCCGCCTAGAAAGTGATCGATTCGTCCCCTTGGTTTGCCCCCGCTGCCGTGATGAGTAACCCCGATGAAGTCCGTTGAGCTGTATACCGATGGTGCCTGCAGTGGAAATCCGGGGCCGGGCGGCTGGGCGTTTATCCTGCGATGTCCCACCACGGGCAAGGAACTTGAACGCGCCGACGGCCAGGGCGAAACGACGAATAACCAGATGGAATTGATGGCGGTCATCCGGGGGCTGGAGGCGCTCAAAGAACCCTGCGCCGTGACGCTGTTTTCGGACAGCACCTACGTTGGCCAAGGCCTGACAAGCTGGATGGCGGGTTGGAAAAGCCGAGGTTGGAAACGCAAGGACGGAGGACGATTGGTCGCGATCAAAAATCAGGAGCTGTGGAAACGGCTGGATCATTTGATGCAAACCCACACGGTCGCGTTTCGCCACGTCAAAGGACATGCCGGTCACGTCGAAAACGAACGGTGCGACGTGCTTGCCGTCGCCGCGTCTCAAGCCTTCCGCTGAACGACCGACGCGGTTGCGTCTACAATGACTGGCCGCGGATCATTTGCTCGTCGCATTTTCGCGGCCTCCTTATCCCTGTCCTATTTTGTTGACATGACTCCACCCGCTTCCCTCGAATCGCCCGCCCGAGACCACGATCTATCGATTCGTGATCTCCAGTCCCACATCCGCGAGATGTACTACGAAAAAGACGTCGCCCGCGGCGTGGACGGAACGTTCATGTGGTTGATGGAAGAAGTTGGTGAGCTGGCGTCGGCGCTGCGCGGCAATGACCGTCAAAATCTGGCCGAGGAATTCGCGGATGTGATCGCGTGGTTGGTAACGATCGCAAACGTCGCGGAGATCGATCTTTCGGCGGCGCTGGCGGCAAAATACGGATCCGGTTGCCCCGGTTGCAAAAAATTGGTCTGCACGTGCCCAAGCGAAGAAAAACCATGATGCCTGGGTATCGAATCTTCGGCCCGCCGATCGTGATCGCGGCCTCTTTGGTTTTATTCGCCGCGTCGGTCACGCGTGCGCAGGATATCACGTCCCCGCCAGCGGTCGCGGAACCGTCATCGGTCGCGGAAGCGGCGCCAGTCACCGTGGGGATCGAGGGCATTTACCGACCTGGCCAATGGACGCTCGTTCGTCCAGCCTCGCGTGCTGCCGTGTCCGTGGCCGTTCGCACCACCGATGGCGACAACACCGGCGTCATCTATCGCCAACTCGCTGGTTCGAAATTTTTGTACGCGGTTCCCGGAATGTCGTCGTCGCCGATGTTGTTGATCGATGCCGAGGATAACGTCACCTACCGGGGTCGATTTGGGGGGCGAGCGATCGAGTCCAAAATGCCCTGGTGCGTCGTGTTTGGCGACCCCCTAGGCATCGAAGAAATTGGGCGCAACGAATTGCTGGGACGCGATCCGACCGTTGCGGTGTCGCGGATTACTGATCCCGAATCATTTCCGGACGACGTGCTCGGATTGTCGGGCGTCGATCTGATCGTGATCGGCCCCAGTGGCATCGGCGCCCTGTCCATGTTGTCGCCCAGCCAGGGAAACGCGATCGCAAACTGGGTTTCCCGCGGAGGCCGGTTGCTGGTTTCGCTGGGCAAAAAAGCGGGCGATCTGATCAATGCGGCGCCCTGGTT